>Ga0209454_1000939_pt1 | contig 16880 bp, 8 predicted proteins | sample WorMetHERISLAND1_2_FD_187400 | JGI IMG/M metagenome (GOLD analysis project Ga0209454, IMG submission 187400) | Marine gutless worms symbiont microbial communities from Max Planck institute for Marine Microbiology, Germany - Olavius geniculatus... | ecosystem: Host-associated > Annelida >... | reverse complement strand
GTTTAAAAATATGCTGGACCAACGGGTTTTGGAGGTTTATGAATAATATAATATATTATATTATACATATTATATATTAAGATGCACAAGGTCAGTGTAAACACCGAATCGGAGGCGCCGGCCGTCATTACTGTTTTGGGTCTTCATGTAAATTGAATAAAATGTTTTATTATTGTCAAAACAAAAAGTAAAGCGGACATATTTTGAGGTGGGTTTTTTAGGTGGGTTTTTTTCGGTGGGTTTACCCAAAAAACCCACCAGGTTTTTTTGGGTATGTACCCGGGTGTCTGAACCCTGAGTAGTAGTAGTTTCACTACATTATCGGATACACTGCAACATCTTTGTGTGAACAGTAGCTGTAGGTGTGTCTAATGTGTAATTATGTATGGCATGTGAAGTTTTAATTGTGACAAAAGCATTTGCAGACATTTTTACTATGTTATAAACCCAGGTACACTACAACATCTGTATGAGTAGCAGTAGTAGTAGTTTTTACGCGCAACAGCAGCTGCTGCTGTAGCACGTCTTAGACATCGCAATTCTGTCCGTCTGTCTGTCTGTCTGTCACACAGGTGGATCAGTCAAAAATGGTGCAAGCTAGAATTACCAAATGTTCACCGTCGGCTGCCCCGAAGACTCTAGTTTCAGGAACCGTAAAGCTTTTCCATAAATTCGAAGGGGTCACCCCAAATGAGGGCTTTAAATGAGAGGGGGTAGGCAAAAGTTGCTATATCTAGCTAATACGACGTTAGCAGAGCGATAGAGGCTACCTCTGGTGAGTAAAAGTAAATAAAACACTATAGACACTATAGCCGCGGGTCGTCTGACGCCTGGCGCCTTCTAGTGAATGACGTAGACTTTGTTTTACTGTGTTTCAAACATGCACCCCGGCTGTTGCGCGTTTCTGTTTGCATCAGCAGATCACTTGTTGTTGTAATAGTAGTTGTTATAGACTTGTAGTTGTGTGCAACCATTTATGAGGTTGGAGTTGTGGAAAAGAACATCTAGGCTAGGACATTTCGTAGACATGCTCACTAGTCATTATTTATGAACCCAGTTAGATTACAGCATTTGTATGAATAGCAACAGCAGCAGCAGTTGTAGCATCACATAACCTCTTTGGCAGAGGTAAAAATTGTTTTAAAAAATTGCAACAGATGGTGAAGTCACATTGAAAATAAAGACTGTATAAAAGATCACAACAGATTGCAAAGTTACATCGAAAAATGTTTTATACTGTGCTTATTTTTTACTGGAAATCGGTGCAGTGCGGGGAGTTCTGTCTTATATGGTAGAATTTGATGATTGTTTTTTTGTCAACAGGAGACATACCGCTCGGCTATGCGTTTAAGTTCAAAGAGCTTGGTAAGTTACTTTCGATGGTTTTTGACATTTTTTCAACTATTTCGTCCTTAGTTTCATAACAAGAAATATTATTAGATTGTAACCAATCTAATGTACTCCTCGTGCGCATCATTTTTTTTTGTATTTTCAAAGAGCGTTTTCGTTTCTTTCGGTTGGTATTAGAGACCCGGCATCTAATTGAGAGCAGTTTAATATTATACTAATAGTGACTGGCGTCGAGGTCGTTATCAGAAATTGTCTCTATGAAGTTCATAAAATATTGCTCAATTTTAGGAACTGAGAGGAAAAACTTTCCAATAATGGTCGATGACGCTTGTTGCCATTTGTGTTGCTATACCTCAACGCATTCGTTTATCTGGCACTGTTGTGGAGATATAGCACCTTAAACATAATGGGGTCATGACCTTGATTGACCTTTTGGGGTCACGTGACATCATCAGTCACGTGACCATTCAACTCCCGGGGGTTGACTTCCTATCGGTGATCCATAGTGACCATGTGTCTATCTAGCACCGTTATCGAGATATCCCGTTTGAAGTTCTTTCAGGAAGGCTCTTCCAGGAACAGATGTCGGTCGTTGGTCGAACGTTGGTCGGTTGGTACTCAATATTACACTGATTTCATATACTCCTCTTCGCTATGTTAGGAATGTAGCACGCGAGGAGTAAAAATACTCAACAGTGATATGGTAATAAAAAATAGTCAGACAAAGTTAGCTTACTACAAGATTCGGTGGTAACACCGTGTTGTTGTTTTTAGGTTGATATTAATGTGGTTTGTGAATATCGGAGTTTTTTATGAGCAGCATATTCAAGTGTGTTATTGCACATTGGAGTCTGTGTGAATCATACATATCTTGTCTGTGTAGTTGTAGTAAGTACATGTTATGCTCTTAATTGTTATTAATTAGTCCGCCTGGAAGCAATGACTTTTGGAGCGATTTATGTTTTGCTGGCATTTTTTTTCACCGCGAGATCTTGGAGCTTTGTCGGCCAATCACAGTGTGTTTGATTTTATAATGCCAAGGCGAAATTTTTTTTTGGGGGGGGCTTTTTTCGTCTTTCTCCCAAAAAATTTTAGGGGCCAAAACATGCAAAATTTTGTGCGATTTCGGATGACTCCAAAGTTTGACATCAGTTTTCTCCGGAACAGATAAAGGTATTCAAAATCGGACAAGTACTCGATCAACTGCAATTGCTGCTCATGTATCGATGTCTCCATGGAACTGCTTCGCCTTACTTGATGGACAGTTGTACACTCACAGCAGAAGTCACTGGCTGTCAACATCTGCGTTCTGCCACTCAGCGGAAGTTGGTCGTACCGCGCTATCGACTGAACAGTTTCGGTCGTCGGCACTTTTCTGTGGCGGGCCCGTCGACTTGGAATTCGCTGCCAGACAGTCTTCGTGACCCAGAACTGAGTCTCGATACTTTCAAACGTCAGCTGAAGACATACATTTTTGTGAAATATTGATGGCAAAATGTATTCAGCGCATTAGAGATCTTTTTGAGTATGCGCTATATAAATTTACACTTCACTTACTTACTTACTTACTCCTGCGTTTGGTGAGAAGAGTCAGGCGAACTTTCGTCCAGCTGATTGGTTGACAGATTGATCGTATGTTTGTGTCAGCGGACGAGAGACATCAGTTTACACAGGAGCATATCAAGGAGGGTGATAGCAACTACCGGAGCATCTGGATGGCTATGGAGAGTTTTGTCCCACTGGACAGCACTGCTGGCAACCTGCGCATAACCTACTGCTTGGTACGTTCTGTGTCATTAATGTCATTTCTGAGACAGATAAAGGTTTCAATGATGTGACTGTTAGCACCTTTGAAGCTGCAACATTATGATGTTTATAGTGCCTGTACAGTTTTGGCCAAGTTACTAGAAAAAGACACAAGAAATTTGAGCTAATGCTTACGAGACGCGTGAAAGCCTATAGCAGTTCCGATTCAGTAGTTTAGCTGAAAATTGGGGTGTTCACGCTAAGTTAATATACAAATACCAAATTCTCTATATGGATCGCATAACAATAGCGTGGCACCACCTTGTGAATGATATAGACTAGTGTCGCAGCCCAAAATTGCCAAAAAAATCCATAAAACCCTTTATTTTGGCATTCAAGGTCATTCAAGGTTATTGAATTAGGCGCCAATTGAGAGCCAGTGTACAACTTTTTATAAGTGATTAATAGTAACCCAGGCCCTATCTCACACTGTTACTGAGATAAGTGACTTATTGGCCAAAAGTCACAAATTTTGCCCACCCGCTCTCGCTCTGTTTACTTTTATTGTGGTGCTCTGCAAAGCAATTACAAAATGGGCTTATTATGAAACTATTATTATTTTTTTCTGCTTAGCATCGTATTTATTACCTCCACTATGGTGGTTATGCGATACCCGGCATTCATTTGTCTGTTGGTTTATTAGCAGAATAACACAAAAATTTGTATTCGGATTTAGCTGAAATTTTCTGGTAAGGTTAGACTTGTGCGACTTAAGATGTGGTCACACTAGGGGTGCGGACAGCATTATGAGTTTGATGACTGTCTGGAGGATAACAGGGAAGACTATTGGAACTGCCATTACAGCTTAATATGCACAAGAAGCTAATAGCTTAGAATGAGCTGTCGCTGACAACAATAGAAATGAATAAATGAATACATAAATAAATAAACAGGTTTGCAGGTTATAGATAGACTAGGGCTATAAAACACATACGACGGTTGACGATGCAAGCGTTAAACGAACTTCGATGTTTGCCAATGACAATCAGACCCGTCAGTGGGCTGATCAGTCGTTGCAGTCAGACAGGACAAATCGAGAAATTAAAAAATGCGACGCAAAATTCGCATTTTTTGTTTTGCACTTAAACAGATTTCGTGCTTTCGCATTTCACAGTTAGCACTTTAGCTGCAAGCATCATGATTGGGATTGTAAAATCAAACACACTTTTGATCACGGATCAAATTTTTGTGGTGATCAGCCGACGAAGCATAGAGAACTCGCAGCGAAAAAAATAAAAAATAATAAATGCCAGCAAAGATAACTTTGCTCCGAAAACTAACGTTTACAGGCGGAATAAAAATATAAATTGTACGACACATCTGCGCAAGTGGAGTTTGGACGACAGACAATGTGTGATGCCCACTGCATGCATTGCTTTGTATTAAACATCTGCAGTGTTGACGAATGACCACTCGTAGCTGTTGACACTGTTGCCAGCATCAGGTCACATTGCCACGGCAATTAGCCAAAAGTCTGCCATCCATCCCGTAGCAGCAATTGGTCGGCACTCGGTTGGTGTGTTGAGATGGACAGAGGACAGATAGACAGACAGACAGACATACGCTTTCTGCTAAAAATTGCTCAGTTTTAAAGAGCTGTATCAGCGACAGCTCACTAATAACGGCAAGTTGTTACAATTTTAAGTTTAGGTCGTTTCATGTTTTGTGTTTCATATTAGGTTTTTCTGTAAAGGTTAAACTTTGTGTTCCATTGTTTTAATGGTTAAAGTTACTGTTTCATTATTATGTGTCCGTGCATTTGCCCGCAAAGGCTGTCCCCAAAATGACCTATACTGTGTTGGGTGGAACGTTAAACCCTACTCACTCACTCACGTTCGGGCGGCCATCCGGACCGTTAGTGTGACCGCACCTTTAGAGTGATTAGATTTTATTGATGATCCGGATCAGCATCTGGATCGAGGATAGGATTGAAGGATTCTTGCCATTGCCAGAGAGACCAAGTTTTTGTTGAGTAATTGAATATTGTGCTCATTTTTTGTTTGATTTTCCAGGACATGGAAAGTCCTGGCAAATGAGTTTGGTTCTGGAAAGTCCAGGGCATTTTTCTCGTCGAAGGTGTGGAAACCTTGTGTGCTGTTGCCAAACACAGCAGAAAAAAATTACTTCACAGCTTTTTTACTGATTTTGGGCGTTGGTTGCAGTTTGCACCCTTTGAGTGCTCTTCTTGAATATTTGCTTATCGCTGCCTGTTCCAGGAGCATCAGAACGAGCGTATCCAGGGCTGTTTGAGCTGGCTGCACCAGCACGCCATGGCGGGTCCCAACAGGTTCATGGTGAGATTCCTCGAGGACCTGTCACTGGAACTGTTTGCACGGGAGGGCAAGAACGTCAGCGAGTCGTCCATTAGAAACATGCTCACTACGCCCGCCTTCGACTATGAACCTAACACAAGGTACTCTTCTGACAACATTTGCTGTTGGTTCCATATGTTTGCACAACCTTTGCTTCTCGCTGTTTTAGCATTGCAGCTCCCCACAATCTGGAACTCACTACTTTCTAGCATCCGCAGTTCTACCTCTGCGGACACTTTCCGTTGCCTCTTTAAAACTCACTGCTTCCAGCAGGCCTACTGCTCCCACTAGCAGCTCAGCCAAGTGCCTCGGATTCGGCCACTGGCTGACACTATGCTTTTTGAATATATTATATTCAGTTATTCACTTACTTATGGGGACAGTTTACTAGTCCGAAGTGGCACCAGTCCAAACAATGCGAAGGTTAGGAATAGGTAGTGTTGTTACGGTTATCGAAATCGACACCGAAACCGCGTCTTTTTTAACAAAACCGAACTGCATCGGAACTGCGGTTTTAGGCTCTCTATTGACGGTTTCGGTTTTTCAATTTGGAACTGGCCCAGCTCTAAAGTCGTGACTGTGCCGGTGGCGACTAGGAATAGGGTTAAAGTTGGGGTTAGCAACGTGGTTAGGAATAGGGATATAAATGCATCTTTATCTTTAGCAATCTTTGCTGTTGTGGCCTATGGCTATGGTGGATAGTTATAGCTAATTTTGGCAATCCTTACAGACTAGTGATTAGTCACTGTTAAATAATATCTGTTTATGGTACGTAAATCAGAATTTCTGTGGACACTTTGTCTTAAAAGTATACTGCTTTTCTTACGAGGTATTCTGGCTTTTCTTTGTTTCTGAGTTTAGCCAGGCTCTGATGCATCATTCAGTGTTATGTGGTTCTTGGGCTCGTTGTTAGAATTTATTTGGTTGACATTTCAAAATTAATGTGAATAGTTAATTTTTTTCTATTTGTTTTGTTGTATTTGGGTTATGTGGCTGTGTTTGTTAACTGTTGCTAATTACTTGTTTCAGGTGCAGATTTCACGAGGAAGCTGCAATAACCAAATGTGCTCTGGGTGCTCCAAAGCGATACACGTTAGTAGATTTTTTCTGTTTATTCTGCTGTTTATGAAATAGTTGAAATTGTGCTGCTGCGTCTAAAACTGCACATTTTTACGCACGACAGCAGCTACTCCTGTAGTGCGTCTTAGCCATAGCAATTCTGTCTGTCCATCCGTCTGTCTGTCTGTCACATGGGTGGATCATTCAAAAACGGTGCAATCTAGAATCACCAAATTTTCACCGTTGGCTGCCTGGATGACTCTAGTTTCAGGATCCGTAAAGCTTTTCCATAAATTCAAAGGGGGTCGCCCCCAGTGAGGGCAATAAATGAGACGGGAGATGAGAAAAATTTCAGATTTTCAACCAATAAGTCGCTGTATTTCAACAAGAAGAGCCCAGCTAATGCAACTAGGGGAACGCGCAACAGCAGTGCATGTTTGAAGTCCCACTGCGAACAAATCTAAGCTCATCGATCCAGCAACTGACATTGGGTACGATGTATTTACATACGCCAGATGTTGCCACCATCTCGCGTGAATGCTCTTGAAATGTGTGCTGCGGCTCAAAATTGCCGAAAAATCCATAAAAACCTCTATTTTCCATTCAAGGTCATCCATGGTCATTGATCTCTGTGGCAATTGAGAGCCAGTGTACGGCTTCCTATAAGTGATAAATAGTAACCTAGGCCCTATCTCGCACCTTTATTGAGATACAGCAACTTATTGGCTAAAAATCGCAAATTTTGCCCACCCCTCTCTCATTTAGCGCCGTCGCTCGAGGTGACCCCTTTTGAATTTATGGAAAAGCTTTATGGTTCCTAAAACTAGAGTCTTCCTGGCAGCCAACAGTGAAAATCTGGTAATTCTAGCTTGCACCGTTTTTGACTGATCTACTCGTGTGACGGATGGACAGACAGACGGACAGAATTGCGATGGCTAAGACGCGCTATAGCAGTACCTGCTGTCGCGCGTAAAACCGGTGCAAGATTGGGCTTAGGTTACTATTAATCACTAATAGGAAGTCCTACACTGGCTTTTGTTGGATGACCTTGAACGCCAAAATAGAGGTTATTATGGACTTTTGGCTGCGACACACATTTCAAGAGCGAATTGCGCCAAAATCACTAGAGATGGTCCGGGACATTTTGCGTATGAAACTTTCAGCATTAAACACAGTTTTCATTAGTTCAAATTTTGCCCCCCCCTCTGCATTCAATGAATTGTCTGTACGGGGGTGTCAAACTTGGGCACCCCTTCAAAATACTCCCATTCAACCACTCAAACGGCAGCAGCCGCGTGAGATGGTGGCACCATCTGGCGTATGTGAATGCATCGTACCGAATATCAGTTGTTGATGTCGGTGAGCTTTGATTTGGTTTGCAGTGGGCCTTCAGTGTCACGCATTTCATTCCCCTTTGCATTACTAGGTTTTCTTGTTATTTGTTAATTTTATTAGCTCACAGATAGTGTCACCAGCTTAAGAATTGAACGTACACTGTTTAAAATGTGTCTTTAATTTAATTTTTTTCTGAATACTGGTAAGTGACATAGCACTGGTCGATTAATTACGTGTCTGGTTTTGACATTTAATTTACATTTCACAAGGTAGTGTAACAACATGTTCCAGATGTGGTGAGATATTACATTATTACATACTGCAGGTTTTCTGTTAGAACTTTGTTTGCAGTTCTGGCATTCCAGTATACACTGTGGGCCATAAAAAATGTGACACTATACTTTTGTTTATATCTTTGCCAGTTATTGACTGATTTTCAAAATTCTATCACTGGCACACTTTGCAGACAATTTGCAGTAATATGATTATATATGCCACCATACCGCAAATGCATCTTTACACTACCCTGTGAAATATAAATGTACCAGGTAAGAAAAAACTAATGATAATAACAAATTTAGGTAAATGAAAAGAACACTTAAAACCAGCATTGCAGTGAGTGATCCGTATGACACTAGACTGTGTTAGACTTACACAGTTTAGTGGCATACAGACCATTCTCTGCAATGTTGGTCTGAAGTGCTTTTTTCAATTTTACTAAAATGTTTGTTAGTATCGTTACATATGCATATTTCATTTTTATTTCACAAGGTAGTATAGAGACGCGTTCACGTTGTGGTGGGATATATAATAATCACATTATTGCAAATTGTCTGCAGATTGTGCCAGTGAAAGAATTTTGAAAATCGGTCAATAATTGGCAAAGATGTCCACGAAATTAAATTGCCACGTTTTTTTATTGGCTCACCGTGTAGTACAGTTCAGTTATGTCACTTCAGACAGAGCTGCACTGAGTTCAGTTGATTTCTGTCTTCACATTAGCTTTGTTTTTGATGGCCTAACGGTTTTGGTTAGTTAGGCCGGCTTATAGACATGTATAAGTGTGTCTTTAATACAATGTATTTTCGGAATACCGGTAAGTGACATTGCACTGGTCGATCTATTACTTGTCTGGTATTTATGCATATTGCTAATTTCGTGCCATGGTCTGAGTGCTGTAGCTGTTAGCAAAGATGTTTTAATTTTTGCTGACAGCACGGCAGATGAAAACTTTGAAAGAGTTTTGTTTTATTGTATTGAGATTGAAATTAGATCATTTTTGCTAACAGCTACCGTACTCAGAGCACGTTAGGCTTGGGCATGAAATTGGCGTATTTATAATATGCACATCTGTGGACCTGCCTAACTAACCAAAACTGTTAGGCCATCAAAAACGCAGCGATTGTGAAGTTGCTGTATTACTGATGGTGCAGGTTTGCCATGTCCGATGCCTTGGCGACTGTCTACAACTACGATCTGACTCCAAACCATGTTCCCACCAGGAACATTGCCAAGTTTAAGTCTAAGTATGTCGCAATTGGACAGAATGAGGAACAGGTAATTTTGCTTCCTGTTGACGCTTTTATATATACATCCTTGATCGACAAAAGTATTATAGCAAAAATGAAAAACTGGTCCATGTTATCTGAAGACAAAATTATTGCCCAAATATTTCAATGGAACTGTGATGCTTTATTTACATTCAGAGTCATTAATTCAATTATTTTATACACATCTTATTAGTTACAAGATGAGTGATTTAGTGCTGTCAGTCAGTAAACTACTAATATTGCACTGTATATAGACAGATTAAGATATAGTGTTGTAACATAGCTGCAAATTTTATCTCTGTTCGATTACAACAGATTTTATTGCCTTTAATGTGCTCTTGGATAGTGATGCAATTTTTGCTGTAATTTGTGCAGTGTAATGTTATGTTGATTGGTTAGCACTGTTGTAGTGATTTTGCTGTTAAAGAGTGGCACGGCGATGATTGGATGAACTAACATCCCCACCCCATCCCCATCGTTATGTTGATGAATATAATTGCTGCTAATAATCTGCACATTTTACTACGCTTGGTTACTAATGTACTGCAAAATAATAACATTTTTACAACACCCCACGCTATCAGTGTATATAGACACAAATTATCCACATTTTGAAACATGCACTGCGATGTACCAGTATTAATTAGTGAAATATATTATTCCCACATATATTTTTGCAGCAACTACTGCAGATGAAAGTTGTAGTTGTCCCCATTACCGCGGGCATGCCGCAAATTTTATCCCCATTCCTGCGGTATTAATAACATTTTTACAACACCCTACGCTATCAGTGTATATAGACACATGACTTTTGTTTTCATTCCCACGGGAATACTGCCATTATTGTTCCCATTACCACGGTAATTATCACAGTTACCGTGGTATTACCGCTATCCCCATGTCACTCTTTTTTGCCATGTTACAGCATGTTATAAATTGTGCTTGTTATTATAAAATATTATTGATTGGGTCTTTGATATAAGTTAACTAATAACTTTGCTTTTTGAGTACAATGACATTGCTTTGCAGGAACTGGGGTTTTGGAGAAGTCTAGAGATATTGTATCTGTAGGTGCAGTTTACTCAGCCAGTTGTCAGCTTCGAGTTATTTACTTTTCTCATGGAGAAGGCGCTAAACTCTTAATGCAATCCCTTTAGCCTCATATTCGTTGTCTCGTAGTGTAGGCTGGTGTCTGGCTGAGGGCTGAGGAACTGGAGATCAGTGCCACTTCATAATCCGCATGGTTGGGACTGGAGTTCACTAAACTGATAGCATTGATGAATGATAATGATCTTGATGATGAATGTCATCTGATGTTTGTTGCATCTAGTTGGTGCCTGAGCTACGCAGACGACTGCCGGCTGGACGTGGATGCTCTGTTGAATCGGACGATCGGTTCCCTTCGCGTGACATACGCTACCATAACAAAGATGTAAGTTTAGCTTCCGCACGTCACTAATATATAACTGGGTATAACTGGCATGTTGATGTGATACATTTTCTTTGCAGTCTGTCTGTCTGCAAAGGTCTCCCAATAGTTCTTTGCTGATTTTAATGATATTTTCAGTTTACGTTGCTAGTGTGCCGGTAACCGATTGATTAGCATTTGGAGTAAAGGTAAAGGTTGTCAATTTGTACAGCGCATCATCGCGAGCATGCGCTTGCCTCTAATGCGCTTTTCATCACTAATGAAGTAGATCCTGATCATGCGGTTGATCCTAGTGATCATTTTTAGCCGACCATACTTAAGTAATGGTCGAGCTGTTGTCGTGGTTTTCGTCCATTCATCTGTCTGTCATGTATGAACTGTGGCTAAACGGTGCAAGATAGGGCCTAAGTTGCAATTGATCATTGATAGGTAGTCACAGATTGGCTTTCAAATAAAATGGAAATCATCGATCTTGGATGACCTTGAAGGTCACTGGTAATCAGTGTGGTCGGCTATCCTAGCAACAGCTGGTCTTCTTGTCTTTGCAGTGTCTCTGCGCAAAGGTCTCCTGAATAGCGTTGAGCCGATTTTGATGATATTTTCAGGTAGGTTGCTTGTGTGCTAGGAACAGATTGATTAGCATTTGGAGAAGATCCCATTCATGTCATTATCCTGGCGATCATTTTTTACAATTACTAACCTTTGGAAGATAGGTTGTAAGTTTACGTTTAATGGTAATAATAATAATGAAAATAGTAAAGTGAATTTATATGTGGTTAAGGTTAAGGTTAAATTGCTGATAGTCAACAGGCCCTCTCACAGCTCTGTGACTGATAAGAGTGGTGCTCATCTCCGTTTCCAAGGCCCTGAGCTGGCAGTGTGCCGCAGATGCCTCACCTGCCATATGGGATCACACACCTGCCACCCGATACAGGCGAATCCATCCCTGCCTAATATATGGGAGGAGGGCTAAACCTCCGCATATTACTGCCGTAACCTTCTCGGAGGTGAAGCTGGTACCCATTTGCACTGCTTGGTGAACAGAGGCAACTGTGTGTGAACAACTTGTCCAAGGTCAGTACCTGGCAGTGCCTCAGCTCTGAATCGAACCTGCAACCTCAGCGTTACAAGTTTGGGATGTTACCGTTATACCACCAGACTTTAAAGCAAAAGTCACTAGGCGTTGCAGCCTTAATCAAACAATGTAGTCTAGTGCAGCCAGTTAATGCTAGACTTTAATGGTACCTTAATGAGATATTAGCAGTATATGGTAGTCGGTATGTTAATTTGGAAAAGTTGCAGATTTTGTAGACCATCGCATCAGGGTGGCATTGCATTGAGGTGGGCAAGTTTGTTGTCACGACACATTTTATGATGTCGCATCACAGTTAGCAAAGAATATTAAACTTTTGGCCACATTTTGTTCCAGTATCTTCAGTTAGTATTTTTTCCGATACATTTGCTAAAATTTTGTCCGTATTTACCGTTATTTGCAATAGTTATGAAAAAGAGAAAAAGCACCTTTAGTTTTACTGGTGCATTTTCACATGGTAGCCATAAATCTGGTATATCAGGAATACTCGGGGGATTATTTGAACCTGGAAACTCAGGGAATTATTGGAGAATTTTTTTGCAATCTTAGGGAAAAATTGTGGCAAACAAAATAGTGTCGCTTGATGCCATTTATGGGGTGCAGAGATATTCTAAAGTACACAGTGTTTCATAAAAAAGGCACTCTTTTTCTTTCTTCCATAATTCAGTCAAATGATGATCAATTTGCACAAAATTTTTACCAGATGTAGCTGAAGAAATACTAATTGGAAATATTTGGATAAAATGTGGCTGGTAGTTAAATATTTTCTGCTAATCGTGATGTAATGCTGATGTCATAGTGTGCCGTGAGTACAAACTGGCTTGTTGCAACCGGTGCTGACAGAGTTGCTGAATAGCTGCCCTGCATCAATGGTGAACTTTATCTGGTATGTTGATGACAAACTGTTGAAGTTTTAACATTGTAACCACAAAAATGCCCAAAACGATCACTTTTACACACTTGTGGGGATAGCTTAACTTTTACATCTTTTAGCAGGACTGTGCACCAGCACACTGTCTACTCTGCTTATGAGATGGACGAGTTGTTGGATTGTGAGACACCTGATTTTACACCTCCGTGTTGCTAAGTGCTGACAAGATGAACATTTTTTATCAGTAAACCAGATAAAGTTCACCATCGAAGCAGGGTAGCTACTGACAGAACCAGTTGAGACAAGCCAGTTTGTACTCATGACACATTATGACGTCAGCATTACATAATGACTAGCAAAGAATATTAAACTAACGGCCACATTTTGTTGAAATAATTTGAATTTGCATTTCTTCAGCTACATCTGGTAAAAATTTCATGTAAATTGATCACCATTTGACTGAGTTATAAGAGATGGCCAATCAAACTGATCTCCGATCAACTTTGGGACTTGATCGGAGATCATCTCAATGATCGTTTTTCCATCACCAATTAGCGACTAATCGTCCATCAAATCTCCCATCAAGTTGATGGCCGAATATTGGTCGATCAAGTCAGACGATTGACGATTAAGCGTGGCGATCTGCAGTTCGTTGCTTATTCGCACCAGAAACATTGCTTCACGTCGCTGGTCAGAATGGCAATTCACGCATTAAAATAAAGTTCCAGGCATGGCGATCAATCACTACTGATAAATTTATACTGTGTGTAGTGTTTTGTGAAGAAACAAAATGGATAGACGCTCCCGTATTGATTTGCGATAGAACGTATTTTTGACAGCAGACGATGTGGACGGTATCGTTGATATCGTTGCTATGACAATGTTTACTCACTACGGCGTCCACTCGCAGCGCATGCTGGGTAATTTAGCACAACACTGCAAATGGAGGTCAGCTGTCAGCCAATCAGATTGGCTTAAAGTAGGCTCAGTTGACGGCGGATCAGCTAATCGCCGATCACGTAATTGGAGATCGAAAATCCATGGAAAAACGAAACACAGTTGATCGACGATCAATTCTGAACATTAAGTTAATCGGAGATCAGTAAATGGGAGATGAAATTTTATTTGATTGGCGATGGAAAAACCGGACCATAATGCTGTCTATTGGAGGACAGGGGGATCAACTGAGGTAGCTCACAGTGCTTCCCCACATTACTATTATTACAATTACTTTTCATTGTGATGCCTGTAGAATTTTTTCTTTTGCTTTGTAACTACCATTTTTATTTTATTTCATTTGTAACTATCACTTTCAGTACAGTGCTTAGTACATGTAAACATTAATGTGCATGTGGTAGAGATGGAACTCGGCTGAAGAGGATGGTGCGGTCGGTGGTCTTCCCATGTCAGCTCCCATCATTCCAAGTCAGTTGTTTCTTTACTTCAACTTCTCGTAGGCTCCAGCAAAATCTTTGGCCGGCTTTGATGCAGCGTAATGGTACTATTTACAGTCACAATTAATGTTAAATGGTTAAAAGTGCTATAGTTTTTCATAGGAAACCCATCTCTCTGGGCTACAGAGCGTCACCTGCCATATGGGATCACACACGACACACAGTGTTACCTGCCACCCGACACAGGTGAACGTGCCCTGCCTCAACACCAGTCAGATAGGCTGGTACTCAATTCACCTACCCCGGAGGGATGAAAGGCTGAGTTGACCTATGCGGCTGGTTACATACCAAGATGGTTTACCTGCTTGCAGGCAGTCACCCATTCAAGTACTAACACTGCCTGGCATAGAGTAATAGTAATAGTTAAAATGTCTGATTTCCCTTTTCTTTTTTTCATAATTCACTAAAATGATGATCAATTTACACAAAATTTTTCCAGTTGTAGGTAAAGAAATACTTATTCAAAATATTTCATCAAAATGTGTCTGTTGATTAAATATTCTTTGCTAGTCATGACGTAACAATGACATCATAATGTGTCATGAGTACAAGCTTGCTTGTCTCATCTGGTGCTGCCAGTTGCTGAATAGCTACCCTGCTTCGATGGTGAATTTCATCTCGTTCACTTATGACAAATTGTTGCAGTTTTACCATTGCAGCCACAAAATCGTCCAAAACAATCACTTTCACGCACTTGTGGGGATAGCTTGACATTTGCAGTTCCCAGCATTGTGTGATAGTTGAGTTTCTAGCTTTCAAGACACCCAATTTCATGCTCACATATCACTTAGTGCTGACACGATTAACATTTTTTTATCAGCGAACCATATTAAGTATGGTCAGCCCAACCATAGCAACAGCTGGGCTTGTTTGTAATTTGACTGGGCGTGGTCAGAATTCGGATGCTCTAACTGAGCCACCTTTTCACATAATTGTTTAGAATCATCTGCACATGTTGCATTGAGCTTAAGATCATGTTGTGTCTGGCTCAGGCATGGAAGCTGGCATTAGAAGCATGTCCTTGTCTGGGCAGCCAGTGGCTGAGCCATCCAATGTTGCGCCACCACTGCGTAGTCCCACCGTGCCAAACACCGCAGTCTACATTCGTCCGCCGCCTCCGCAAGCCACTGGTCCCAGAATTAACCCTCCACCGGCATCGGCAGTGCCTGCCCCAGTCAGACCGACGATTTACCCTCCAGCAGCGGCGAGCAGATATCCGACCACGACGTGTAGAGCAGCGGCGCCACTGCATTACCCAGCGTTCTACCCACGCGATGACGACGATGACACGGGCACTTTTGATACATCGAGCGTCATGACTGCCGTAAGTTTACTGTCTGACTGAGTATTTTTAAACCTCTCTCACAGATGCATTATCTTTATTTGTCATGTGATCGACATGTAACAGCCTCGATATATCGCTTGCCTGTTGTAGTCTAGCAGTGGGCTAACTTACTGTTCCGTTACTATGTGTTTGTGTGCATTCTGCTTGGAAAGGTTGTCCTCGAAAATGACCTATACTGTGTCGGGCGAGACTTTAAACCCTACTCACTCACTCACTCACTGTTATTGTTATTGTTGGCCTCAGTGGTGGGTTGTTATATGTAAAAACATGCCAGGTCTGTTGTCTGTGCTTGGCTTAGTTGGAGTTTACATTTTCCACCTGTCATCTCCGTCTTTGGGCGATTACTTGCAAGACATTTTTCTGCTTGGGATACTAGCGTAAACGGCAAAAACTGCAATTAATATGCAGTGCCAAAATGAATTAGTTATAATTTACTGCCAGTTGCTGACTTCACTTTTTGACCTAGACTTTCGTAACTTAGCCAATTCGCTGATCAAAACTTAAAGCCAAATGCCAAAGTTTGTACTTTGGCCAAAGTTGAACTAAACTTCAGTGTAAATGTGTACTTACAGCATACTTTTGGATTTAGATTTTTGCTGACCTTTTTCACTGAGCACGACCTTTGGACTTTGACAGAAGTTTTTCCGCAGCGAAAGGCTCAGCGAAATCGCTTCACTTTTTGGCTGAAGCATGCACTTAGACCGAACTTTGACATGGTGAATTGGCTCAGCAAAAATCCATGTCAGCTAGAAATTTGGGACAGTGCCTAATGTGAGGCCACCCAGCGCTCTAAGTATGATTGGAGGATTCTTGGTCCACAGCCACTGACGATTCGTCAAGCCGTTGATCATAAATGTGGCAAAATGCCCTCCCCACAAAACCCCTCAACCGATCTCACTGAAATTTGGCGTCAATTCCTTCCACCTGAGGGTCGTCCTTCCCCCAATTTTGGTCTCAGTTTCAGAGGAGTAGTAGAATTAAAAATTAAGAATAAAAAAGTAGGAAAAAGGAAAGTGAAAACATAAGGCCTTCCATTACTACATGCAGGACTACGGGTGGTCTAAAAAGTGGACTAGGCTATATTGGCTAATGTGTGTTTGTTCTGTAAGGCTACCGGAGGCGGAGCATCATCATGCTACGTGCCTGGCTACGGCGCACCAGCGGCCTACAGACTGCCAACCTATGGTGGAGCGGGTATCGGTCGCGGTGCGGGTTACTCTCACATCCCTGCTGCACCGCCGTCAGAGATCAGCGTTGACACGTCAGTGTTTGTGAG
>Ga0209454_1000936_pt1 | contig 16891 bp, 8 predicted proteins | sample WorMetHERISLAND1_2_FD_187400 | JGI IMG/M metagenome (GOLD analysis project Ga0209454, IMG submission 187400) | Marine gutless worms symbiont microbial communities from Max Planck institute for Marine Microbiology, Germany - Olavius geniculatus... | ecosystem: Host-associated > Annelida >... | reverse complement strand
CAGTTTAATTTTAAATTGTACAGCAGCAATGATCCTTTCATCCTTCTGTATTATTTTAACTAAACAATAAACATTGTCAGTTACGAGACCATTCGATTCGTCACCAGCGCTTTACTATAAAAGGTCCATAGTGACCATGCGTCTATCTGGCACCGTTACGGAGATATGGCGCTTCAAAGATAATGGGGTCACGAGTTTAACCTTTTGGGGTCAAGTGACGTCATCGGTCACGTGACCATTCGACTCCCAGAGGTCGACTTCCTATAAATGGTCCATGGTGATCATGCGTCTATCTGGCACCGTGACGGAGATTTGGCGCCTCAAAGAAAATGGGGTCACGAGTTTGACCTTTTGGGGTCACGTGACGTCATCGGTCACGTGACCATTCGACTCCCGGGGATCGACTTCTTATGGGTGGCTTGTCGATATCTTTATCCATTTCAAAGACATTTGCGCTCAAACTCAAAAATTTTCTAAATCATGCCGAATTTTGCACGTTTTTTGCCCTCCTAAATTTTAAGGTGGCGGTGCCCCTTTCCCCAAAAAACTTGTACCCAATTTATCATGCCTGGACAGCGGCACGTCATGTGGTAAAGTTTCGTTGGGCTACACCCCCTAACTCCGAAATTATAAGCCGTCCTTTACTACATTTAAGCCAATTTTTGACCCCCTTTAAAAAAAATTGTAAGGGGGACCCCGTCTCCGGTGGGGGTGCGCTAGCAAGACTTGGTCATTCTCTAGCGCGTGTAAAAATTTGGAAACTCAGCACCTATTAGGGGCCGGAATATGGTATCCCGAAAAAGTCAATTTTGGTGGGTATGATTCCACCATTAGATCTCCGGAATTGATGAACCAAAGTTCACCGCACTTTTTTCGCCTAACGCGGAAGGAATCGCGGTAGATCAAGTAAGCTTACTTGACCGATTTCGAATATCTTCGTCCGTTCCGGAGATATTTGCTGCCGAATTTTGAAGTCGTCCGAAATCCGTCCAAATTTTGCATGTTCTTGGTCCCTAAATTTTTTTGGGGGTAGGGCCCTGCGAAATTTTAAAACGGCATTATAAAATTCGGCCTAGTACTAATCACCGTGCAAAATTTCACGCCGTTAGACTAAAAAAGTAAAACATCTCGAGTAAAGCATTAACCCGTCCCGAAAGCTATCGCTACCGGGCGGACTAACGGGCGTATAGCGCTGAGTACACAATCTTACCAAATATATGCGAAAATGTAGAAGAACCGGACTTAACAGAATAGTGAGGTAAAAAGCAGGCCAGAACATCGACCGGCGAGCTTTAAACATTATCCGTCACTGCAACCGCAATTAGCCGGCATTGCGAAAACGCCGCTGACTAAGCCGCGTTAAGTGAAATAACGATAATCCTAAACTGCAACGCTATTAGAAAGTCGACTTGCGCCATTGCATTGCATAGCAGCGACGAGACCATAACGATATAGGGATTAGCGCTGAACACAAGGAGTTAACAGTTAACTCCCTCTACGGGAGTCGTGTTTTTGAAAATCTTCATTCACTGCAAATGGTGAGTAAGTAAAACGTGAATTGATATAGAGCATAACGTTAAAAACGTCTGATAGGCCTACGCTGGTAAAAACAAAAAATTTGAGCTAATGCTCACGAGACGCGAGAAAGCCTATAGCAGTTCCGGTCCAGTAGCTTAGCTGAAAATTGGGGTGTTCACGCTAAGTTAATATACATATACCAAATTCTCTATCTGGATCGCATAATGATAGTTCCGTGGCGCCACCTTGTGAATGATATAAACTTGTGTCGCAGCCCGAAATCGCCAATAAAATCCATAAAACTTCCTATTTTGGCGTTCAAGTTCATTCAAAGTCATTGAATTCGGCGCCAATCGCCAGTGTACGACTTCCTATTAGTAATATAATTAATAGTAACCTAGGCCGTATCTTGCACCGTTACTAAGATACAGCGACTTAATGGCCAAAAATCGCAAATTTTGCCCACTCCCCTCTCATTTAGCGCCCTCGTACGGGGCGACCCCCTTCGAATTTATGGAAAAGTTTTTCGGTTCCTGAAACTAGAGTCTTCCAGGCAGCCGATGGTAAAAATTTGGCGATCCTAGCTTGCACCGTTTTTGTCCACCCGTGTGACGGATGGACAGACAGACGGACAGACGGACAGACAGAATTGCGATGGCTAAGACGCGCTGAAAGCAGTAGCTGCTTTCGCGCGTAAAAAGCAACAACAACATCTCTCATAATTACAGCACGCATGATTTAAATGGTTGCTAAAGACTTTTGCTCGCTGTTGAGACCGCGGCGCATTGTGAGTTGTGACTTGACTTTGAAAGTCAGGCCTCTTTAGTTCCCTTGCTTTGTTACCTTTTTATTCACAACGAAACTCTAAATTAATCATAATTCGACCAAGTGCTACGGTAACCACGATTGTATTAAGGCAACAATTTACATTGCAGTTCACACTGTACAGCACAATCTGTCATGAAATTTCTTTCAGTTTTGTGTGTGCACATTTTGACCAGTGGATAGTAGATATTTCAACACAATAAAATAATATTCCTAACAGCTATGAGAGTTTCATATATATATATACGCTAAATAAGAAAATAGGCCTGTATTTATTTGGATGTATTTTTATTTTCCCCTGTAGTTTTGAGTATCTATACTGCGTATTTGCTGTCTTTTGTATTTTTATTTATTTACCAGTGATGCTGAATACGAGATTTTCACTACATGTATGGTTCGGTCACATTCGCGACCTGAGAGCAAGATCTATGTGTCCCCAGCTTATCTCACATCATACTGCTCAGTATAATACGGCCACGGTTGATCGGCTTGTAGGCCTACTCATGAATACAGCACGCGAACACACGTGCACACACTGAATGACCAGAAGATACGCAATTTGAATAGTAAAAAGGCCTGTACGAGCCAAACGTGTACCGCCGGTGTGAGTTTGGCGGTATTTTTACAATACCCATGTTGCCCAATTAAGTATCAACTAGATGCCTCATAATTTGTTTTAACATTATTTAAATTTGACATTATCGAATACAGTAATAGGCTTACTGTCGCCTAACAGGCATCATGACTCATGCAGTAGCATAATTATTTAAGGTGGCTGGGAGGCTGGGAGTGGGAGCCCTGAAGGCTTTGAGAAGGGCCTATGATTATAACATCACAGAACATTGTATAGACCTTGCCAAACCGCAGTTTTCTAAATGCGCATTCTTGCGATGAAAGTAACCAATAATTCTGCAGCCGCTAAATGCATTTCCCACCTCCCACGTCCAACCTTGGAGGAGCTCAAGTTGATGATACATTGGCCTGAAACATTTCAGGCGCCTGTTTCTGGCGCCGGAAACAGGCGCCTGTTGTCTGGTGCCAGAAACCATGACATACTAAGCCGGCAAATGATACCGGCAAAAAACAAAGATGAATTCCGATTTTACAGAAATTCGTTTTTTTCGTACTGTTCTATGAGTTGAAAAATACCTTCGTCACTCCACTTCATCTTTTATTTTTGTTTACAAAAAAACAAGCAGTGCTATCGTCTGCTCAGACTGACCAATCACAGTTCAGCTTTTTCAGTCGGTTTCCGGCACGAAATTGAACATGCTTACTAACCGGCCCCAGTTTCTGGCACCAGAAAAATCTGGCACCAGAAAAGTATGACAGACTGACCAGTTTCTGGTACCTGTTGACTGGTACCAGAAACAGGCGCCTGAAACTGGCCAGTGTGTCATCACTATTACGAAGCTCCTCCAAACAACCTTAGCTAGTGGGAAGTAGAGCCTATGGGCGGCGCTAGGAATCTGAAGCTGCTTGGAAGGCAACAGGGAGGGGAGCAAAAGCAAGAGCACAGGGGGCAATATTTTTTTGTGTGGGCCATATGTCGACATTATTCAGTTGTTGCTGTGTGCATCGAAAAGACGTAGCGGAATTCACTCGCAGGAGCTTGGGGGCAAAGCCCCCTGAAACCAACACATTTTTAGCTTTTGGACGTTCATCAGAAGCCGCTAATTTGCCTGTTTTTTTTAAAAAATATCAGGAGACGCCAAAAATTACAGATATTTGTGCTATCTTGCAAAAATAGCGTTCAATAAGTCACGCCTTACATATGTATATACCAGAAAACACTTTATCATCAACAAAATTTCTCCTGGGGGCAGCCGAGGGGGCAATGGCAAGGGCACGGGCCCTTTTCTGGCGCCATCCATGGTGAGAAGAGGCAGAGGGACAATCGCACCCTTTCGCGAATTTAAAAATTTTTGAGAGAGAGGCCAATAAGGCCTAAAAAAACAAAAATTGAGGTCTGGAGAGTCGAAGCGGGACAAGGTCGCGCCCCTCCCCGTTAGCTAGCGGTTTGGGAGAGCTGCAATGAAAAAGTTTTCCGCAATTTCATGCGGGACGGATATTGTGAATATTTTAGTCAAATGTTTTTGTTGTGCTAACAGCCAAAACAATATCAGTCGGCATTTCGACAGTCTGCGTTTTAACCACATAGTCATTACTCATTAGTAGGCCTATACCAGGAGTTCGCCACTGTTAGGCCTATGGTTAATTCACACCCACGATGCAACGCAACTCAACCCAACTGTCATGACTGTCGGTGACAATGCAATGACGTCATTAGCATTGTGACGTCACGCTGCTGAGCATAGACCACGCGTTGTTTGCTAGCCTGGCTGATCAGTTGAGTTACAGTTGAGTTGAGTCGCGTCGGCGTCGCCTACTTCGGCCATTCTCCTGCATGTTGTAAACTCATTCGCCAGAAGGCACAACCGTCGTAGAGACTATCTTCATAAAATACGCTGTGTATAGGCTTACGCAAACCTTTCCCCTTACAATTCGTTTCATCAGTCACAAATGGACTAAATTGCCGTGCGCAAAAATTTGGCAGTAGAAGTATAATGTTATTTCAAGAAAGGGGATAAACTACAGATCGACATTTGTAGGTTATCACACAAATGACAAAAAACCCAGCTGTCGCTGAAATAGTCAAATAGACGACCGTACTGGTGGTTGTCAGTGACATTCAAAGTCACCCAAGATCGATGATTTTCATATAACCTGAAAGGGCGTATGCCTGTGAATGAGTGAGTGAGTGAGTAGCGGTTTTTACGTCCTGTCCGACGCATTATAGGTCGTTTAGAAACGGCCTTTCCAGGCAAAATGCACATATAAGCACACAATAATGGAATAAAAAAATTAACCTTTACGAAAAAACACAATAAAGCCTATGGAACACACAAAACACAAAATTTAGTCTTGAACCTAAAATTGTAAGAACTGATCATTATGAGGGTGCATATCATATCAGCAGCAAGTTGTGTCCGGAATATTTGTACCAAAAATTATTAACATCTTATAATTGCTTTTCAAGTTACAATCGAAAATGTCGGGGATGTTTTTTGAGACACGGTGTATACGCGGTATTATGGCAGTTGCATTAAAATTTAGATGCAGGTGGAGTATAGGAAGGCCTAGTACATTGATCGTGAGCCCGCAAATTTGCCTGCATTTTAGCCGACCGTACTTTAGTAACGGTCGACATATTGGCATGGTTGTCGTCTGTCTGTCCGTCCGTCCTTCCGTCTGTCCGTCGTCGTCTGTAACGGATGTATTACGGCTAAGCATTATAGGTCGTAAGGAAAAAAATTTTAACGTGAATAATTGATCATGTACCTTAAAATCGGGCATGCAATATTTTAGCGATTTAGTGCAAGGGAAACATTTTCAAATTGGGGGTTGAATGAAGATGTGGGTAGGAAATTTAATGAAAAACTAGCCATATCTCGGATACGGTGAGAAGTAGGGCCAAGGTTACTATTAATCACTAATAATAAGTGGCATACGCCGTTTTAAACGAGATAGAAACCATGGACAAAGAGTTTCGTACCATATTTTATGATATTATTCAGCATCACATTGACACACAGTCAGTGTGATGCGGGCAATATCACCTTTTGTAATTTTTGCTGTTTTCGATGTGCAAGTCTTTAAATGTTGCCGTTAACAAGTGTATAAACTTATGTTTTGTACATTTATTGCCATATTTTTGGGTTCAGTCAACACAACGATCAATTGATGTGTTTTAACATTTCATCAAAATTAATGTGTCTTCAATGGTAAAAACCAAAATTTACAAACACGAAAATATGACGTCAGCATGACGTCATCGATAGCGAAAAATATCTAACTTTTCTATCGGTAGAATACTTGTTTCCTACTAAACATTTTCTGAAAATTTTGTGCAAATCTAACCATTTTCTATGGAGATATAAAAGAAAACGTGTTTTTTCTGAACACAGTGTACATAATATAGGCCCTAAAATGCATTTTAAAAAGTTGGTGCCAAATTAGACTGTTTAGAACTTCGTGGACTTTTGCGGGTGTTTTTGCACAAAACAAAAACTCACCGACAACACTGTTCCGTGAACTCAGCGCAGAACTTTTGCAATCGAATCGATTCCCGAATCGCTAACTGATTTTGCCCACCACTGAAGCGCCTTGTAGCTTTGCCTCTACAGCAAGCTCAGCATCATCATCATCAGCAGCAGCAGCAGGCAGCGGCGGCGGCGGCGGCGGCAGCATCTCTTGTTTCAAGCGCGCACACGCACAGCCTGTTGGCTTAGTCTCTCTCTGTCCTAACCACTATAGGCTGGATTAGTGTAAAAGCTACTGTTGTGGACGCTTGCTGGTGTTGCAATAAAGGTAAGCCTTGTAGAATGCCGACAATGCGAGCGGCGTAACTCTGTATCCAGAAAGTATCCCCAGGGAAGTCCAGGGGCGAGCACTGACAGGGGTCTAAGCGTACGAACTATGCAGATTGCAGAAGGTATATATGAGTGTTAGCTGAATTTCGGCGTGAACTGTGACTTCAAATATTAAGGCCTAATGCATGGACAACTTTCCTTCAAATTCTGGGGGTTGCAGCTAAGGGATCTGGCTTTACCATTGCTGCTCTAGTGTACATCCTATACCAGTGGCGGATCCAGAAGTTTGGAATAGGGGGCGGAAGGGTAGGGGTGGGGTTTGGAAATGGGGCTGTGTCCCCTCCCGAGAAAATTTTTGAAAATTTTCTCCAAAAATCATGCATTTTGGTGCAGAATGTTCCCTTGATTTAAGGTGCATCCGGTCAATAGGGGGGGGGCGGCCGCCCCTTCCCCCCTTTAAATCCGCCACTGTCCTATACAGTCCGTCGCTGATCTCCTAGTGCCCTCGCATGTTGTCTGTCTGTCCGTCCGTCTGCCTGTCTGTCTGTCTGATGAGAACGTTAGGCGTGCATTGGTATAGCCTAAGTAAGAGAGCATTGCGAACATGCAGCATTTTCTTATCTCACTGAGTGAGTGAAAAAAATGGTAGACCATAATTTGTACCATCAGCGACAAAAATCTTGCCCATTGTATAGGGTCAGATACCTAGTTTTTTTAGCATATAAAGCTTAAATGCGGATATTCGTTGGGTTTCGGTCCCACTCCAGAATTAGGCCTAGGCCTACATTGATAATAGGCCTAAATTAGGTAGGCTATTGAAAAGAAAGTGGTGCGCAGTAAGCTTAATTAAAATTTACACGAAAGTGAAGTTTATGTAACACTGAATGTTATAAGTAATTTATGGTTTTGCTGGCCAAGTGTAGGGCTAATAAATATTCTGAATGGCGCGGGTCCTATAGCGAGCGCGGATTGCTTTTTGGTGTGTTTTTGAGAGGTAAGAGTTTGTAACTCAAAAAACTTGTTGTGTCGGGTACATTTCTGACATAGGCCTATTTATGACACTGATTGACACTATGTCACGTAGGTAATGAAAAATTCTTGACGAGGTTCTGATTTTTTATCTGTGTGTTTTGCACATGTATTTTTCTGCTTCGGCAAAACACATGTTCAAATCTCCATCCGGCAGTAAATATTATGCTTGACCACGTGGCCGGAACTGACCAATCCTGCGAATTGGTCAATAATATTGACCAGGGCTACTACTGGCCTTGCTATGAGGCTATCCAGGTCTGCCTGTTTGCCCACTGGGTAACGCAAGTCTGCGCAGAGTAATCGAATAACTACTCGAGTCACTCGAGACCGAAATTTGGCTCACGTTACATACCTTTTTCGACTTTAGTACGCGCACAAATATTTGTTAAAATAGTTTTATTTAAAATTTATGCATGGCCAAATAGAACACGTAAAATTTAATATGACAGACAGGCAGACAAACCCTGTGTAAACAGACAGTAAATGTGTTTACAATTTTAACATGCAGAAATGCAGTTAGAGCAATTTCTTGCAGTTTCTTGCAAATTATCATTTTGCTGTTGGGGTTTCCAACAATTTTGCTTTGAAAAAATGATGTGTTTCTCTTGCTGTTTTGAATTTCTTTTTTTCGTTCGCATTACTACTGTTGATTTATTAATCATGACGAACCAAAGATTTTTAAACACTTATCAAAGGAATACACTAGTACTCATTAAATTATTCGCCGAATACTCAGTGACAGATTAGAGTGATAGCACAGCCCTACTTATGATGCTACCTAGCATCCAGGCGTGGCTGGGTTCAGCTGTGTCCACACTGTGTAGCTGGCTCGGTCAGTCGCTGCAGCGGCCTGCAGCAGTGCCGAGGATTTATTGATGTTTGTCCGGCGCAATTTAATCACGACGTTGATCACCACGTGTCTGACTGACTGACAGTCTGCATTGGAGGGAGGGGGCAATACGTAGACAGTCGCCGAAACTCGCCAGCGAAACTGCAGTTGAACATGCAGGCGCGAGCGTTAAACGATCTTATACCACTCCAGACAGTGGCTTACGTTGATCTACACTCATTTCACGATTGCCGACGATCGGTACAATCGGTTATGTAAGCTTGCACTCGTTTGATGTTGCGTTGCGGCCGTGAATCAGGCTTTCTTTTTGCGCCGCTGGTAGAAAACAAGCTAACAGACAGGCAGACAAACAGGTGAGCTGTAAGGGGAAGCGAATGCTTCAGCTCGTAAAAGCGTCAGTTTGCAGTAAATCACTCCACAAGTCCACTTGTGGTTCGGCCGACCGGGATCATGTTTCAGCTCTTTCTCGCTTCTGTTGTTTAGTTCGCCCGCCGTCGGTCTGGTTTTTTTTACAAAGCATCAGCATAGCTTTCTATGCGAATGCGGAGATGCCCTGTCTTAGGCATAGCTGTGGCAAAGGCGCCCGTTTGCCCGTCTGGATGTCACACCACGATCACACTGCTCACTGCTGTATGTGATTGTGCTAAAACCACGCAAGCTACGGTCTCAAAACCTTCATTGTCTGCTCTCGTACGCGAGTCCGAGACTGGACTCGGACTTGACTCGCACTGGCGTAGCCATAGTGCTCTGGGGTACGCGCCTTCTAGGAGCCTACTTCGATAGTTACTTAAAATAGTGCCAAAAATGCACTCAGACATTTTATTTGTACAAAAAAAAATCGCAAAACGCCCCATCTCTTAACTGCCCCCCTACATCCTGATTCTGTCTACTGCGCCACTGTAGAGTCGTTCGCACTCATAATAATAATTGGAAATAACTGGGCTGTCTACGGCGGATTATGGACGTACAATGTATTTTTTAAACACAGCTACATCCATAGGCGAGTCCGGCAGTGGTCTCGAGTCTTGATTTTTCAGGACTCGGACCTCGATTATACGATCGAGGACTCGCCTATATAACTAACTTTCAGTCGATTTACGTTTGCTATTCCCAGCATACAGGACAATAGCAGTGACAGACGTGATGTATTTCGCATTCTGTGCATCGCAGCAGCATTTTGTTATTAATAAGAGCGATGTGATCGCGCTGGTGCAAGCTCAGGAAGCATTGATCGCGGCTGCTGGCTGAAAACGGTCGTGAATGCTCAACAGTAATGTATGTGCCGTGCAGTCACGGGAATTTTTCTCTCTCGCAACATCGCGCCGCCGATCGGAGGTCACCCATCACATCAGCAATTCGTCGTCGTTCTGCAATGCCGTCGTGTTGGTCGTGTGACAAGAAATGTGATGCGACGCTGTATATAATGTATGATGCTTGTGCACTGTGACGATGTCACGTGCATGAGGACACGACATAGGGCCTACTATGGGCCTGCGCTTTATTGCGCGCACACAGATCTGTCAATAAATACATAAACTAATGTTTGTGCTTAAGTAAGTGAATAAGTAGGGGCTGGGGCCTAAGTGTAGTCCTTTATTTCTCAAACAGAACCCTAACACCAATACCGGCGTAGCTTTGCGTTGCCGCTCATATTTTAGTATTATGGCCACGTGCGAGCCGCGGCAGGAAAAACCTAGGTTTGTGAAAAAAGTTTTGAGGTTTTTAAAGATTTTAAACTTTTCTTTCAAGTTTCTATGTTTTTAAAGTTTTTAGTGTACAGTGAAGACCGGATACGAAATTACGACCCATATTTCTAACTTTCTATTGTCAGAGTCAATGCTGTCCGGATCACTGATGAACATCATAATATTATTCTGTCAACATTGTTTATTTCGGATTAAAAATCACCATTAAAACGTGAAATTAAAATAATCTCCGATCAAAAATGCACACCAAATAAAATATTCTAAAATATTACTTAAAGTTTGGACTTTTATGTTTGTTTTTGGTTTAAAAAAAACTGAAAATCTAGGTTTTCTTATCTATTTTTCAGCCCAGATGGGAGCGCGTGAGCTGGCGTTAGCACCTGGGCTGTGCAATACAGTGGGCGGGAACACTGGTGTGCAGTGGGCACTAGACGGACTTCCACATACATGTCGGCACATGGCCTGGCAAATCTTTGCTTATTGATTTATTGTACGCGTGATCTGTGTTTGCAGTGAGATTGTGTGATACGGCTACATGATGACGCAACAAGCAACTGCTGTGACGTTCCTCATTGTTGTGGCTGCAGCTACCATTGCTACAGGTGGGCTACAGAACAATGATAGTTAAAGTCAATATCGCGTTGAATCTAAACATAATGAGTTAAAACATTAAGGAACGCAAGAAATGAGCATTCTTTCGTCTTACGTGTCACGTTTGCTGCGTGAATTGTCGCCAGTGCTTTTGCCTGACTGCTATTCTTTGACCACTCCTGAAAAATGCAAACATGTCCTGATGGCTGTTTAGAAAAGTATCTTTCACCTGTTTGTAAACAATCATAAAGTTTGTGTTTAATGTTTGTCGACATGTTGGGAAAAAGAAGTAGTAATTTTGAGAGAGTGATTAAAAATACATATGTCACGTGCAAACCTACTTCGTCTACAGGATTGCCGTGTGCTTACGTGTTGTTGGTGTTGAGGTTTGGTGCAATTGGTCACGCGGTTTTGATGTTGCCAGTGGATGTTTCGTTGCCCTTGCGGCATAACCTTTAGCTTTAGTTTCTTGGATTTTCTGTTAAAGGTTGATGCCTTTCTTGGTCTTGGCAGTGGTCATAAGGGATGATTTTTCAATCTTTGGTTTTGAGCGGATCACACAGTGTGTGTAGCCTATCTGCTACCCGACATAGAACCCATATGTGAGCACGCCTCACGTTAAATCCAACTGGGCAGGCCGATATTTTAATGTACCTGTACCGCAGAGCAGACGGGGATTTTCGCATGTTTATCATGTTTGTCACACTGGGCTCCCAAAGGGGACTCACAAGTCAGAGAATGTCCGAGAGCAGCGCAACATTTTCTGGAGCTAGGCTTTTTATTTGGCGTGTTGGAACATTTAAAAGTTCACGTGGCTCAGCACACCATTCTCTGGTTTGGGAGGCATGGGACTGAGGAGGGTCTCTGTACGTCGATTGGCCCAGAGTTCTCAGACTGTCGGTTATCTCAGCAGTGTATAGCAGCCAGGTTAGGGCTTCCCATTTTACCCGCAGGTAATCGGTTTAAGTCCGGCTTTGGCACGGAGGGATGGCCAGGTTGAGTTGATGTGTTGTGTTGTGCGTGTGTCGAAGGTGCAAAGCAGTGCAATGAGACGTGGCTTGAGAACTGTAAAGGCTACCAGGACTCGCTGGAATTGATTGAGGACCCAAATCCGATCTTCAAGCTTGAAACTCAAGACAAACTCGACGAACTTTGCAGGTACTCGACCAAACAGTGGAATTAATCCAGATTTTTTTTTCGGGGGAGGGAGTGGGGCAGATTTTATTTGAAGACAAATTGCTACAGATTCACTTACACTGGTACATGATGCCCGATGGCCGAAAATCGAAGCTGAAAACACGGGGTTGGGTCTTGGAAAGGGGGCACCGAGCTCTACCTACCAGCTGTAGAGAGTCTGGGAAGCGCTCTAAGCTCATCAGAGGTCGCAAACGCATTATGGGCATGAAGAGCTGGTATTTTTGTTATTGGAGAAGGGCAATCGCTCCCCTCAATCCTTCTTCCTGGGCTCAACACCACTGCGATCAAAAAATATTTGAGACTAGTGTTAGGCTTGCAAAACACACTTTTATGAATCACATACTGAAACAAAGCCAGTGAATGACCGTTGTTGCTGACAGAGGATTGCGATATACATGCACGCAACAGAATGACCGTTTTCTAGCACTTTCTTTCGGACGTCGGATCACAAAAAGTTGGTGGTCATTTTAAATCTCTGCGTGTGATAAAAAGCCTTACATAAAACTTTATCAATAAACTGATGTTTTTTTACCAAAAAAACGTCGCGCGCTTTACATCGCTGTAGCGTGGAAGACCTGTTTTATAGGCTAAAATGCATAAATACTGAGTATCTATTTTATAAAATAGGGATGTTTGAGTTTGGAGTGCGATTGTCTGTGACGTCATATAGGCGTCGTCACCATGGTGACGCATCATCAGCATTATTATAGCTAGCGGCTGTGACCCCACTACGCTTCAGCGCTGTATATCGAGGCCGCAGGCCGAGTTGAGGCCCGAAGGGCCGAAAATGGAGACCGCATGCCGATACTATGGCAAAGATCAAGCGGACAGGGAGCGTAGCGACCTGTCTGCTTGTACTATATGGCGGGTCTTGCTTCCTTTTCATAACGTCTCCGCATAGCCGCAGATCGCGTGAATGCGGATATGCACAAATGTGTACTATCACGATACCGTTTTAATTATTTGTTTACGGCTTTTCAAAATTAGATGCTTTTTATGTACAATGTTTTTTTGCAGTTAGGACTGTTTTTCGTGCTTTTGCTTATTTTTCCTGTGCTGTACGCAGTTATGTACTGTTGTATTGTAGCCTATGCGTGTACCCGTGTCCATTGAAACCTCTCCAGCGGGATGGCTAGGCTGAGTTGAATGCTATGTGTATATACTGTGTCTGGTGTAACAGTAACGTGGCAGGTTTACATCAGTGTCTGCCGGAGTCGAACTGTCAAGATCAACTGGAGGATCATCTGGAGGGAAAAGTCGACCGCTTCATCAAAACTGCAGACTATATCTGCTCCGACGACATAAAACCAGGTCCGCCGTATACAGCGGTCCTTGTGTATAGGCTACTGTACAAACAACCAAAGCCATTGGCAGAATTTTTACTCTGGGTGTTGATATTGCATTTTTCAAAACACATCTCGTGTCATGCCGTCATCGTTCAATAGTTAATGCGCAATTTTTTTCTCACATTTCGGAGGAGAGGGATTTTTCCCGACATCTGTGCATATCAGTCTATGATGATGTGTTACAGGCTACTTGGATCATATCGGTTGTACCCTCAACGATGACGTGATGCACAATAAAAGTAAATGCGCAGGTCCCGATCATAGTAAGTAAGTAACCACAACAATATTATTTATTGCAGGGGAGTTTCATGTCAGGCGGCGGTTTAGTTGGTAACATCGTTGGTCGCATCAACGGAGTTAGTCGATTTGTCGCTGGGCTGGGCCAGTTTGGTATTTGTATGTGTGACCATCTGTAGACCGGTAGATCATCCAGGCCACTCGTGTCATCTCAGCCTGAGCCTGGCCATCCCTCCGTGGGTAGGAGGCGATACCTGCGGCGATAGCTGGGACATAAACAGGCACACCGTGCGATGCACTAGCCTCGTAGCCATCGTCTGGCAGTGTAAACTGATGTCTGGCTGGATAGTTAAGAAAACAGAGATCAGGGTTGCCCTGTGATTCTTGTGGCATACGAATGACTTTAGGGTGACGTTATTTGCGTTATCTCGTGTCAGTTGTTTATTGCAAAGAACGCTGTTCCAACAACGTAGTGTCAGGATATTACTGGCATAGGACACTGACTTTTCACAAGAGCAGTCAGTTGGAACACTGACTGAATTCACCGATTTCTCACTCTTAGGACCTTACCAGACCAGCCACCTACCTTTTCCGATCTTCCACCGACTTTATACGACATCTCGGCAGAGATCGGCCTCCAAGTTGGCCAAGTGTGACCGTATCATGGCTTAAGGGCTGAAAGTGGAAAATTATGAATGCACCTAGGCAAAATTATTGAGTTTTGAGTCGCATGAACTGTAGATTTAGCTATCATGCAACACGCCGCATGAATGAATATTTTTAAATGAACGTTGTTCGAAAATGGTGTCTCACAAGCCTACTGATGTAAGTCTTCTGTTTTTAAGCATGCAGAAGCTTGGTATATAGTTAAAAATTTTAGGCCGGCAGAACGGCTATGCAGTGCAAACGATTTCACATACACACATACATGTAGGCTATTTCCGTAGCGTGGTCTGTCTTTCTGTCACATTTGTGCCCCCTGCTTAAACCGATTAATATGCCATTTTTGCAGGTACACTTGTGGGGTTCATTGACACATTGTGTTCCGTGCTGCCCCAGAGGAAAGGGGAAACATGCCAAAACATGCAATTACAAATTGCTGCTGTCACCTGGCAAATACAAACGAGGCGTTTGGTGGACTTGTCGCAGCGATTCCGCCGTTTGCTGAATTAATTTGGTCCTTGTTTCTTGCAGGACACTTACCGAGCATCTTAAGTGCACGCGTCAAGCGATTGAAGCAAGGTGTGAGAAGGCGACAGCAGACGTTTACATTGGGGCTATGAAGAAGATTAACAAGGATCCTTGCTCCGGTGCACCAGGTAGCTTATTGACGCGTCACAGCTATGCTGTAATGAGCGTCCATGTCACGATGTGTTTGTCATCTGTTCGTCCGTCTGTTTGTCAGTAACGGATGCATTGTGGATAATGGGTAGATCTTAGGGGGAAAATTTTTTGCACGAAAACTTATCCTTTTGTCGTTGCTCTCTGTGTACAAAATTTGGGGGATGCAGTCAAGGGAACATTTTAAAATTTGAGGGTTGAATGGAGGGGGTAGGAAAAGGTGCGTTTTTCAGTGGAAAACTGGCCATATCTCGGAAACGGTGAGAGATAGGGTCAACGTTGCTATTGATCAAATCGCATATGCTTTTTCAGATAAGATAAAAATCATCAATCTTGGAAACTTGGATGACCTTGAAAGTCAGTACTGCAACAGGAACTGTATACTGTATAGGCTGCAGCGCGTCTTCCCTAGCGACAGCTAGGCTTTTATGCACTCATTTTGCGTAACACGCATGTGAGTAAGTTAAGTCGTGGACTTGGTCATGGTCTTGAAACAAACGTCTTGTCTTCTCGGCATGTGCCTAAAGAAGTTTCGTTTAGGCCTACATCGCTGGTAAGTAAGTGAGTAGTGCGTTTGTGAAAACTTGCCTGAAGTGTATGCTTACAAAGAAAACAACTCAAGAAAACAGTTAATTAAACACTTATTGGAGTGGTTGTGACAGGTCATGGTCAAGAAAATAGTTTTGGAAGGTGTCAGAATTAGCCTTGAGTCACTGAAGACAGTACAATGAGCCTAATTGTTGGAAAACAAGAATAGGGGTCAGCGGTCAGATCACCTTCTCCCATTTTTCCGCCTGACGGCGGCGGCGTCAATCAGAATTTATTTTTTGAAACAGGGGACGGGGCAAAATTTTCTTTAGGGGCAAACTGACAATGAGATTACACACATTTCGCCCGGTTTTTTATGACGGCGATTGCCCCTTAGCTCCCGGCATTTACACCTCTGGCTGGTGGTTAAGTACCGAAATGTTTTACTTTTACCTGTCTGCATGCAGTTATACCCATCCAGATAATAACCGGGCCCGGCGTAGAGCAACCTGGGGGTGATCGAGACAACGCGTTTACCACTTATGTGCCAAGTCACATGAGCACCGTTCCCTGTTCAGTAGCGTCCTGTGGCTTAACACTGACGCCAGTCGCAGTTTGCTGGTAACTGATTTCAGGTCATTTAGTCAACGGCGATACTGAAAGTGCAGGGAGTCACGGAAATGGTACTAGAATTATTATTAACGCTATAAGCATACGTGATGAATGTAGCGGCATTGACAAGCGAATATGTCTGCCCACTGCCCGATGCGGCCGTCCGCCTACTAGCTATACACATACAACACGTACTTGTTTTAGGCTAACTTTTAATCTAAATTTTACTTTTACATTGCTTTGCGTTCCAAGCGTTCAATTTGTTTACAGAGTGCAAGCGTGTTCACACGAAACATAATATGTACATTATTTTAGAAGTTTTGTTTGGGGTGGGGTGAGGGAACAGCCGACCATGACCTTTGATTTTTGAACTGAAAACTGACATACCGGTTGTTCCAGCCCCGTATAACATTCACGCCAGTTATTTTTCTATGTTTTTTTTGTTTTCGAATTGTGATACCGTACGGAACGGACGGACGAACGGACGGTTGGGCAAGATCTGTAATGGGGCCTATTAGGGCGGCCGCATAACAATCAAAGTCTGACAATAACAACTTCACGCATGCGCAGCCGCTGCCTTATTTACCTGGTAATTTACCTGGTACGGCCGTACCAGGAGAGTCCTGATCCGGCCTAGGACCGAGCGGAGTCAATCCGTAAACAGGTCCATCTGATAGTTGCGAATCTGAGTATGCAGTCTTCTTTTGAAGGTATCAACACTTTCAGCATCGACAA
>Ga0209454_1000935_pt1 | contig 16901 bp, 11 predicted proteins | sample WorMetHERISLAND1_2_FD_187400 | JGI IMG/M metagenome (GOLD analysis project Ga0209454, IMG submission 187400) | Marine gutless worms symbiont microbial communities from Max Planck institute for Marine Microbiology, Germany - Olavius geniculatus... | ecosystem: Host-associated > Annelida >... | reverse complement strand
AGATTTTCCTTTGCTACGTTATGCTAGCTCCGCCCACTTGCTTGTGAGTTACGTCATCCAAATAGATAAAATTGGCTAGCGTAGAATTCTATGTTAGAATTCTCGTAGAATTCTTACTTGCGCTTTTTGCACTTTTCGTGAGAACTACTGAGCCGTAGAAGTGAAATTCTCAGAGAAAAGTACGAAACGCGCCTCGGGATTTCAATTTCGATATGATATCGATACAATATTTAAAAAATATTGCAATATTGATATTTTTAAGATGATAAGTATGTAAATCTTATACAAGCACAAGAATAAGACGTAAACGTTCAGCAAGGCAGTTTGCTTTATGTAGATACTAAAATGTGTCAGTGAACTTAAAAATTAAGTATAGACTGTTGTAAGTGTCATTCAATTATGACACTATAGCTAGTTTGCTTCAGTTAGTTTGTCGTCGTCTTCGTTTATTCTCGTTATTTTGGTAATGCAATAATAAACAATATAAACTTCTGGTGTAAAATATCACGATTTATCGAAAATATCGTGATATATAAAAGATACTGCGATATGTAGAAAAATTCAATGTTTTTTCGACGATACAATACTATGCAATATATTGATATCGAAAACGATGTATGGACATTTTCGATATATCGAATCATCACTATTGTACGTTGTGGCTTATTAATTTAATAATAATAATAATAATAAACAAATTTGTATAGCGCCAGTATGTCAATTGACTTTAGAGGCGCTGAAGTTGATTTGGACTGTATGAATGTGTTTAGAAATGACTTATGGATGCTAACCAGCTGTCGTACTAACGAGCATGTGACTGGCACAATGGAATCGTTGGAGAAACAAGACGCTGCAGCCAGTATGAAGAGGTTTCGTCGTCGCTGCGTGTTGCGCCTGGTCGGACGAGCTGGTGTACAACGTGAAGGTTTACGCCGACGACGCACGGTGCTACGTGATGGTTTTTGGCACTGTACTAGTTTATTGCCATGCCATACTGCTGCCAGAAAGCCAGCCATGCATAGGCTACGACAGCAGTCTGCTCGACAGAAAGACTCTGCCGATTTTGACAGCTCGGTGATGGATATGTCGCCAGATCACTCCAAGCTGAATCATCGAAGGTCGTCGTTGCCAATGGACTATAGATCGCTAGCTGGCATGACACCAAAGTGGTATGCAAACCTAAAAGGAAGATTTGTTCTGAAGCAGAAACAAAGCACTGTCTCTGACCAGGAAGAAAGTACTAATGCTGAGAAGCATCTGGAGATGGTAGTTCAGGATAACGGGTTGAGCATACCTGGCTGTAGTGATGTATCACCAACCACGCCACGTGGAGTCATTTTGGCTAGAGAACCAGGCATCAGCTACAAAACGGAGGCACCGTTCACGCTTGTGATTAAACAGTGTTCTGACATTGCCAGCAGTCAAAAAAATCCAAACTTTGTTGAGAAATTAATATTTAGCATGCCCGAGAACATCATACTTTCACCATCTGATCAGCTGGTTAAGAAGTGTAGTGTAAACAGTGATGGGTTTTATAATGCTGTCATCCTGCCAGCTTCTTCAGTTCCAGTTTCATTAAATGATAGTGGCGAGGCTGCAGCGACTGTTGATGAGGACACACCATGTCGTACTGTACTTGAGGATGTTGATACATGTACAGAGAGCAGTGCTAGTGATTGCTGCATGATTGATAAACCCACAGTTGGCAGTGTGACGCTTTCCAATAGCAGTGATATGGTGTACAGAAATGCTTCCTGCTGTTCGTCTGGTTGCGATTGTTTTAGTTTCTGTTACTCGTCCGTTGAAGGTGACACTAACGTATTGCTAAAGAACAACAGGGGCATGGATGGTTCTGTAATGAGTGCAGCATACATTGGCTGCGATGGCAGTAGTTGTAAACTGACGTGCGATTTGCATCTAGTCGGAGCACTGGAAACTGTTTCAGAAAGTGCTGATATGGAATTTGTGAATGGCATGGTTGACGGATGCTTGGAAGAGTCAGCTGCCACTGTTAGTGAACACGAAGACTTCGTTGACAATGTATGTGTTGACTGCGGATGTGAACTGTTGCCTGACGATATGACTGAGTGCGCGTTTTCAGTGCCTGTCTGTGGCATATGTTCACAGGATGTCGACCATAGTGTGCCATCAGTTGATGACGTGTCGGCTGATCATGGTTATGCCTGTTTCTCCACAGAATCTTTTACATGCTCGTCTCCTCAGAAAGTACCAGTAGTCTCTCCGATCCCATCTACTATATGTCAGCAACCTCGGATGCCCGAAGTTGACATTGTGGATGATATTACATTCTTGTCATTCCCGTCGAAATATCTGATGCAGAAATATGTAGCGTGTCGACAGAATGGTTACGAGCCCACTGTTAAAAGCTCGCAGATGAAATTGGCAAGCTGGCATGGATCTCATCGAAGTGTTAAGTGGTTTGGCAGTTCAAGACACCGCCACATTGACAGATTTAATGCTCACAGTAGATTAAATGAACAGGTCGAGTTGGGTCTGATGATTCCTGTCTCAGCACAGGACTTAACAGATCTTCATGGCATAAGGCTCAAGAGTCTGTCTCGGAACAACTCACATAAAACAGTTGTTGGCAGAAAGTTGAAATGCAGAAACAAGCATTTGCCAAGTGACTCAATCCAGAGGCCGACTCGTGTGGCCGCCATAGGTCGGCATTACAGTCTCACGCGTTTCCGACGGAAAGGTTTGAGAACGTTGGCAGATACCGAAGGTGTTGTTATAACGAAGCTCTCACAACAGTGTGCCAACGATGCTCTTGAGTTGTTACATGTACCACCTATAATTACAAGATACAGCTGCAGCAAGCCAGGTATGTTTTCTTTTGTATGTTTTGAAGTTTGTACTTGTTTAGATAACAGTTATTGGGTGGATTTGCTGTGCATTTGCTGTTGCAGCATATGCTATCTTCTTCGGAATATGTGCCAATTTCAGTGTGTTGAAGGCACTGGCATGTTATAGTAGACACACGATAGAGCAGTCTGTTGTCACACTTGTGCTTCTTGGTAATGCCGTTGGATGAAATGAAATGCCATTTGTCAGGGACAGTGGATTGTTCAGTGTGGTTTATGGACATTAGAATTTACATTTCAAACAGAATTTTAGGATTTATTTTAGCTTATTTGGCAATATTTTCCCCCGTTTTTATATTGTTTAGTGCCACAGACTCACAGTTCAGTTTTGTAGAAAGTGCTGTAGAAAACTGTTGTGATTGTATGTGACTGGTGTTTCTTTCTCAACTTGCACAGGACGTTGTTGTACGCTGTCTGCAGCTTATCTAATATCCATTGTGCATATGTTTTGCATTGGTTGATTAATTACAAATTATAAGTTCTTGTTTGGTGTGTCCAGGTTGCAGTTTCGGATGTATCTGCCACCTGTTCATCCGTAATAGATTCTCTTCAGTGATTGGTGCAGAATTTGATGGCAGCATTGCAGTACCAGAAATTCCGGTGATCGATGACAGTTGGAGACAGAAACTACTTCCGTCATCCGCCGACACGAGTTTTACATCTAGTGCAGATGAGAGTCTAGATCAGTTGAACAACACTCGACTTTCACTTGATAATAGCATTGCAGCAGCTGCTAGTCCGCGAATGTCTATGCCATCAATCTCACCACATCCCATGAGCTACAATGCTGCTGCTGACGCTCGGAATTCATTAGAACAGCACGGAAGACACCACAAGAAACATACAAAAAGAAGCCTATTTGTCGGCAGTGGATCTGACAATCCGACACTGTCACTGACTGTTTTGTTGCCGCACAAACGACGTTGGTTGAAACGTCGCCGGTCAGAGATGGTGTCGTTTGCTGGAGATGCCAATCATCTTGAGTGTGGTACATCTCCAGTACAGGAGAAACAACAGGTGCAGAATCTTTCATCATCATTGCCATCCAACGACGACGGTGGTACAGAACTCGGTGAACTTCATGCTAAAAAACGTCGTCGGCGGCGGCGGTTAAAACCACAAGAGCTGGCTGCCGATGGCTCCAATCTTACCGAACCTGTGGTACATAAAAAACGTCGGAGATCGTCTTCCGGTAAAAAGTCAACGCCGGGAACTGGAAAGAAAGCAATGGACGATGCCATCATGACAGTTTCCACATCATCTCAGGAACAGGTTGTGAAAGCAGGGGGAGCGATGGTGGGTGACTCAAGGCTGGCGTGCTCTGCGGATGGTAACATTCCACGGACAGACACCACTACGATGACCAGCCCTGCATTGTACCGGGCCAAGGTACGACTCCAGGACATAGCAACCGGCAAGTGCTATGTACTTCAGCCTGCCATCAAGGTAAAAGTTCTCACCATTTTTATACAGATCCAGATGCAAATGTGCAGAAAGCATACTTACTTTTTTTACTGTTTGTTTACTCTCTTTCGATGACCACACTGGGGGTGGGTCACTGCCTCAGTTCTTCCCAGGAAACTCCACAGGCATTATGAGTTGGATGAGAATTTGGGGTTGGGTCAAGTCTCTCACTAAGCCTGGTTGTGAGTTAGGCATTAGAACCCCAGATGCTTCGGATGCCATCTTTTTGATGCCATTGCAGGGAGGGCAGGTGGCAAGAGTCTTATTGAGTAACTAGAAATATGTTCTGTGGAATGAGGTATCTGTCCCATTGCCATGCTATATAGCTTAGCAGCTGCGTATAAGGGGGTAGGTGCGAACAGGGTGCAATTGTCTTTCACGGGGGCCAAGTTGTAGTCAGTTTTGTCCCAAAATTCGTTGCCATGGCAACAGGGGTTGACGGGAGAAATTTAAATGACACCATTGGATAGCCTGGGCCCGAAATTAGGGGGTAGGTGCAAACAGCATGCAATTATCTTTTACGGGGACCGAGTTATACCGCTTTGAAATCTCTATTGGCTGTAATGCAAAATTTTGCAACTTTTGAATGGTTGCTATGGCAACAGGAGTTGTTAGGGGGTAAATTTAAATGACACCGTTAGATGCTCGACCCCGAAAATGGGGGTGGGGTAGGTAAACACAGCGCACAATTATCTTTTGCGGGGGCCGAGTTATACTGCTTTGAAGTCCCCATAGGCTGTAATGCAGATTTTTAAAAATTGGGGTAAAATAAGGGAAGGAGTTATCAGATTTTTTTTATCCCAAACAAACTCAATCTCAATTTTCGGGCCTCAAATCACTGTGCAAGATTTTGTCAAGATCGAATCAAAATTGCGGCCGTAGGAGTGTTTACAGACAGACAGACAGAATGACGGAAGTGATTTTATAATCTGTCCTATGCTATGCTGTAGCAATCGAACAGATAATCACAGGCTGAGCAGTAGCGCAGCACTGTTGTAAGGGTGACCAGCCATTTCAATGGGAGAACCCAAAATTTGACCCCCCATATATCCCAAACCCTTTACACTGTAGCCTATATAAACTGAACAGTTTTTGCATAAATGAGTAATATGATTAACAATGGTTAATGGTAGTGCAGAAGCAAGTTGGTTCCTTTCAGTGATGCAACCAAGATACGGAACTTAAGACCAAGTCCACAGAGCTTCATACGAAGACCACTGAGATCTTGAGACCTGATCAGGGCCAGGGACAACCATTACAGGCCTCAGTCATACCATTGTTAAATTGATGTGCAAACACCGCATGTATTAGTATTTGTTAGTAAAATTTTGTTGTCCCTCAGCTTTTGACGAGACCAAGATTTGAGTACCGGTAGTGCATGATTGTTATGCGAATAAACTTGAAAAGCCAAACCAGTGGGTTTTTATCGAGTTTTATTGGTGTTTGATTTTCAATTGTCAGTTCAAACTTGGGTTTGCTAAAAAGCCCAAATTGATGGGTTTTGGCATTAACGGCAGTTGGGGTTAAACACTGGACATCAAATTATTTCATTTGAGGTTTCTTAAACAATCACCATAAAACTTTCAGTGTATGCCCTTGGCTCCTTGTGGAATGTGTGATTTATAAACCCCTGCTTGTAATAGAGACCCAGTGTGTATTGGAAATTTATGATAATATGTTATTGTGTATACTGTGGTTGATGGTTAGAAATGGCATGTTGTTGCATTGTCAGGGAGTTGCCCATTCATCGGAACAGTTGGCCAGCAAGCAGGGCATTGCAGCATATTCTGTACAGCCTGTGAGTGGAACAGTGGACACTGCCAAATGCCGGTATTAAATCCGTTTGTGATGTGTTATCTTATAGTATATGTTTGCATATGTACTTTATAGCTGAGAGCTGGTGAAAATATTAAGTAACGTGTATTACTTCTTGATCTCTTTTTCCTCGGTCCTCAGCCAGACACCGGTTTCATTGTCAGATCGTGGATATGGTTCAGGGCTAATGCATCATATAGTGTGCCTGTTTATGTCCAAGCTTTCACTGGTACTTATTGTACTTACCCACTGATGGATGGCCAGGCTGAGTTGATTGGGTGCCGTGGGTTGGATATACCAGTAAGTTGATATTTTCAGTAATTATTGTGTGTGTGCATACCGAGATTCCGAGTATACATTGTCAGTAAAGCAAATAGTTTGTGATTTGTAAAGAAAATTGATAGTCCTCAGATTCTTGTATGTTCGTGGAAAAATTGTTAGTATAATGACAGTAATCCTACGTAGTCCACCGTTGCGAAAAATATCACTTTTTAAATTTCAAACTTTTTCTAGATTATTAAGGCAATGGGAGAACCTGTGGCTTACAGGATAAATGTTTCTACTTTTCACTATCTGCTTTATGGTTCACTGTTGCTAGCATTAGTTAAGTAAGCCTAAAGCCAGCCAGCATTGGATTATAACATTTAGTAATAGAGTCATTGCCAGTGTGGGAAATTTTACACCTTATGATATTTTGCCCACTGTGAGTGCCTACATGTAGTAAAACAAAAAAATTAAGCTTACGTGCAATTTTGTTTAAGTGAGATGTACAAGAAATCTGAGCTAATGCTCATGAGGCGCGCGAGAGCTTATGGCAGTTCCTGTTCGCAGCTAATATCGGTTCATCTCTATCCATTTTGTCGCACTACACGCTTCTGCAGCCAAAAATCGCACAAAATCACAAGAATCCGTTATTTTGAAGGTCATGCAAGATTATCGATGTTGATACCATTAACAAGCACGCCACCCTTGCTTATTATGATAATACAGCCAAATTTTGCCAAAAAAACCAGGTCATTCAACGCCATCTTACCTTAGTTTACCGCTAAGATAGGGTACCCACAACTTTAAACCTTCTTAGAAAATTTAAGTTCCATTTTATAAATTTTAACGCCTATTCCTAAAAATACCCAGTCCTCTCGTCTTTTAGTAGCTGTCAACATCGTAGTAATCGGTGCGGTAGTTATTAAGATATAACCAAAGATAAATCCTAATTTTTTTTGCGTCCGCCCTCAACGAAATCTATCTTTGATAATAGATCTCATATTTCTTCACTTAGTTTCCGTAAAAACTATATATCTCCAAATTCCTTATTTATCACACTAATAAATGCGATATTTAGTATTTCTTGCCATTCATCATTTGAATTCGCGTACTTTGACTAAATATATGATATTCTTCCGAAAGGTGACACGCCCCTTTTTGACCTATTTGGTCAAAATTCACATTTTCCATTAAGTCTGGATATGCGAATTCGGTGCTGATGTGAAGCTTGTTGGATAAGGATTCCAGTGGTCCAAACCGTTTCCAAATGCGTTCAGTAGTTTGGCTAAAAATTGGGGTGTTCACGCTAAGTTAATATACAAATAGCAAAATCTTCAATCTCGGTCGCATAACGAGTTAGTTGCGTGGCGCCATCGCGCGTAAAAATTGTGCGAACCATCAAAAGTTCCTAAAATGCATAAAACATAATCGTGTGCAAGTTTTAGTTTAGTTTTAGTCTTGGCCTTATATGTAGGCACTGCTTTAATGTGCTTTGGTGTCAGGTTGACACACTTGAGCACGTAGCTGAAGAACCCACTGGGTTTCGTTACGTAAATCCACACCAAAACCTACGAATTTGCTTATGTTTGGATATTTACTTGACAGGTACTGTGCTCATTATAGTAATTTAAAATTCATGAGAACCCCAGAACACATCAAGTATAGCATTTTGGAAAAAATCCTGGGTTTAACCGCAAACCGAGGCCTGGCTCTTTTCAAGCCTGTTTGATGCTGCGTGTGTTGACAGGTTGGTGTTAGGCCGGATTGGTGTGGTGGGCCATCGACGATCGGCCACCGTTAACATTCGACGAAGTCCATCGTCAGCCAATACTGCTGCAATTCCCAGACTCGTCCCTGTGGCTGTGTCTCCACTTGTATCTACTACTACCACCACCGCTACGGTAACTTCCAGCAGCAGCAGTAGTTCTGCAGCTGTTGCAGCAGCGCCATGCTTGGCTAGCCTACTGAACGAGAGCTCATTGATATCACCAGCATCTGGATCGGTGTCGACCTCCAGTAGCGGTAATTGTCTCGCCCCCAGTACTCAGACATTCTCACAGAGCATAGTGTGGATGGAAAACTCGGCATCGGGTTCTGGTCAACAGTTGTCAACAACGGCTAGCAGTAGCAGCAGTAATGTAGCATCAGTGTCGATGGCACACAAGCCAACTGCCGTCCAGCCATACCGGACGCAGATGATTCTGTTCCAGCAGAAACCGGACAGTGGTGCCATGTCGAGCAAAACGAGACTCCTCGAGATCGCCTCCAACGGCGACTGGGACCGCGTCCGGCCGAAGGTGCTGGCCTGGCTATCTGATCTGACCAAGAACTCGGACAGTTACCCGCGGATGTGCAGCCTCTCGGTGGGCGGATTCCGTGTGGAGGTTCTGCCGAGGCCGCAGCAGCCGACAGAAATTCCGCAGCACCTGCGGGAATGTCTGGGAATGACGGCCATGATCGCAATACGCGTGCGGATCACCCCGGAGGCGAGGTTGCTGCCATCATCGGTACATCGCTCGCTGGCTGCTGCTGCAACGGCTGCACACCGACTGCGCCAGTGCAACGGTTTAAACCCAGCATCGATCCACGGTCTGCCCGTTGTCAGCCTGAACCAGAAGACCGCTGTCACTGATATTGTAGATCTTACTCAGCCAAGCACAGATGTTACTCAGCATAAGCCGGCCAGCACTGTTACCAGACCCCAAGATACCGGGAAAAGAACCATGGTGGATTCGAGTCAGCAGACGGAGCCAGTTGCTGGCAGCACATATATCAGTCAGCAGAAAAGCAACCAGCAAAGCTCCATTGTAAATGTAAGTCAGCACTCGCCAATCATCTTGTCAGACAGCACCGATTCTTCAAGTACGGACGACGCCGATGAGAGCAATTCGGTTTGTACCAGAGTCGACAGTGGTGGTATTCTACAGAATTTGCCCAAGCCATCATTCGGCGTATGCTCGGACAGAACTGGTGTGCAAGATATGAGTGATGATTTCAGTCATTGTTGTGGTGAAGATACTGCTGGGTTTGATTTAAACAGTTGCACCAATACTAGTATTGATAACAGGGACAGTGGTGCTGTTCTGAAGGATGGTGATGCTGGTGTGATTAATAACAATGGTATTAGCATCGATGCTGCCTGTATTCTGAACAGTGTTGTCCATGCAGATGCTGGGAATTTGTCATCGTCAGCTGACAGTGGGAACTTCCCATCGTCATTGAGTCAGTCACTCCCTTCTCCTAACAGCACTGAGGTTGCATGCAGTCTACAATCTGATGATGGGAATTTCCCATCAACTGATGATGGTAGTTTCCCATCATCATCAGGTGTCAGTGTATCTCTTGCATGCCCCTTAGACCTCCGCACGTAATAGTTGTATATTTTCTTAGTCATCCATTTGACCTTATGAATGTTCTTGTTTGTAAAACCTGTGAAACACTGGGAAATAAATTTTCAGGAAATTCAGCAGCATATTTGCTATGTTGTGTGGTGTAATGTTGCTGTTAATTACATCAAGTAATTACTAACTTAAAACCAAGTCGGACTTAATTTAGAGTGTGATGGTTAATATGCGGGTCAAATATTTATTTTTGTTTTCTGATGTGGCTGAGTTTATAACAGCCCAAAGTACATGGAAATGAAAATTGTATAGAGTACGGCTTTTGCTGTGAAATATTTTCCATACGAGTTGAAATGGATACCTGCTTACATAAGCTTATCAGAAACATTTATCAGAGACATTTGATTATGATATCTTCTCCAAATTCTGCAGCTTTGAGTGGTCAATATCATATCTGAAACTGTTACACTCTGTGCACTTGGTGATGCTTAGGAACCACTTGTGGAATTTTGAGCTGAGCTGCGGAATTTTTTCAGAATTTGGTCTGTCGGTGATTAGTTTCGTTTTCCATTCAAATCCAAGTTTGCCAAGCTTTCTGACAAAACTGCCAGTCTTTTCAGATCGACGTAATACTTTAGCAATCAGCAAAACTCTGCTGAGACAGAAAAATATACTGATAGGTATTATCAGTGAGTATTCAACATTCAATACAGTCATTTTCGTAATTGGAATAATCCAGAAAGCTCTCACTCACTTTACTTAAAAATGAGATACTGCAGAATTAGGAAAATTTGCCGCAGTGAACCGTGCAATCCGGCAAACTGGCCTGCGTAATTTGGAGAAATTTGCTGCTTAAAACTGTGGTCCTAAGCTTTGATGTGCATCTGATATAGTTACTTGTTTGTGTATTCATAAGTTTGCAACGGAGTTTTTTTTGTTTTTTATTTGTGAGTGACACCGTGCAAAGTACCTTTGTAAAAGCACTTGTTAGGTGGAATTATGTTTGTTTAGTATGTGACCCTCCCTCCAGTGACCAGATTAGGTGTGTACATTGTGTCACATGTGAGTTCTTAAGTTTATCCGACATGATGTCTGTGATGTTATATGTATGTATTATTTTGATGGAGGGATGTTTTTCAGGGTATAAACCTAGTAAACCAGGTTGGTACCCAAAGAATTTCTCAGGTTTATTGGCCAAATGTTTTTAACTGTTGCTAAACCAACAACAGCCAAGCACTACAGGATCACAAAAGCAATCGTAGTTTTTCCTTTAAAAGACTGATAATAATTTTTAGAAATTGGATTCAATCCTACTGATAGATGGAATGGCACACCAGCAAACCTGTAGCAGCTATAATATTATCAAAATAATAATGGAATAATAATTTTGTACTAATTATTTAGTCTTGGGAGAGGTGTATAAAAGGCCATACATGTACATGTATTAGCTGTGTGATACTACTTTACGTCATAAATGGCGCATTTGCTGCATTTCTTTTCTTCGAACTTGCGCCATATAAATGTCATTAACAATAATAATAATAGGTAACCCAGTTACCGGTAAGCACGTGTCTATAATAAATTTACTAATGATATAGTAATGATACATGTAATAATAATATAATAAATCATCAAAATTGTTCAGTTGTTCAGCACTTAACACTGTTATTGCAGCACTATGTTTGAGTTGTAGGTAGCTCTTACTTCTGTTCATCAGTTTTAATTAAGTAGATGTTTTTGTTTAATGATTGCTTGATGCTTCAAACTGTCCATACAGCAGTATGTCAGTGACATTATTCTTCTATAGCTGGTCAGCCTACAACATGTACTCAGATACTGTGATATAGTTACATTTGTTTCTGCACTGCTGTTGCGTTTGTAATTTATTATTAACTTGACAGTGTTTATTTGATACTTGGTCTAATGCCCAAATTTTGTTGCCCAGATCTTTAAAAGTTTTGCAGATAAGTAGCAGTCAGTTGGTGTGGATTGGGTGTACGAGTTTTATTGGTTTTCTTTTTTTGCTGCTTGCTTATTTTTGTTCAGTTGTGATGAAGATATTGCATGATGGAAATTGACAAAAAACCTGTTTCGAATATTTTTGGGTATTTTTGTACTCTCCATATATTAATTAGGTTTTATTGTTATTAGGGTTGGTGGCGTGGCTTAGCGGTAACGCGTTTTATTCAATCAACGAAATTACTCTACGCCGGACTGGGTTAGTACTGGGATGGGTGACTGCCTGCGGGCAGGTAAACCATATCGGTATTTAACCAACCACCTGTGGGATCCCATACGGCAGATGACGCTCCGTAGCTCTGATATGGGCTTCCATTAAGAGCTATATAACACAACCTTATACTACAAGCAAAGATGTCCCCACGCCTTCTGCCGACATGTATGCGGCCGTCCGTGTAGCTGCCACGGGTCGTACGCGCCCAGTGCACTGCTTTCAGTGTGCAGTGGGCTGTCGTCCGACGCGCGAGTTGGGCGTCCGGCCAGCGCGCGATCTGCCAGCCATAAGTTGACGTTTGCACCAGATATGTGTCATTTTCTGGAGGTTTTTGACGTCCAGTGTCCTTGATCTTTAACTTTTCGAACTAAAAATTGGCAGGCCGGTTACTCTTGTCATGTTGAAGATTCACAAAAAATTCGTTTTTACATATTTTTGTTGTCGAGTTAAGAGCTCGTACGCGACTAGAGACGGACGTGGAAGGCCCGTACTGCGGCTTATCAGGACGGCCGCATAATAATGTAGCCTACTATGAAAACAGTTTGTAGACAACTGAAACAAGTGTCATAAGTTTCAGGCGATGCTATGATATTAAAACAAATAGTGACGCTGCGTGATTTGCTATCCCTGAGAGTGATAGGCAATAAATTATCCGACGAAGCACCAACAGTAGGTCTAACCTTAGACAATACATGTGCCTCTAGTTTACATGCAATTTTACGAATGCGTTTTAACGTTGAGCATTTAATAAGCGATGATCGCTTTCTTCAGAGAACGTGACTAGATAAAAGCAAACACTTTAGGCTTTACTACTGACAAGAAAGATTTATATTTATTTTTCAGTGCATTTGTAACACATGCTAGCCGATTAACTTATAAATTTGATAAAAAAAAAAAACGAAACGTTTTTCTTGCACAATAATAACTCTGGTTTTACTCGAGATTAATGATTATTTCAATCAATAATTGTCTGTCCAATGCAATGCAGAGCATTGGACAGGGTATAAAATCGCCTTTGTGTCCGTGCGTCCTACATTTCTTAAGCTAACTTTCACCTTTCCTTCCCCTTCTTCCCTTTCCCCTTCTCCATTTTCCTTTCCCTTCTCCTTTCCCTTGCCCTTTCCTCTTTTTCCCTTTTCCTTTCCGCTTCCTCTTTTCCTTCCCCTATCCATTACTCTTCCCCTTTCCTTTACCCTTCCCCCTTTTGCCAGACGACTGCGCTTTTCGACTACATCAGCGCTGGTCGTTCCGCCCACTGTGCGTTCTACCATTGGCGACCGCACCTTTCCAGCGACTACTGCATCGGTCTGGAACAGTTTGCCGGAGTCGGTCCGGTCGTCTCCGTCGTTGCAAGTTTTCCGCAGCAGACTGAAAACCGACATTTTTGCCTTGTCTTACAGTCATGACTAACAACGTCTCATTGCACTGACTACTATTACGTGACTTCACTGTTTAGGCTTATTGTTGCGTGTGCTTGTAGTCTTAGGACTTAACGCCACGCTAGTTAATTCGTCCATCATCATCATCATTCCTTTTCTTCTCCCCCTTTCCCTTCCTTTTTCTTTTCCACTTTCCTTTTCCCTTCCCCTCCTCCTTTCTCTGTCCATTCTTCCGTCTTTCTTTCTGTGTCCAGGTCCGTGCGTCCAATATTTGAGGCGCCATATCTCCATAATTGTGCAAGATAGACGCATGATCACTATGGACCACCCATAAAAAGTCGACCCCCGGGAGTCGAATGGTCAAATGGGGTCACGAGTTTGACCTTTTGGGATGACGTCACATGACCCCAAAAGATCAAAAACGTGACCCCATTATCTTTGAGGCGTCATATCTCCGTAACGGTGCCAGATGGACGCATGGTCACTATGGACCACGGATAGGAAGTCGACTCCCGGAAGTTGAATGGTCACGTGATCGATGACGTCACGTGACCCCAAAAGATCAAACTCGTGACGCCATTATCTTTGAGGCGCCATATCTCCATAACGGTGCAAGATAAACGCATGGTGACGATGGATCATTTATAGTGAATCGAATGGTCTCGTGACTGACAATGTTTTTTGTTTAGTTAAAATAATAGAGAAAAATGAAAGGATAATTGCTGCTGTACAATTCGAAATTAAACGGTTTGATTTTTTTCTACCAGTCTAAACAGCTCACTGATTATATTTATACGGACAACTGTAAACTATCGAAATGCATTGAACAGACTCCGTGTTCGTATGAACATTATCTTGTTCTTAAAAAAATTAACAGTGTTAAAGTTTTTCAGTCGTTATTTACCAGCTCTAGACTCTAGTAGAGAGCTACAGTGCTGAAATTTATTCGTTTCGACTACTAAAATTCTTGTGCTAAAGTAACATCTCGCTAAGTCTGAAGCTCATGTAGATTAATAAATCTAACGTGGGTTGTAGTGCGCAACAGTTGCAATTTAGCAAACACGTTTTGAACAGTGGTCTATAGTGGGAAATCTATGTGTGGGGCCTTCCCCTCCCCTTAGAAATAGTTCCCCTTTAATCCAGATAGGGAGTCTCGCTGGGTAAGCGCTGTGAGTTCCCCCAGTGGAGTCCAGGACGGAGCCATCGGTCGCAAACATTATTTCAGAGCATTTTGCACCGTAGAAACCACGTCTGGTCACATCGTTTTGTATAATTTTGATGTCCAAAGGGAATGCCTAGACTTCAATTTCTTTGGGGAAAGGGAGGGAAAACGCGACTGTATTACTGTTTCCCCTTGTCCTGATATTATTTGAAAGAACGGCATTCATTCCCAAAAAACATTTGGGGGAGGGAATATTTGTTCTCCGCGTTCCCCAGGACGTACTACTGATCCTGAGTGATGAGTAGGTTTCCTAATTCTGTAAAGCGCGTTCTTCAATGAGGGGTCAACAGATGCGACAGTTGAACGCCGGTTGTGGTCGATTCGACGTCTCGGTTAGAACGCCTTCTCATAGCAGAAGCACTGGCACCCGACGGTTCTCCTGAGCCTGACCTAAGCGTCAAGGTGCGTCTCCACCGCTCGGCCAGCATCTCGGCCGCAGCGGCCGCCAGACGCCGGTAGACGGGTGGATCGATGGCGTAAACGCGCCTTGAGGCATGGTCGACGATGAAGTACCATTGCGGCAGCACGAACACCGACTCACCACCATGTTGCTCTGACGAGGCGTCACTCTCCCAGACCCTAACCAGATCCAGATCGGTTATTCTGCCCGGCAGACGTCGACGTCCATTTCCGTTAACACTGTCGATACAATGCATTGGCCGCATTACAGACCTTGCCCGTCCGTCTGTGGTCTGTCCGTCAGTCGTCATCTGTTCCGTACCCTTAAAGCGCGCACAGAACGACGTAACTGAACTGACTTGGTTTAGTCTTTGACGAACTGACCAATGCATTACAGTAGGCAGCGTGTAACGGCGTTGGTGGTCTACGTGACTACGCTCACGTACGCGTTAACCAGTGATTAGTGGGCTCGCCAAAACTAAACCGTATCAGTTTAGCTCAGTTACGTCACACTGTAAGTGCTTTTAGGTCTCCTTACTCGAAAACAAAATGGCGTAAAAAAATTGCGCGAACGTGTCAGAAGGAACTACTACAGAAGGAAATATTTTCAGCTCAAAAAGTTAAAGATAAGAAGGACAATAAGGTCGTACAATTGTCGGCATTGGGCCGACATTTTTTACGCGCGACAGCATGTAATGCTTCGCGCGTCTTAGCTATCGCCGAGGTGTCTGTCCGTCCGTTCGTCTGTCCGTCACACCCCTGAGCCCTATCAAAACGGTGCAGGCTAAGATCATGAAGTTTTCACTGTGGGCTGCCACAAGGACTCTATAGTTTTTCGTGACAAAATTTTGTGCCCCTGAGTGCAGTGGTTCTTCTTGAATGAGGGCGTCAAAGAGGGGTACCCCCTAGAAAAAGCGTCATTTTGCCGCTATTGGCTCGCCTAGTGTGAAAACGGTTGCAGATAGATACAGATATGTTGCTTACCATAACAAGCACTGGTCACGGGCTTTTTATTTTTGTCAACATCGATGACCTTGAACGACCTTAAACCCCTCCAAAAAGGGGTTTTTAGTTAATTTTTCGCAATTTTTGGATGCAGCGCACATTTCGACACTGAATTGTGACGAAATGGCTGGAGATAGGCCTAGAACAAGACAAGTTGCGTATGAAATTTTCAGCATCAAACACAAATTTTAGTAGATCTAAGTTGCGACCTCCTAGCTTCAAGGAGGCCTGCGCACACGAGCGTCAAATAGGAGCTTTTTGGGTATCTACCTCGAGAACCTTCAACCCCAAAATAAGGCGTGTTGGTGAGTGTCTGTGATTTTTTTTGCGATTTTCGGCTGTGGTGCACATTTCAAGGGTCAACTGCGATGAAATGGCTGAAGATAGACCAAAACAATCTGCGAACAGGAACTGCTAAGGCTGTCGCACGTCTCAATAAGACAAAAAGACAAAGTAACTCATTACTATACACAAACCTTTAAAAACACGAAAATTAAAAATAGGCCTACACGAAACAACTGGCAAAATAGTAAAAAGTCGTGTTTTCTTGGCGAGATGAAAAAACAAGCATGTAATCAAACGCTACTCACTAATTTACTCATCTAAACTTACTACGCAAAACAAAAACTCTGCAGAACACGACCATTTCATTTCAGGTTCAAGTTCACCAAGGTCAGTTTGGTGGCGTGCGTAACGGTTAGGACGTTGGATTTAGGGGGCCTATTATCAAGAGGTCGTTGGCGTGACTCCCGGTCGGGTGGCTACCAAGTGGTTTAGGCTATACTACCTAGATGGATTAGAGTGTTGGACTCAGGTCAACTTCACCAGAGCGAGAGGTCCTGGGTTCGATTCCTGGACGAACCCCTCAAAAATTGCCAGGCCTCAGGACAGTCA
>Ga0209454_1000931_pt1 | contig 16910 bp, 9 predicted proteins | sample WorMetHERISLAND1_2_FD_187400 | JGI IMG/M metagenome (GOLD analysis project Ga0209454, IMG submission 187400) | Marine gutless worms symbiont microbial communities from Max Planck institute for Marine Microbiology, Germany - Olavius geniculatus... | ecosystem: Host-associated > Annelida >... | reverse complement strand
GGTGTGGGACAACCCCGCAGGAGTTAAGCCACGCTGCCCTAGATAGGCAGCGGTGGGCAGCGATAGTAAGAATGGCGTCAGACACCAACGGGCATTGAGCCCACGGTTGTCGATGATGATGATGATGATGTAGGCCGGCCACGCCCATATTCTTGGAATCTGCTACATGTGCGGATTGCCCGTAGGCTTTGGCGCCCGTTGGCGTCCTTTTCGGACTGCATCGCTGGCCAGCCGCGGTCCGTGTGGGACCGCGCCGGCCTGTAGTATATAAGCGACGCGTACATTTTATTTACAGTGTTATTGTTAATTAAGTGGACATTGTTGTATTGTTCGTGTGTTGAACTGTATCTCGGTGAATACAGGTACTTCTGGTAATAAACGATCTTGTTGTTTTATGTGCATGATCTGTATTATCAGTATAACACGCACGGGTCACACCAAGGAGCTTCGCGCTCAATGAAGAACCACCCCTGAGATTCTCATTTATTAAGCTGACCACTGACTAGCCATGGCATTGAGGACTTAGAGCGGTCCCCAATAAATACACACAATATCTTTCTACTGCCAACATAATTTAAATACAAATACTAAAATAGACACTGCTGTAATCATTCATATCTGTACTGTAATGTCAAATATTTCCTTCAGAGCTTTGATGCTGGCGGTTTGGCCAACCAGCTATGCTTAATTACTCGTACTAGACCAGGACGCCTATAGGCAGAGTACACTCGCATCGATTCTTTTGGCTTGTATCAGCCACCAAGAAGTTGCAGGTGATCTTCCAATAATTAATACAGATGCAATATTGGCAGAAACAGTGACCATAGTGCTACAGTATGGGAACCATAAAGAAAGTGTGGAAAAGAAACACGAGAAAAATAACGACCAACTTACATCTTGATGCGTTTCATCAATGTCCGGCATATCGTACTTTATTAACCAATTGTCATTACCACGATCTAGACACCAGCAAATGACATCGCACTGACAACAATAGTGTTCTTTCAGCATATTAACAAAACAAGTTGAACATGATTTCTAAATCCGATTGACTGAATCAGATCAGATTTTGACAGACCAGTCTGCTCCCTAAACTTCTTTTGTTAATCTGCAGAATGAATAAAGTTTATTTAAAATGTATCAGCATAGAAAACTGATATCACTTTGTCATAAATTTTTAGAATTAAACAAGCATTCTGCACTGCTATTGCCACTAGCTGAAAACGTGATGACATCTGGCTAGCAGAATACTGTAGGATTTCACAAACTCTTACGAAACTAAACAACAGTGGAAAATTCACTGGAAAACTAGCTCCCGGAACAAAAATAAAAGCTAACAGTAGCAATGGTATGAACTATTTTGCACATGACTCATTGCTCAATGTTGACGGCTTGGTCTGGCTGCTAGCTGTAATAACAAAGTTATTCTCTGATAAATCGGGTTATTACTGAGATGGACGAGTGTTTGTGGATATACCCTATTGGTATGCAACCAAGCCACCCAGGGCAACTCAGTCTGGCCACCCTTCCATGGGTAGGCCCAATGAGTACCGGTGAAATATGGGGCATAAACATGCACAATGCAAGACACACTAGTCCCATATGTCTAGTCTCGCAGTGTAAACAGGTGTCTGTTAATGGCTTAGAAAACGGAGATGAGCACCACCCTATAGACCTTATGGTTCATGTAAAACTTCATCATCATGATTTTTACGTCACTGCTCTATTCCACTGTCGTGCATTTTTCTTTCTGAATTAGCCATTAATTCTGCGCATTGGGCCGAGCTGATACGGCCTCAGCGCTGGACAGGTGCATAACCTGTCCACCCCGAAGGTAAGGCAAAGTAGCCATTAATTTTCATCGCTACTGTCAAGAACAAACTAATAGTAAAGTACTGTCACTCTCGTCCATCATACGCTCAGTTTTTACACTGGACACATCAAAACACCAGCGAATACGTCACCTGTGTTTCGTGTGACATAGTCCAGCACTACGAGTCGTTCAAACTGGCTCTGAAAACGCTTCAAGGCTCCGGGAGACAGTGGCTCCACATCAAACTTCCGCAGCCAGAATTCCGCATCTCTGTAGCCCTCGACAAACAGCTGCAGTGACCCCACCTACACACATGCACAAGTACTTATATTATAGAGCAAGCAAAGCAACGGTTTATGTAATAAACAGACATAATAAGCCGGCACAGGCCTAGAAAACGCCATGTGTCATAAAGTTTAAGTTCAAGTTCAATAACCAACATCAAAATCTAAAATAAGAGTCACAATTTCAGATGAATGTGTGAGCCTCAATGGACAAATATACCTGTCCATAAAGTTGCTCATATTTCTTGTTGAGACAAATCAATCGATTGTTTTAAATGACAAACTGAACTACAATTTTTACACAAAGTCAACGATTGACAGATTCATTTACTGAATGCACTAATCATCATGAGAAATTCGTTCTGAAGTTGCTTAATTCTGGCTGCGTACTTGACAGCGTTTATTGGCAACTGAGGAGTGGGAGACATATCATATCATGATGTGTGCTTTATAAATGTATTTACTTACTTACTTACCTACTAATAGCTGATAACACTGTACTGGTGCAAACCTTTGGTGGCAGACCAAGCCGATGAAAGTGCCGACCAATCTGTGGAAACCTGTCCGTTATATTCCTCTTAGTGACTGACTTTGCTCGATCGATTGGACTGTAATTAAACGTTTCACTCGCCAGCCGGACCACCTGACAAATGCAACCCACCGACAGAATGCAATGTAGTGCAAATGGTAGCTTGTATCAGCTTAACTCGACAGGCTTCTAGCTTCAGCTATTCACTAATGTCTTCACTAATGTTATATGGTAACCGGTACATAATTGTTACATTGGCTTATAATAAAATAACCGATCACCAAACAGAACACATAACATTATAAGTTAACACAACCGACCAATAGCGTGCAAGAACTAACATGACCAGTCTCTGTGGTTCAGTGATAAACGTCCACAGTAAACGCTGAGCAGTGAGCATTAAATGCTTATCAGGCAAACCTGTGTATGTGTTCCTCAAGTAAGCCAAATTAACTACATGCATATTATTAGGAAATGAGTTTTGATGATGTCGTCTGTAATCTTTGACTCACTGTGACTGAAGCTATGACCTTATGTCAGCCAATAAATGTCACTGATCTTATTTTGTAGCCTACGTAGTCCTCCTATCTCTCACCACAGCGTCTGGACTGTTATAAGTGCCCATAATGACATAATCTCACTCCACTCAAGTGAGACAACTGAGAGTGTTTCGCATTTTTACGCGCGAGCGCTAGCATGGCTAGCTGCAGCGTGTATTAGCTACCGTAATTCTGTCCTGGTGTCCATCTGTCACGTCCCGGTGGAGTTCCAAGACCAGGTGAGATAGAGACTTCGGTTTTTCACCATATGATAGCTTAGGGTCTCTAGTATTTTGTGACAAAATATCATGACACTGTCTGAAGGGGGTCCCCATAAATGAGGGAAAAAATGGGGGAAGCACCCTTAAAAGGCGTTATTCTACCGTTATTGGCTCGTCTAATGTGAAAATGGTTGCAGATAGGCACAGACATGCTGCTTATCATAACAAGCACTGGCAACGGGCTTCTTAGAAATGTCAACATCGATGACCTTGAATGACCTTGGACCCCCAAAATAGGGATTTTTAGTGAATTTTTCATGATTTCAGGCTGTGACACGCATTTCAAGAGTGAATTGCGCCGAAATACCTGGAGGTAGACCAAGACAACCTGCAAATTAAATATTCAGCATTGAATGTAGATTTTAGCAATCTAAGTCCAAACGCTCTGGGTTCAAGGAAGCCTGCATGCACAGATGTCAAAGAGGGGTACCCCTCTAAAAAGTGGTTATTTATCCGCTGTTGGCTTGTCTAGCGTGAAAATGGTTGCAGATAAGCACAGATATGCTGCTTAATATAACAAACACTGGCGACGAGCTTGTTAGCATTGTCAACATTGATGACCTTAATTGACCTTAAACCCTAAAAATAGGGGTTTTAGTGATTTTTTTGCGATTTTTGGCTGCAAAAGAGTGAATTGCGACGAAATGGATGGGAACAGACTAAGTTTACCTGCGAACAGAAACTGCTATAAGATCTCGCGCGTCTCATGAGCATTAGCTCAGATTTCTTGTTATATCACACATGCATCCAGGCAGAACATGCCCTTGATCACATTTCAACATAGTCTACCACGTATTATACCTTATTACACTCGCATAGGGCACTGTAAGTAAGTAAGTACCAATTTGTATAGTGCCAGTATCTCAGAAGAGAATCAGGGGCATTGGAGAGGAGCGCTAGCGGGTAAGATAAGCAGACTGAAAATAATAAGTTTTAAGATGACGTCTGAAAGAGGTGAGTGTTTGAGCTCGACGGATATGAAAAGGGACAGAATTATATACTTGTGGTGCGAAAACTCGAAATGCATGGGAACCAAAAGACAAGTTATGTCACGGAACGTCAAGTAGATGGCTAGAAGATGAGCGTGTGAACCTTAGAGATTAGTGATGATGTAGAAGATCAGTGAGATAAGGCGGGTTACCGGTATGTATAGCTTTATAGGCAGAAGAAGCAAGCTTGAACCCGATTCGCCATTCGATAGGAAGCCAATGAAGCTGAAACCTATACATATTATACGTTTATTATAACGTACTTTTGTCTTAGGCACAATGTTGAGATGAAGCCTCAGATCTACAAGACTGGCTCCAGCCTCGGATAAGTAGCCCTGGTTCAGAATCAGACATCCGCGACCGAAGCAGCATGGACAACACATCTTCTGCATCCACTTTGTCCACTTGGGATTCAGCTGACCGTATGGTTCCTCGTCCTTTGGCTTGAACACACCGATTGTTTTCTGAACAACAGCAGCACATACACTCTCATACCGACCACTCTCCAGACATTATGAAATTCCCTGACAATTCCCGATAATTCGCGGCACTCGTGATCATTTCAGCTGGTACTCAAAGTCAACTACGATAACCTGATACTAGTACAAACTAAAATATAACATGCGTATAAATGTTAGAAACTAGAACACAAGTAAGCAAAATTCAGCAATAAACAGCATAAAATAACTGGCACAGAGTACTACGTGAGTGATACTAAAAAGCCTGTTGGTGCAATTTTTTGGAAAGTTTTTGGGCAATTTTCTCCGATAAGATTTTCCCCCTGACATTTCCGTGAAATTTCCCAGATTTTTGACTGAAATCCATGACATTTTTTGTTTTCCAGACAAGTGGTCACTCTGTACATGCAAATAGCACCACCAGCACGTGATCAATGTCTATAATGTCTCCAATAATAACTACAGAACTTTTGTAACACATGCAGCAGTGCAGGCCGCTTGCTCCTGGCTATCCAGTATACATGTTAAATTACAATATAGTAATTTCATAGCAATCCGTAACTATTACTAGGCTATCGGTCGTAGCCTACTTTCTGTCGATCTGTGATGTAATAAGAGCCACTGGAGCCGGTAGTAATGAGCTGGGCGTGTAGACCTGTGTCCAGGGCCAGCACAGCCTCAATGAGAACGGACTGGAAGAAGTCATCATCCACCATTCCATTAGCTGATCCACCCACTAGGATGTCATCCAGGCTGATGCATGATCCACCCAGCGGCTCATAGTCCACGACAGACTGCACCGGCACAGTGTCACCGTCACAATGCTGTTGTTGGGCCTCACTGCTTGACATCATTGCTCAGTCACTGATGACACCACCCCTTGACGTCATTCATCATTCACGTCGTCGTGTTGGGTTAAGGGGCATCACTTAGGGCGGGGAGAGGGGGGTTAAGGTAAGTCTATGGACCCCAAGGATTAAAGATTTCAATTAAACGTGAAACGGTGTTACTGCTGCAAGAACAATATGACTATATTGACAAAATTCTGGTCCCCAGTAGACCTATACTGTGTAAACTGCACGAAATATGGTCAGTTGATTATTGGGAAAATCACTCAATTTGTTACCACAAAAATGTTACATTTTAAGGCTTAATTCATCAAATTCGACTTCGGCTGGCGCTCTGTCCCAGACTCCGCTGGGGGAACTTACATCGCTTCCAGACCCTCTAGCTGGATTTAAGTGGCGCTACACCATGTCTCAAAAAACTGTGCCACTTATTTTCTGAATAACTCATGAAACACTGGCTAAATTTGATAATTTGTGGCACACAAAATCACAAAACAACTTGACGCAATTGGCTATAGTTTTGGCCACTCCACCTCATCTTAATAATGTTGCTACGCTCCCTTGTGAAATTCAGAAGTGGTAGTTTGGCCGTTTACAACAATGAATTCATACTGGATAGCGCACGCGTCAGCTCTGAAATTATTAACTGAAAAGCAACAAACACGATTGGCAACTATTGCATCTTAAAATGTCACACGCGTCACATGACATCATCTTTATTACAGCACGTGATCAAAATGACCTCCTCCAGCAAGAACGCAAGCGGTGGAAGTTGACGCTCGCCAAAGGCACGTTCAACAACAGCTGACCAAAGCAGCTCACCCTCTGGTGATGCGTTTATTTCACTTTGTCGGCATATTGTCTTAAAATTAATACGATTAGTGTCAAATAAATTACATATTTTAGATGATTTTGGAGTCTCAGTAATTTTCTAAACGATGCATGCGTTAGCCAGTATGAATTCCTTGCTGTAAACGGCCAAACTGCAACTTCTGCATTTTACAAGGTAGTGTAGTGGCATTATTAGAGTCACAACTAGGATCGTTTACGTCAAGTTGTTTCATGTTTTTGCGTGCCAAAAATTACGTTAATCGACCAATGTTTCAGAGTTATTCAAAAATAAAAGCGGCACAGTTTTTTGAGACACTGTGTACTTCTAAAGGGAAAGCAGATGAAAGAGGGGGAACAGGCGAGGTGAAAGGAAGAAAAATTAGGGGAAAAAAGGAAAGGAAATGGGAAGAAAACGAGACCCTTCAGTGATTTACTGAAATGACGCCACTGGCTAGGTGGTCGCTACGTCACCTCACCGTACTGCACCGCCACTTCACGGTTGCAGATTGACCGAAAAACCACCACAAATTGGGCTACTTTTGGCAGCCGTTGGCGACGTAAAATTGCCCTTCCGTGGCGCCTTGCTTGCTACTTTTGGGCCACTTTTCAATCACGGGAGTGCAGAGCAGGGATGTGTACAAGACCTTTTGAGTCGAAACTGAGACGAGACGTTAGTAGTACGTCTCTATAGATCGAAACGTCAAGACCGAGACCTCTGGAGAGTGCAGACCATTAGGCTAGATATGAGAAATTTAGAAATTGGGCTACTTTTCGCCATCAGTGTTGGGGGCACCACCGTGACCTTCAAAAATCTCTGGCAACGCTGCCGGCTTCAACTGACCACCAACGACGCACTCTGGCCGCCCGTCGATAAAAATAAATTCACAACTAATGAAGAGATGACGTCGATAGGCAACGAAACGAACGCTGCAAGTCCGCACACAGAAACTCGCCAATCGTCGGTCCAATGCTACCATGCAAGGCAGCAGAACACTACAAGTTCACAATAGTTCACTTCACACATATATACAGTAGCCTAGTTGCCGCTGCTACTAACACGACACTGCAGATAAAATATACACAGCTTGGCGACAGCTGTATATAGATAGGCCTATACGCCAGCTGACAACAGCAGCCCGTCAGCGCGTGGGTTGGCCGGGTCGGTCGGTTGTTTTCACATTGACGTCATCATCATCAAACACTACAGTAACACCAGGTCCGCTAGCCTCATTAGTACTAAGTCTTCCGCACCGGCTCAGATGCATACAGCACGCAACAGCTAATATTTATTCACTCCCGGTACAGCACCAATCACACCTGCGCTGACGGATGTACTGGATAAGCTAATTGTAGGCCGTAGAACGAAATGTTTGATACACTGTTTATACACTGGTATAGCCATGAAAGGACTGGAAGAACGGTAGTGTGACATCAGTGTTATTCTCTTTGAAGAAAAATGAAATTAGAGATACTGAAAACAGAAATACTGTTGAATGTGAAACTTTAAAAATCCGAAAAATGACTGAAATAAAGAAACTAGAATAAGATTACAGATTAGCCGACGCACAACAATTGCATACACCTGATTGGCCGACACGTAACTTGGCAGCAACCAATCACAGACTTCGCTACGCTTCGCTGGTCGCCCCTCCACCCTGCCACGTACCCCAGTAACACTAACGTCACTTCGTGCCTCAGGCAAGGTAACACTAATGTTGCATAATCAGAAGCACGTACCCCCTCCCCTAGAAGCCTACTCAGTTACTCAAAATAGTGTCAAAATGCATGTCCGTGCTATAAAGCAACTGCATCGGCCAGCGAGTGATGCAATCAGCAGACATAGTCTGCAGTCAACAACTCAATATGCACTATAGACCTTCACCCCACACTGCCTGTATGCTGCTGCTCATTTCACGGTCCTAGGATGAGTTTCCTAAGCACAGCAGTAAATATGCAACTTGCTGAATATTGCTTCTAAATGACCCAAGTGAGCATCAAACCACAACGTATCAGCTACAAGTCCAACATTCACACAGAAATGCACTGGTCCCCTTTAATTTAATCATACTCTGGTAGATATCATGCTAAAATATACAAATAAATATGGCACAAAATATTGCAATGAGTAAGGCTAGTGCTAGATATTGTCTACATTGAGCAACTATCCACAAATTTGCAAATTCATCTTAGTTTTCAAAACTAATCATAACTAGAAAGCAGTCAGAGCCCGCACACCTCCGCCAAGGCAATGTTGTTCGCTAGGTGGCAGCACCATCTTCGGTTTTGCAGCGGTTTCCCTTATGCCCCATTAAAAGCAATGGTAATGAAAATTTTAAAGTGATCCAGAATCCAGGATTCCTTCTGGATCACCCCAAAAATTGAATCACTGGTAGTTTGTGCCATTCCCGACATACCCTCAAAATTTCAGAAAGATCCATCCATAACTTTTAGAGTTATCTTGCTAACACACAGACAGACAGACAAACAAAGTCTGGCAAAAACATTACCTCCTTGGCGGAGGTAATAAAACATTTCATTATTAGTGAAACAATAAATTAAAACCAGATAAAGTTTGCGGTTTGATTTTTAGGACATTTTACCCAGCAAAATGCAATGGAACTTTGGGTATGTGCTTGCATGTCTCAACCTTGCAAAATAATAAAAATCATGAAAGCTGAGTTAATATTAATAAACAAGTTTTCAAAATACGAAAAGAAGTAACTAAATTCATGCCCAAAAGTATTACACTGAGTCAAATTATACTACTTTGTATTATACAATGTTACACATTGCAAGCATGTCTGTGTTGAAAATTTTACTTATTTTTATATGTACCATGTGTACTCTTTTTTTGCAATAGACTTATCCATCACTATTTCTTGTGACAACTACAATTAACTACTGTCAAATATGGAGTGAAATACACAAATTACTGAAATACCCACTCCAAGGGAATTTTTTACGAAGTAGCTTCCACTAGAGCCTTGTCGTATACGTTGTGGGTAAATGCCGTGGTCTATGGCTCGTTCGGCATCGCAGAAAACCGTCACAAACTGGCGATCCTCGGCGTCATAATTCCCACTGATGATACCGACACGGAACTGTTCTGATCGCAGCAAAAGCGGTGTACTTTCGGTGGTGATGCTATCCATAGCTGGCGCCATTATTGCAGCGCCAGCATGGTTCGGCTGCAAACTGCCCGACGATGTCATGCCAGCCTCATCAACCGCCGACAACCCACTTCTACTCAACTCATCCGAGACACCCAGCGATGGCTCAACCATTACGTCTGCAACAGTCACCACAGAACCACTTACTGCGAGCACACTCATGTAATGTGCAACAAAACAAGTATTCTGAGCAAAGCTCATGAGAAGTCTGACAGCCTTAGCAGTTCCTCTTCGCAGATTGCCTTGGTCTATTTCCAGCCATTTTGTTGCAATTTACCCTTGCAATTTAACCTAGAAGTGTGCACTGCAGCCGAAAATCGCAAAAAAAAACCACTTAAACCCTTTATTTTGGAAATTCAAGATCATTCAAGGTCATTGATGTTCTACTGCAAAAAAGCTTGACACCGGTGCTTGTTATGATAAGCAGCATGTCTATGCTTATCTGCAACTGTTTTCCCACTAGACGAGCCAATATTGGTAAAATAAACACTTTTCAGAGGGGTACCCATCTTTGACGCTTGCATGCACAGACCTCCTTGAACCTAGGGGTACTGACTTAAACTAATAAAATCTACGTTTGATGCTAAAAATTTCGTACACAGGTTGCCTTGGTCTATCTCCAGCCATTTTGATGCAATTCACTCTTAAAATGCTTGTCGCAATGTAAAATTGCGAAAAATTTACTAAAAACCCCTATTTTGGGAATTCAAGGTCATTCAAGTTCATTGATATTGTTACACCTAAAAACCTTGTCACAAATGCTTGTTATGATAAGCATCATGTATGTGCTTATCTGCAACTGTTTTCATGCTGGGTGAGCCAATAGCAGTAAAATACAAACTTTTTAGAGGGGGTTAGACCCGTAAGCGACTCACCAGTCGTTTTTTCGCTCGCTCGTAGGTAAATCTCGAAATTGCAAGGTTCTTAGGTTCCATCAAAAAATTTTAAGTTGCTGCTTAAAGTTTTGTGAAATACGACAGGGGGTTATTTTTTTGTCGCACCCTGTATAGATTGAGTAGTTTTTTCATTATTTCCTAAATGATGCAGGAGATGTGATCTCCATTAAATCACATGGAAGTTGATTCCATAGTTGGCTTCCTTTAAATTTAAGTGTGTGATACCCAAGGTGAAAGTGACTGAGGACTTTGAGGTCCCTCTGAACACTAGCGGTCAAAAGTTCAAAACTTCAACTGCCAAAATTTACGTTTAATGCTGGTTGTCTTTGTTTATATCTCCAGCCATTTCGGCACAGTTCACTCTACAAATGTGAGCCATAACCTGAAATGCAAAAAATCACTAATAACCCCTTTGTTCTTGGTTTTAAAGCTGTTCAAGGTCGCTGATTTTGGTGTCAGTCAAAACGACTTATGGGACTTCCTATAACTGATTAATAGCGACCTTGGCCCTATCTCGCACCCTTTCTAAGATCCTGAAACTAGAGTCTAATTTGTGACAGCCGACAGTGAAGATTTCGTGATCCTAGCCTGCACCGTTTTAATAGGCTACAGTCGCAGAGTGTGATGGATAGACATACAAACACCAAGAGACTTCGTGTCGTGCGGGAAAAATCATGTGCCGTTTTAAATTTTGCTCACTTCGACTTACTCGTATGTATTGTCGCTTGCTCACGGGAAAAATCTTGCTCATCCCGTTTCTCGCTCACTACTGCTCACTCTCACTCTCGCTTACAGGTCCAGACGGGGTACCCCTCTATGATGCCCTCATTCGAGGTAAACCCCCTCACCCAGGGGCACGAAATTTTGGCAAAAAAAATAAAGTCCTTGGGGCAGCCCACAGTGAAGATTGTGTGATCCTATCTTGCACTGTTTTGATAGGGCTCAAGGGTGTGTCAGACAGACAGACAGACGGACAGACAGAGAAACAGACAGACGCCCAGGCCATTGCTAAAACGTGCAAAGCACTCTGCTGTTAAACGTAATAAAATCAAAGTGAAACAATTTGGGTCTGCTATAGCAAAAGTCTGCCATAGCGAGGGCCACCATTGTGAAGGTCTGCAACACCACCATCACTAGGGCCCACAGTTTTCTGTTGAAAATTTTGCCAAATTCCACGTGCCAGTTTCTGCAGGCCAGTTCGCAAAATTCTGCCGCTCATTGCTGCAAAATTGTCCAAATTCCGTAGCTTACCGTGGCCTTCAATTTGTGCGAAAACTAAGCTCTACTCTGCTAAAAAAACTTCACTTTCTAGAAGCTGGCATGTGCTCAGTTATGCTGGCAACATACCAAAAAAATATCAGTCTTTTTTGTTTTCAAAAGTGCAATTTGTCAATTAATCGCATTGTGTTTATTTACCACTGTGCCATATTACGATAGTAATTATTAGCAGTGATGCAGTTTTAGGCAGTTTAGTTTTAGGCAGTTTAGTAACTTTAGTTTGATTTTTCTCCGTGATACAGTTAGTCTAATTACGTTATCAAGCCGACAATCGTACTAATCATTGGTCATTTCTCAACTTCTGCAAAATTCAATGTCAAAATTCCACAGAAAAGGGCAAATTCTGTAGCTTGGCTCAAAATTCCATGGCCTGCAGAAAACTGTGGACCCTAATCATCATTATCAGTATTACAATACAATCAAATAATACTACTGAATATTATATACTGTACTACCACTAACCTGTTTAGCAAACAGCCAAACACTTATACAATGTGCATTGCGACATACACTTTGAAACCAGTATCTCAAATGGAACCGGTACCTCAAAGCAATATTTAGGGTATACAGAATTACGAATCTTGTTTTTATTCTATGGTTGCTGTCTTTCGATCGAGTCAGTCTATCAATAAGGTAATATCTATGTTGTTATGAACTCACAATCACCGTTCATAAAAAATGTAATAGTTGATTACATAAATTTACTGTGCCATGAACAAATGATAAAATGGATCTTCTGTACAAAGATCCATATGCAAAAAATCAAGCAGAAAAAGCACTGCTGACCATTTGGAAACCCGGGGATGATAGGGAATGAGCAGAAGGGAAGCTGTCATCATATTTTCCATATATCATTAATAGTAATGATCAAAAAAAATACTGATACCAATATCAATATTGTGATATTTTAAAAGACTGATATCAGCATAAAATTCTGACTGCGACCTGGCTGTAACGGACACACATGAAAGCTGAACAAGCATGGATAATACAAATACATATACTAACCCTAACCCTATGCAATTATTCAGCTTTAAAGTAAGTCCAGTATAACTGGCTGATTTTTCTCAGACCATTATTAAGCAGCAAGAATGTCATAACGACAGACTGCTGGGCAACTAGACTTCATAGTTTTAGGGTCAGACGTAAACGAAAAAATAACTATCAAAACTCGTTTCTAATTGTAAATATCCGAACTCCAATCCAATTACTTCGAAATTCTTGTCGTTTTTTCCACATGATGTAACAATGACAACGCATTATTAGACAATAACAACAAAAACAAAAGAAGTAGAAAGTAGAGGATTCGATTACCAAAAATTCAATCTTACGCGCAATGTCATTCAACTGTTTCACCAGAGGTATGAGAAAAACTTCCGAATAACAAGTTAAGAAAACTTAAACCACGTACGCGCGATCACTAAAACAACAATAATTATTTAACTGTACAAAAATGTTTATTTACAATCACAAGACGCACCGTAAACTTCCGGGAAGAAACGTCCCAGGATAAAGTATGTAAACTGTAAAGTGTCCTGGGCAGTTACCGAGTAGCGCGGGGAGCCGGGGACTAGTGCCAGTCTGCCAGTAATGTTTCTTCTTTTCCCCCGAAATTTCAATAATGCACAGATACTCAAAATACTGCGTCGCATCGTGTTACTCGAAGAGAAACCAGGTTTAAAAAACGGGTTTTAAAAAGCGCATCTGCATCATGAATGCGGCGATATTGGCGTTGCTCGCATGGCGTCCTTTTCTCTGTCCGGTGGGTCATGTTAAACTACCGTATCTGGAATTGTATTACACAATTATTAGTCCACTGTCACAGCTTTTTTGCACGCAAAATTTTAGCGGTCTAGTGCAAAGAAAACATCCTCAAATTTTGGATTAAAATTAAACATAAGTGGGGTACAGAAAATTGACGATATGCCATAGATAAGTCGTCGTAGGCCTATCTTAGAAAGCTGAGCGACGGCCACGCGCGGTTGCTATTAATCGCCAATGGAAAGTCGTTGTTTTGCAAAAATGTTTTTTTTTATTTTACCGGGACTAAACATTTTCTCGGTCATATTTAGGCACAACTTGCAGTTGCAGAAATCTGCTACAAACGCGCAAATTGTTACAGTGTATCCGGACCATGAGGCTTCATACAAATACCGGATGGATAATTATCTTTGGATATCTTTTGTTAAAAAGATATTCAAAGATAGGCCTATATCGACCGGGTATTTGGTTTTACTGTTTTCTGTCAACAAACATATTAAAAATGCTAACAGTGCATGCATAAAGCAATAATTTTACTTCACTTAAACTAGTATTTTGGCCGCATCCAGTGTATAGGTCTAAATAACGACCATAGGCCTACATAATAAACTGTTTTGTAGATTCAAAAATAACCGTTGAGCCTTGGAGTCCTGTGCAGTGTATAAAAATAAGCCATCAATTACAGTTTAATTTTATAATTACAATTTTATTACCGGTTCCCGGTTCGCGGCCGTCCTAGCACTGCTAGGCCGCATTACGGGATTTGCCCGTCCGTCTGTCTGTTCGTTCGACTGTGCGCAGTGTTCGACGCATTTAATAGTCAAATCAGTCACTTAATTTAGGCTAATATAAATTTATCGTTAAAAATCGATTACCACCATTTATTGGTTTGACGGAATTGCTTCTTAATTAAACCAGTCTGTTTGTAGGTGCAGTCAGTAATACGCCGTTTACACGATCGAGCAAACAGCAAGCAGACATCGAGCAAACGTCGAGCAAACATCAAGCTGGCTTGTCCAGCTAACATATAGCCAGCTCGTCGAACCAGCTTGATCGTGTAAACGGGGTATAAGAGAGAGAGAGAGAGAAAGCGGACCATAGCGGTCAACGCTGCGAGCAACTGAGCACGGAGCGTCGGCCCTACTCCTGTATTCTGCCTCGTGGTGTAGCAGGTCCTCCCTTGAGACATTGACGACACGGCGAGCCCGAGCGCCATTACATCGACCTGACGCCATCTGCTCGCCAATTCTTGTCCGCCCTTCTTCCTGTCGGCTTCAGTATTATCTCCGCAGTCCGCAGACACAGATAGCATGATCTTTCCTATTTTAGCACGTCTAGATGTAGCCCGGCCTAGTACGTCCACTTTTCAACAAGCAAGTCTCTTTCCTCTCTTTGGTTTTCAGCGTAGCCTAAATATTTTCGACCGTATGCCTAAGCCAAAAGTTGCCCGGTATACAGCGATAGGCCCTATCATAATTTGCAGAAGAAATCAGTATCATCGATCTTGGATGACCTTGAAAGTCACTAAAAACCAGTACGGTCGGCTATCCTAGCAACAGCTGGGCTTCTTGTCTCTGCTGATCTTTTTGAAATAATCAATGTCGAAAACCGGAAGAGCACCAACTATCTGCAATAAACCTCGACTACATACGTGCAAAGTTGGAACTTCAAATCTGTGACATTTCTATAGACATCGTTTGGCCAAAAAGTGTTGCTTGCTAGTTACAACAATCACCCTATTGCGAGACATACATCACTTCGAGGTCAGTCTTTTGGCGATATATGCCTTCAATTCTTGGCCGCCCTTTGTTGCCAAATTCATTTGCAATTGGTGTTTATGCTAAATAATGCAAAGTTTCAAACAGCTCTAATCATAGACGTTTAAAACATCAATTTGCAAATAAAAAAACATAAAAATTTGTTTTTTTTCACTTTTACAAAAAAACATGTAAAACATACATAAGAACATTGAACGACATTTAGCACAATAATATATTAAAAATAAAAACCTACCATTTGTGAAGATTAAAGACAGAATGTAATGAATGTTATTATGTAACCGTGATTATGGTACAGATGGAAAACAGGGCAAAACACAATTTGCTTATAAGAATGAAATGCATCATATTTGTAATTTTGTACGTTTATGTTTTGATGAGAACAAAAACACAACATTAAAAATAAAATAAAAACATTTTTGAAAATTTTAAAAACCATAAAAACATGTTTTTTTAAACTTAAAAAAACGTAAAAATGTTTTTTCACATCTATGGTTCTAATTAGAGGGTGTTATATGTTCTCTTCCAGCTGTTTCTGTCTTATTATGTAGTTTATTTTAAGAATCACCACAATCGTCAGTTGATAATTTTCAAACTGTTAGATTCGGTTTAGCAAACAAGAAAGTCGACTCATGATGCAGCAAAAAAATTTAAAATAACTAAAAAATAATGCTCGTTCGTCCAGTTTTTAATATTTTACGCTCCGGTTTCCTATACTGCTGCCTTTCACAGTTGTGATCATCATCACAGATAGTAGAAATGTGACACAAATACGCGTGTAATGATTCTACGAATTTATTAAGTGCCAAAAGAATAATTTATTAATTAGCAAACAGTCAGAAAAACCTCCGCCGAGAATTGTTTTAAGCTGTCGATAACTTGCAATTATAAAAATGACAAAATACTGCATGAAATTTCTGGATCCCGAGCCCCATCGAGATCTGTCACCCATCCAAAACTTTTCACGAAAAAATGCGCTCAAATTAACTACGAAACTTCGCTCAAACTAAAATCCTGCAGGCGGTGTCCGGAATTTCCACCAATCGCCCCATCCATAAGACGTATTCTGCATGCGTAGTCTTGCAGACAGACAAACAGACGGACAGCCAAACAGATTCGGGTGACTGCATTAGGCGGAGGTAACAATAAATAATACAATACGTAAAACTACTGGGCAGATAATCGCAAACGGTTGTCCTGCTGCTGACGTTGTAGTGACAAAAATACGCACGAAAACGGAAACTGAAAACGTTATGACCGCCCGCCGTAGACGACAATGTTATGACAATACACCGTGTCTCAGAAAAAAACAGTCAAAATTGTTTTGTTATAACTTTGTCAAATTTTTACTAACTTTAACAATTTCAGGCAGGTTAATGGCTAATACGACGAAATTATGTAAGGTGCATTCATTTTCCACCTCACCTAATTTGTGTCAATGCACTACCATGCGAT
>Ga0209454_1000926_pt1 | contig 16924 bp, 12 predicted proteins | sample WorMetHERISLAND1_2_FD_187400 | JGI IMG/M metagenome (GOLD analysis project Ga0209454, IMG submission 187400) | Marine gutless worms symbiont microbial communities from Max Planck institute for Marine Microbiology, Germany - Olavius geniculatus... | ecosystem: Host-associated > Annelida >... | reverse complement strand
TGAGCAAACCCATATGGGCCCAAGTTGAGTTGCCCACCTATTTTCCATGCATGGGTAATAACTGGGCCAAGATGGGCCCCAGTTTTTGTGCTGTCTGGGTAGGACCTATCTCGCACTGTTACTGAGATAGAGCGACTTATTGGCTAAAAATTACAAATTTTGCCCACCCCCCCCTCATTTAGCACTTTCGTTCGGGGTGACCCCTTTCGAATTTATGGAAAAGCGTTACGGTTCCTAAAACTAGAGTCTTCCGTGCAGCCGACGTTGAAGGTTTGATGATCCTATCTTGCACCGTTTTGACTGATCCACCGCTGTGACAGACGGACAGACAGACGGACGGACGGATGGCTAAGACGCTCTGTAAAAACAGGCAAAATGGCTGCACTAAACACGACCAGACGATAAAGCAACTTCACTGGCCACCAAGTCATTTTGTGGTCGTTATTGAATGATCAGATGTTACTCTAGTAAACCCGGAGATGACCAGATTTATAAAAACGCAGAAAGCTACCACCCAGATTTACTTTAAGGATAATCCTCTGATCTCAGATTAACTACAAGAAGAAAACACCCACTCGCGTTTCCTTATATATCTCCACGAAAAACGCTCTGATTTCCACAAAAATTTTCAGAGAATGTCTAGGAGGAAACTAGCATTCTAACAGTGTAAAACTCAAACAATCCCTGCTACTGGTGACGTCACGCTAACGTCATACTTCCATGTTTATGGACAATGGACAGACAATGGAATTGATAAAATGAAACATTTAAATTTTTAAAAATGACACAAGGGGCAGTATCAAGCCGTTTAACTGATATCAGCAAAGTCGAGGATCTCGCACTCAGCCAAGAACATCAAAACAGTTTAGAATGGAGATGGCAAGTCCAAACTAATTGCTGATGATATCTTGAAACTGTTTGCAATTGTTGACGAACAGAAGTTGTATGATGCTCTGCCCAGAATCGTTGTGGAACATTTGAGCAAAATACCTTTTGTGAACGCTGACTCTATAAATGTGTTAGCATTGTCAAAGAAACTTGAAGTAAAGGAGAATCGACTCAACACGGTGGAGCAGTTTATCTCTTCATCGGTCTCTGTGTCAGGTAACGACGTTCCTGCATCATCTGTACTTACCACTGAAGTAGTTGCTGCGAATGAGCAGGCTGTTGATGTATCTGATCTTGCCGATAATTTCCTGTCATTCCCCGGTAGAGCAGAAGACCCTGTCAATTATTAAGAAGATGGTGTATAACTTATATTCCTGGTAGACACAGAACGTCTATAAGCCATACCACGACACTGTCACGTATTTAAATCAGGCTTATTCAGTCTTATATCACAGTCCATTTCAAGCCAAAGCTGTTTTTTTGTAACACGGAATTAGAACTATAGTATTTTTGAATAAATTTTATTTGATGCTTGGTAATTGATAACATTTCAGTTCCAACCACAGTCTTAGCAATGCAGTGAAGAAATATGTCTGCATTCTTACATTAACAACGAGATAAATGTAATTAGATGAATGGCGATCTACCGCTGTCATTGACCAAAAATTATAAATGTTATTATCTATTCTATGGTGGTACACGCCCACTTTTTGTTTTGGAAGTTTTTACGAAGAATTGTTGCCAAAATGATAGCAGGAATGCCCAAATTTCCCGGGGAGGATTTTGTGAACTCCTTTTATCCAATATTGTTTGCACTGGTACTGGGATTAGTACTTGGTTTCAGGTTTGTATTTCAGAATATCGATAGTTTTCGCGGTCACTGCACGAACCTTTGGAATACCGGTAGAAAGTGTGCCCTGTGGGTGTGTCCTCTGCGCCGTACACTAAGCCACTACCATAAAACTTGTGTGTCGCAAATCAATCTCTGTAAGCCTATAGCCACAGGGTTTTTTTGGCGAAATTACATGGTCACTTACTCGCAAATTTCTGATCTCACTTATGTTGATCAACTGCCAAAGATGTATAAAGTCTGAAAATGAAGAAATATTTGCGATCGTTTCACGCTTTTCTAACTATTTCGCAACAAATCGTACACGTGCACGCAATGCGATCTCTACGTCACAGCTGTTTACTTCAAGCGTCTATCAACTGAGAAAGATTATGACACCGATTGCATTGATTTTAGTTATTTTAATTGCAGCTGAATGTGACTGCAAACCCTAAACCTAACCCTAACGCTAACAGTATTTCTAACCCTAACCCTAATTCTCTGAGAACAATTATGACACCGATCATACTGGATTTAAATAGTTATTTCAATTGCAGTTGAATGTGACTACAAACCCTAAACATAATCCTAACCCTATTCCTAACCCTAACCTTAAAACTAACTCTAATTATACATCTAAGTCTGAAGATCTAAACATGGTCGTTCTCAGTTTTTAGACAACCGCGTGTCTGATGTACGTAATGTTTGATGTTACGCTGCATTATATTAACGGATGTTTATAACTGCCATGACAGTCCAGTGCAATGTTTACATCAATACATTGATTTTGTGCGAAGTTAATGTTGAAGTTGTTATAAGTCTGTCTTACTGTTCCAGAAAGTTAGTGTGTCCGGAACTCTTGACGACAAAGATTCATGAAATGTGTAATAAGGTATGATTACTGCAAGATTTACAAGTAAGCAACCATGTGATTTCGCCGGTTTTTTTTAGGAATAAACATTAGTTCTCTAAATAACACCAGCCGTAATTCTTGATGGCAGTGTGCATTGATACTGGAAGTTACAGTTTCAACTGGTAAACGTTATTATCAGTCCGGGCCAAACTAGCACCAGATTTTATTTTCAGTCTGGACTCGGAGTAGTGGCACTTGTGGTAATTCCCTGAATGACTGTTGCGTTTCACGAATAATTTGCATATACAGTTGACTCTGCTTATATGCACGGCCTTGGGACCGCAAGCTGTCTTGCATGTAAGCGGAGCATGCATTTAACCGTAGTTGGACTGTGCAGGGCACTTAATGCACTGCAGTAATTTACATCATGCAGTTACAACAGGCGATCATCCACGCCACGGAAAACAGTCATCTCACTCGTTACCCTCGCGGACATCAGGACTTCACATGCAGCATGTAGCAGCTGATAATGGTCACTCCAGTAGCGTCAGTTTACTGAGTTTACGCGCCAGCTACGCCGCCCACCTGGCCGTCATCGTCTCAATCACTCTTATCAGCAGGTGGCCTAGGACTATTGACCCGCAGACTGTTGTTTGAAGTTTCATTACGATTTTGCATGCTGCTGGGGTGGGGCAATGCACTGTTATGATGCATGGTGGTCACTAACTTTGCCTACCTGTATAATGGGTTTTATTAAATGTCGTTAATGGCATCTCAGTGATCGTTAAGTGGCTGTCTACAGCTTGTTTTATGTGCACTGTGTCAGCCAAGTTGCGTATAACTGAAGCAAGTCATGGCACTGGGACCAAATGATTGTGTGCTTATAACCGAATCATGCATATATGACTGGTGCTTATAAGCGAAGTTCACTGCCATTGACATAGCATAAACTCAAATGGGACTAGACGCATGTCGTGCAAATAGGCGGAGTGTGCTTATAACCGACGTGCATATAAGTGGAGCTGACTGTACCCGGTAGCCGCCGCTCGGTCCTCCAATACCCAGGCTACTGGCGTCAGAAGGTGTGATGCTGCAGTGCAGGTATGGTGATAAAGCTAGCTGATGTGCTGTTGTCTCGGTTGATCAAAGTGCTGTCATTTTCATTGCTATGTTGCTAATTGTCACCTTGACTTTCAGTTCTTGCTTGCAACTCAATATTAAACTTACATTCAGGCAGGTCTGCAGTAGCATAAAAATTAGATGGCACAGCTAAGTCGAAAAACAGCTAGGCCTATTGCTGGTTTGTAGCATTGCACCGGCCGCCCCGCGTACTCAAACTTTGTGCAGTTAGCCTGACTACTAGCCTATAATAAAATCTGGTGTCAGTCCAGCCCGGACTGATAATAACTTTTTTAGTTTCAACTTACATGTACAGCAGGCTTATCAAGACTGACATGCTAGTATCAGTAACATGTTTAGCATTGTCAGGAGTCATGTATTTGACTGGACCATCTGTTCTTCAAGCCCAACATCCCATAGTTAGTTATAATCTGGAACGACACATTCCTATAGACTTTATCCTACATTGCTATTGCTTTAGTTAAGTTTGTCATCGCTAAGTGCCTATGAAAGCAGCTCCAGTCAACCATTTTTGCCATCTTTACATGTAATTTAATTTTATTTTACTTTTGTCATTTGAATATGAAAATAGTTACAATGAAGTTTGTCAACTTTAACGTTTTGTATATAATGCACAACAGATGTACATTTCAAGCGCATTTTTCACAGTCGCTTGTGGAATGATTGTTTATTATGTATCAGATATTATCCCTTACTACCTGTTTTCTGTTAGAAACTACATGCGGGGCCCAAAGTGTCCAAGTCAGGCTAGAATGGACAACAAGATTGTGATTGTTACTGGTGCAAACACTGGTATTGGATTTGAAACGGCCAAAAATCTGTTGTTCAGAGGTAAGCAGGAGGTGCTGTTCGAAAAAGATGCTGGTTTTTTTCCTTTTGTATTTTTTCTGCTCTTTATATTTCTTTTTTTGTTAAATTATTATTGTGCAGTCTGCTGCTTTTATTTTCTGTTAAAGCAGCCCACTTTTTTGAAGTTGTTGCAGGTTTGGCCTCTTTTTGCCTGAGAACGTTTGCAGACTGTTGCAGCATTTGACTTATGTTGTAACTATTAGACCTGCGAGTCACTGAGGTACAGAAACTTGACCTGACTTGAGGCTAAAATGACCCCAAGTTGACAGTGGGCAACTTGAGCAAATCCGACTCGACTCGACTTGACAGTCGACTTGAGTCGACTTCAAACGACTTGAGACGTTCAGAAGTTGTAATGAACTTGCGAACGCTGTACATACAGGGTGAGGCAAAAAATGGCACCATTTTTGTACATCTTATAACTTCACCAAATATTAATCGATTTTCAAAATTTTTTTACTGTCAAGAGACAATTTTCAATAAGGCTATTACTATAGATCCTACCACAACCAAAGTGTGTTACTGCACTACCTTGTGAAATGTCAGTGTCTTAAGGATAACAGTTAAAAACAAGACGACTTTTGTTGCAACGCATTTTAAGAAATTAATAACAGAAACAGCGTGTTTGTTGTCTCAGTTATTGTCCAAAAAATCACATCTCACAGTTTTCACATCAAAATGTCTCCGCATTACTGCTGGACGACGCATCCAACTGGTGATGCCACTGACCAATGGTGCGATCAACCAAACGCTGCGGCACTTTGCCCCACTTAGCGACAATGGCTTTCTTTAGCTGGTTGATGGTTGTGAATCGTCAACACTGATAGGCCATCTGTCGAAGAGCATCTCGAATGGCATAATCGACTGGATTTAAATCCGGTTTGTTTGGTGGGCTACATGCCAGGCTTATCAACGTTGATCACATAACTGGTCAGTGGTGTCACCGGCTTGAGTGCATCGTCTGACATTTCACGAGGTAGTGCAGCAACACACTTGAGTTATGGTGGGATCTATATAACATGTCATTACAAATTGTCTCCTGACTCTGACAGTAAAAGAATTTTTACAATCGGTTAATATTTGGTGAAGTTATAAGGCGTACAATAGATAGTGCCATTTTAGCCCACCCTGTATAGTGATGATTTGATATCAGGATTTCAATTTCGATACGACACTGATACAAAGTATTGATGTCGTATACAATGTTTTTAAAATATCGCGATATTGATATCGATATTCATAAAATAATAAGTATATAAATTTTATACAAGCACAAGAACAAGACGTGAACGTTCAGCAAGGAGTTTGCTTTACGTAGATGCTAAATTGTGTCAGTGAACTTAAAAATTAACTACAGACTGTCATAAGTGTCATTAAATTACGACACTATAGTTAGTTTGCTTTGGTTAGTTTGTTTTTTTCTGCGTTTATTCTTGTTATTTTGCTAATATAGTGATAAAAATAAAAACTTCTGGCGTAAAATATTGCGATATATCGAAAATATCGTGATATATAAAAGATATCGCGATATATCGAAAAATTCGGTATTTTTCTGACGATACGATACGATACAATATATTGATATCGAAAACGATATATCAATATTTTTGATATATCGAGTCATCACTAATACTGTAGGCTATTCATAAAGTGTTTTATCGCTTTGGTGGACGTCTCTCTTATTGTCATTTCTTAAGAAAAATGTGCACAGACAGTTAAAACTGTGTGTAATGTGACTATTTTTGATGCGCTACAGCTATACTGTACGGCACCTTTGGCATCGTTGTCGTTTGTTCGTTTGTCATCTGGCCGTTCTGTGTGTCTGTAACGGATGTAGGCCTATTGTGGCTAACCGTTAGGGCTTGTGGAAAGAAACTTTTGCACTAATAATTAGCTCTGTGATTTAAACCTAGGCATGCACAATTTCAGCGATCTAGTGCAAAGGGAACAACTACGTGGAAATTACGTCATTCATAGTTCCTCAATTTACCTCAATTGTTACCAATTAACAATTGTCAATTACCGTTTACCTCAATTGGTATGAGCTCACCTTTATTTTATATACGGTTACTAAAATACGTTACAAATGGCCTTATTTGCCTGAGTTCATTGATAGCCGTGTTTGAGAAAACTGCTAGGTGCAAGATAACTGGTTAAGTCGACTTGGGTCAACTTTTCAAGTCGACTTGAAATGACTTGTAATGAGACTGACGGCGCCAGATAATTTCGACGGTGACGCTGCTACAGACCGGCTTGACCTGACTTGATCGACTCGATCCACCCGACTCGCAGGTCTAGTAATTATAGACTTATTTTTTGCCCTGTTTAGTATTTTACACCTATTGGACCTCATTGAACAACACATTTGTAAATATCGTTTTGAATTTTCTGAACATCACTACATGTGCACTTTGCGCTATTTGGATGCTTTCTAGTTTTGAATCCTTCAGCTTTCCATATATTTTCTTGATTAGCCGGTATGATATATTCGTAATTTCTTGCCCCAGAAGAACATCATTGTGACACTGTGTTCATTTCTGTAAGGTGCTGAGGTGATTATGGCATGCCGCGATGAGACAAAAGCAGTTCAGGCTGTCGACAACATTAAAAAGTCGCTGTCTACAGCGTGTAAAGTATCGTACATGCAGCTGGATCTGACCTCACTTCAGTCAGTTCGGGACTTTGCTGCTGCTTTTGCTGCAAGTGAGTCTCGATTTCTTACATTTTTGTTGCTGCTGCCCTTGGATCATTAAGAATGTAAAGCATATTTCTGCAACTATAGATTCCGTCAAGTGCGAAACTGCTACTAGTTGTAGAGATATGGTGGATGCTGTATCGTTTGAGGTGGATTTAAGTGGGATTTTTGTGGATTTTTTGGTTTGCCCAGCAAAAAAACTGAAAAACCCATTGGTTTTTTTCGATATGTGCCCAGGTTTCTCTACCATGGACTTTGACCCACTAAACTGTAGTGTAACAGTTTGGACTGCGATTGAGAGGTCGTTTAGTTTGCGGTTGGGTCACTGTCGGGGGTTTACTGCGTGGATGGGTCATTGTTTGAGGCAACCTATACGATCTCAGTGTATAGCAAACACTATTAAGGTCAACTCAGCCTTCCATCCCTCCGGGGATGGCAGGTGTTGAGGTGGGGCACGTTCACTTGTGCCAGGTAACAAGTAATAGTGTGTAATTCCATATGGCAGGTGATGTTTAATAGCTATGATGTGTGTTTCCCAGGTAGAGCTATTTTATTTTACCATATAAACACGTATTCAGCTGAATTTGAGAACTGTGTAGGGCCCAAGGGCCCTGTAGTACTACTACTGCATAAACAGCTATAATACAAGTTGTAAGTACATCTGAATTTTAGTAGTTGGTGTGTTTGTGGCATGCAGAGTACGGTCACTTGGATGTGTTGATCAACAATGCCGGAGTCATGTGTCATCCACAAGCTAAAACAGCTGACGGCTACGAGTTGCATTTCCAGACTAACTATCTTGGTTTGTAAATGAATTCGCAATATATGTGTTGTATGATAATTGATGAATCGTAAACTTTTCAGTTGCGTCAGTCAGTACTACAGGCGCTGTTGGTTTACTGAGACTGGCATTCTCAAGGTCATCGCTGACCTCGTCACAGCAGCAGATCGCGGCGAAGTTACACTTCTCAGTCCGCTAGATCTATCCGCTGCTTTTGACACTGTTGATCATGACATCCTTATCGACAGACCATGCTTTTGGTTTTCGTGATGATGTTCTGTCGTAGATTACCAGCTTCATCACTGGTCATACACAAAGGGTCCATGTAGGAAGCCAGTGGCCAGTGCTCAAAGTGCTTTGCAGTCCAGTATGGTGTACCACAGGGTAGTGTCCTTGGACCAATCCTGTTCCTGTTGTACACTGCTGATGTGCTGGTCATCGCTGCACGTCACGGCGTCAGTGTCCACTCGTACGTTGATGACACTCAGCTGTACCTACATACACCGGCCATTAACTGTGAAGCAACGTTGGCACGCCTGATAGCGTGTATCGACGATATTGGGCTCTGGATGTCTTCCAACAGACTTAAGCTGAATGCCGAGAAAACGCAGTTTACGTGTCTCGGCACGAAATATCAGTTTACCAAAGTTGACGGTTTCGTCCTTGTTGCCAACAGTTCAGTCGTCGATCTTCTTCCTGTAGTAACCTGCCTCGGCGTCACTATTGATCAGGAGCTCACATTCGCAGTCACTGTCTGAGGCAGCTATGTTCAGTCAGACGAATGTTGACGTTCGACACTGTCACTATGCTTGTGAACACACTGGTCGTCAGTCGGATCGACTACTGTAACGCAGTGTTCACTGGCGTACACGAAGTCGTCATGCGGCAGCTGCAACGAGTTCTCAACGCTGCAGCTCGACTGATCATTTGCAAGCGGAAATACGATAGCATATCTGCCACCATACGTGACGTTCTGCACTGGCTGCCAATTCGGCAGCATGTAGACTTTAAACTGTGCGTGACGGTGTTTAACAATCTACACAACCTAGCGCCGAACTATCTTTCCGCCATGTGTCAACTGGTCGCCGAGAACCCCAGCCGTCGGCACCTACGCTCAGCTGCACGTGGAGACCTTGCCATTCCAGCGACACGCACAATCCGCTACGGTCCTTGCAGCTTCGCCGTAGCAGGACCGTCCACGTGGAACTCGCTGCCGGCATCTGTTCGCAACTGTCATCTGCCATCCGCTTTCTGGCGTGAACTAAAAACTGAACTGTTTGCGAGAGCATATTTTTATTAGCAGACTCGTGACTGTTTTTGCTGTAAGAGTGGGCGAACACTAACTTTATCGACTCATCATCATCGTCATCATCATCATTACTTGTGTCTAAGAAATTAGTTCGAAAACCATCAATCGAACTTTATTCAACACTGTTTGGTGACAGGCCGCTATTCCAATATTTATTGTTTTTAAAGATCAAAAAGTATATCTGATGCATTTTATGCTTGACCCAAAAACCTGTGTTTTGAAAACGATAAACCCCATGGTTTTTTGGGGGTTTGGGTTTTTAGGTGAAAAAGGCCCAACGTGATGGGTTTAAGCGATTTTTACAGGTTTTTAACTAGTTGGTTTATTTCAGTTTCTTTTTGCTTCTTCTTCTTCTTCTTCTTGGCGAACTCCTGTCAGAGCGTTGCCGTACTGATGATTTTTCGCCAGATGTCTCCCTATTCTTGGCTTTCCTCCATGCAGTGTGAACTCCGAAGCTCTGGGGCTGGACGTCTTCATCGACTGTTCTGAGCCAAGTTGTTCTTGGACATCTGGCCAGTCTCCTCTAGTCAGCGGATGGACGGAGCGCGGCGGCTATGATGCGCTGGTGTTTGCTCTCTACAGCATGAAACCCTGGACTTGAGTCATTGCTCTTTTGATCGGAAAAAATAGTTGAATAAACAACAGATGCTGTGCAGAATTTCAGAAAAAAACTTATTCATATCTCATTCATGTATCTAATACTTCAAGGCTGGAATTTTGTCTATTAATCTGCAGATTATCATTACTTCAATTGTTTACCGGTACCCTTATCTGCACTTATTTTGTCCCAGTGGGCTAGAGGCAAGACAAGGTACTGTAAACTCCAAGAATACAGTGACATAAAAAATGTCTATTTTAGTAATTCTTCATCAGTCAGTCACTCACTCACAAGTTTCTGAGCATGTGGTAGCATAATCTTAAGTTTCCCGGCTGTCGATTTTCCAGTATTTTGACATTGTGTAACTTGACTCACTGCAGCTATTAGCCGCTGAACTGATATGGCATTTTTGCCACAGCATAACTCATGTCACAAATCCTCTCCATAACAAAGTGGCTGCTTTAGGATGATATTAGGAAAGTTTATGAGAGGGTAGAATATCAGTTGAATATCTCAGACCCTTTCTTAGATAAGTTGGGCACCTGTGACATGCAGAGTCAAAACGTGTGATGGCCTGATGTACAAAACTTAAACTTTTCTAATTTTTACAGCAAATTTTTGTACATAAGGCCTAGGTTTTGGCTTTCTGTCCCTTTAGTCATACGCTGCTGCACCATCAGATTTTTGCTGCAGGTCATTTTCTGCTAACTCACCTCTTGTTGGACCAGCTGAAAGCATCTCCAAGTGGCGGTCGTATTGTCAACGTGATGGCGAATGTCTACCGGCTAGGAGAGATAGTGATGGACGATTTACACTTTGATCATCAGCGTGAATACAAGCCAGGAGAGGCCTATGCACAGAGCAAGCTGGCTCAACTGATGGGCTCCAGGAGACTTGCTAAACACCTTGAAAGTACGTATGATAGATTACTGGTGGAGAAAATAATACATGAATAAATAAGGTTTTGTCAACAGATGATGTTGCAATAACAATGTGATCATCAAAAATTTTTCATATATGTTCAGAATTCAGTTTCCTACAAAATGTACATTTTGGATTTTTCTATTTTTAGAATTTATGGAATGGCATCGTTTTGGAAACTTGTCTATTGAACGACCCTCGTATTACTACCAGTTACTATTACTCCTGCTGCTCCTACTACTACTACGTACTAAGTACGCTGCAAGCCAAGAGGGGCTTATGCTCAGAGCAAGCCGACTCAACTTCTGGGCTGTGGGAGGCACCTTGAAAGTATGATGCTGCTGCTGCTGCTACTACTGCTACTACTACAATCTTGGCTTGGTAGTATAATGATAGGATGCTGAACTTGCAATAGTGAGGTTGTTGGTTTGACTCCGAGTCAGATCGCTATCAAGTGACTACTGTCTGCGGACAGATAAACCATCCATGTACGAGGGTCGTTCGATAAATAAGTTACGAGACAGCGTCATTCTGTTTCTTTTTCAAATCTAAAAAATCCAAAATATGCATTTTATAGGGAATTTTATTACAAACCTGTGTAGAAATTTTTTGGATGATGACGTCATTATTGTGACGTCATCTGTTCACAGAACGCAGTCTATACGTGTATTATTTTTCCCATGAGTAATCTGTCATAACTTGCAAGTGATAAAACAGCATAAGAACGAAAAGTGGACGAAATTAACAAGTTAACGCCATCTCTTTGAATGTTGAAGACTAATGTTTCATTTTTAACATGTCATCCGAGTTCGCTTGAAGATTTTTCCTATCTCTCAGCAAACTTCTGAATGCCCGATGCAAAGAACTGCTGTCCATGCCACTGAAGAACGACTGATTGCACCTTAGTATATGATACAAATTTCTGCCCACCCAGCATTTTTATACCAAATGTGAACTGTTTGCTTCGCAAAGCACTTGTCACCATATAATGGATGCATTTCGGAGTGAATCTAATTTGCATTTATATTTTTTGCCCACAAAAATACAATAACGGCACGCTGTTCGTTACGGGAAGATTTCAGAATCAACGTCACCGTATTTAATGTTTACAAATGACGTCACAGTGACGTCATCGTCATGAAACTCACAGCTGCTACTCAGAATTAAATTTTCTACAAAATGTATATTTTGAATTTTCAGTATTTGGAAAACTAACAAAATGACGCTGTTTTTGTAACTTATTTATCGAACAACCCTTGTATATAACTAACACCAATGTCAACTCAGCCTGCCGTCTCTCTGGGGTAAGTAAATTGAGTACCGGCCTAACTCTGGCTAGAGTTGAGGCAGGGCACATTCATCTGTATCGGGTGGCAGGTAACACTGTGTGATCACATATGGCATGTGTCGTTAAACACAGAAGTACTGGTAGTTTTGATGTTTACCAACCCTTTAGTAGTAGTAGTTGTTGTTGTTGTTGTTGCAGTATTCATTGTTGCTGTAGATACTGGTATGACTTTGAACTCTGCCACTCCTTGTGTAGTGCATACAGACATTCATTGTTACATGCCATTCTGGTTGTAGTTGTAGTAGCAGTAGTTGTAGAAGTTAGTAGTATTTGTTGTTGTTGTTGTTGTTGTAGACACAGGTGTAACGGTGAATTCAGCTAACCCCATTGTAGTGCCTACAGACATTTATTGTTACATGCCATTCTAGTTATTCTAGTTATATTAGTAGTTAGTAGTAGTTGTTGTTGTTGTAGTTGTGGTAGTACTTGTTGTTGTTGTTGTAGACACAGGTGTAACAGTGAACTCTGCTAACCCCGGTGTAGTGCGTACTGACATCCATCGTCACATGCCATTTCGTCAGAATGCTCTAGTCAGTCTGACGTTTGCACCGTTCATGTGGTTTCTTATGAAGACTGCTTTCGATGGTGCACAAACTGTTCTCTACTGTGCTGTGGCAACTGAACTCGCCAGTGTGACAGGAAAATGCTATTTGTAAGTCAGCAGTTATTGTTTGTGAAATGTAGAGTCTTCTCAGGGCCATAGTGTGGCGTTAATCTTTGTTTCCTTAGCCCTCAGCCAGACACCAGTTCACACTACAAGACCATAGATATGGATGGGCCTAGTGCATTGTGCATTGTGCTTGTTTACGTCCTAGCTTTCTCTGGTACTCATTGCATCTATCCAGGGAGGGATGTCTAGGCTGAGTTGATTTGGGTGACTGGTTACATACTAAGACCATATGCCCTGTGAATGGTCACCTATCTCAGTACTAACCCGGCTCAATGTACAGCAACGTTGTTGATGTGTTGATGCCACCAAGAGGCTGAACCAATAAAAAACTGTTTCCTGAAAAAAATTTGTGTAGGCCTATGTCACCAATGTCAGTATGAGATTGAGCCAGACATTTGCTTTTTTTATATTAGTCATCAAACAACCTGGCAAATTTTGTTGTAATAACTTGCATGATCTAATATGTGCAGATGCAGCAGTTTCAAATCTAGAGTTTGTTTATTCGATTAAACGAACATGCAGTTAATGTACACCCTACATATTCCCCTTCAAAAAAACGAATCAAACTTAGTGCAAATTTCTATCAACATTTCAGTCATTAGTAGTGTTCGTTTTATTCAGTCACCATCGCTTGTCAAATGTTTGTCGTTGTATATCTACTGTTGTATATCTACTTTAGAATGTGTTCTTAGTGATGTGACTTTTATCAAAAACTTAATGATTGAAATTGTCTTTATGGTTCACAAATTATATTATAACGATTACGTGCATGAATTGGCATGATTAATCATTAATTTGCACGGCTTTAATTATTAGTGTTTATTGTGGTGTATTCAGTGATCGTAATATACACGGTGTTTCATAAAAAGGACCCTTTTTGTTTTTTTCATAATTCACTCAAATGATGATCAATTTACACAAAATTTGTACCAGTTGTAGCTGAAGAAAAACTAATTCAAAATATTGCAACAAAATATAACAGTTGATTAAATATTCTTTGCAAGTTCTGACGTAATGCTGACATCATAGTGTCAAGGGTGCAAGCTGGATAGTCTCAACTGGTGCTGTCAGTTGCTACCCTGCTTCGATGGTGAGCTTAATCTGGTTTGCTAATGAAAAATGTTTATTGTGTCAGCACTAAGCAACACTGGGACATGAAATCAGGCGTTTTGTGATCCAAAAATGCAACCATTTTGCAAGCTCAGTGTGCTAGTGCACTGTCTTGCTCGAACGCGTAAAAGTCCAGCTATCCCCACAGACACGTAAATGCCATCGCTTTGCATGTTTTTGCAACTGTAACTGTAAAACTTCAACAATTTGTCATGAATGAACCAGATTTTTCACCATTGGAGCAGGGTAGCAACTGACAGCACCAGTTGAGACTATCCAGTTTGTACCCGTGAGACATTATGACGTCAGCATTACGTCAAGACTAGCAAAGAATGTTTAATCAACTGCGATATTATGTTGCAATATTTTGAATTAGTATTTCTTCAGCTACATCTGGTACAAATTTTGTGTAAATTGGTCGTCATTTGAGTGAATTATGAAAAAACAAAAAGCTGTCCTTTTTATGAAACACCGTGTAAATTCAGAGTGGTGGACACTAGTTTGGCTTTGGGCCCCTGTTGGTGGTTTTGGGCCTCTTGCTGCATCTTTTGGGAACTTAAGTTGGGGGAACGCTTTGGACTAAAAACTAAAAGTGGTGCCCCGGCATTCTCTCATATTTTAGCCATTTTGTTGGTTTCAGAGACTGCCGAGAGATGGCGCTGGAAGCGAGTGCTGTTGATGATGACATCGCGGACAAACTGTGGAGACGAAGCTTTGCACTGTGCAATATTCCCATACCCTCACTGTGATATGAGAACAGGGCCTGTAGCCAGAGGTTTTTTATAGAGGGGGGTTGACTCCACCCTGTGGCTGCAAATCCAACTAGGGCATCTGGGTAAGTCTGTAAGCGAGTGGTTTCTATCCCCCCAATCTGGAATCAAAATTGGGCTCCAGTTTTCCTTTCCCTCTTTCTGCCTTCTTCTTTTCCCTAGGAGGGAAGTTTTGTTAAGGGTGTTGACTGTCCAGTGAAAAATGGAGGGAAGTTTTTGTTATTGCCTTAGCTCCCCCGCTGGGTCTGGGGCAAACACCGGACACAAATGCGAGTTCGAAAAAACCGCACCTGGTGGTGACATTTTTGGTTATTTTATGGAATGTTTCTTGGTTCAGTTGAACCCATCGAAAGCCTCTTTGCTATGGGCCTGTTAGAACAGTATTCCAACTGTTGTGAATCATATCCGTTTGTATTCCAAAAAATATTTACTACTGTGTTATTTTAAGCAATATTAATAATTGACTGTAATGAGTGTAATCGTTGTATGCTTGATCGATCTCAGATTGCACATTTTGTACAATTATTTAGCCATTATGTTTGAATACTTGGAATATGTTCGACACTTCTGTAGAGTGTGTTAATGCCATGCAAAGCAATTGTGCTGCTCTGAATTTTGCTTTCAGACATTTCATTTGAGGTTGGGGTGACTTATCTTGAAGCTGGGGTTGACAAAAGGGAATTTCTTTCATAAGCAGAAACACGAGGCTTTGAGAAATGAGTCTTGTTGTTAGTCATGTCGTTAACGCTCAAGTTGTACGATATTACACAAAACTATCAGTAGCAATTCTGTAATGTCTACGCCATTAGTTGTCATCTGTGTTTTAGACATTTTTTCAACACTAAAATTGCTTCGTCTGCTGGATTAGTAAAAAAGGTCTGCTGCGTGTTAGTTTTTGTATAGTTGCTCATGCTTACCTTGCTGCTTTGATACTCATAATGTTGGTTTGGTGACAGGTAGGACTTCCAGTCTGCGGAAATTATAAAGTCTTTCATTCGTTTCCCTTTTTCCTTGGACCATGGAAAGTAGCATTAGTGGGCGACGGCCTTGTGGATTAAAAAGGTTGGGAGTATGAGGCTGTAAATTTTTTGGCAGACAGCTACAAATTTTCGACAGAGGAGATTATGAGTACTCCAAATTTTAATTTTTGCCTCTAAGTTCCCCCAGAATGGGGAAATTCCAGCCCCAGTTTTGTATTGAACGATAAAAATTCTTGGACAAAAAGGAAATTTTTCCACATTCTGAAATGTCGGAATTGGGGGAGGGCAATTGCCACTCCTATTCTATAGCATTACTATTAGTAGATAGCTGTTCATTTTTGTTGTTGTATTCAACGTGTTGTCGTATGAGTTGTAGGTTATTATAAGTATTCTGTTAGTGTATCTTCATTGTTGTGTGTTATCGTATCGCATCCGTGCTTTACACCTGGTATTTAAATGAAATAGCATCGAAAAAAATTGAAACAAGTCAGATAAAAAGCAGAAAGTTTTTATGCATCTGTCTGTTTTCAGCACATTTTGATTCAATCTTTGTGTAGGCCTGTCACTCAGAAAACAATGTAAAACAAGAAATTTGAGCTGATGCTCACGAGATGCGTGATCAGCCGTCAGTTCCTGTTTGCAAACTGTCAGTCTATCTCCAGCCATTTTGTCGCAGTTCATTCTTGGAGTGTTCAGTGCAGTGGAAGACTGCAAAAATCAATAAAACCCCTTATTTTGGAAGTTCAGGGTCTTTCAAAGTCATCGATGTTGATACAACTGAAAAGCTCGTCACTATAGTGCTTGTTGTGATAGGTAGCCTATCTGCAACTGTTTTCATGAAAGACTGGCCAACAACGGGAAAATAATGACTTTTACATGGGTACCGCTTTTTGATGCCCTCATGCGCAGGTGTCCTTGAACTTAGATAACCAAGACTTGGACCGTCGAAATCTACGTTCAATGCTGAAAATTTCATGTGCAGCTTCTCCATGTCTATCTCAATTGATTTCGGCGCAATTCGCTTTTGAAATGTGTCTCGCAGCCTGAAATTGCCAAAAATTCATAAAAACCCCTGTTTTGGCGTTCTAGGTCATCCAAGGTCATTACATTCGGTGGCAATCGAGAGCCAGTGTACGACTTCCTATTAGTGATTAATAGTAACCTAGGCCCTATCTCGCACCGT
>Ga0209454_1000924_pt1 | contig 16933 bp, 9 predicted proteins | sample WorMetHERISLAND1_2_FD_187400 | JGI IMG/M metagenome (GOLD analysis project Ga0209454, IMG submission 187400) | Marine gutless worms symbiont microbial communities from Max Planck institute for Marine Microbiology, Germany - Olavius geniculatus... | ecosystem: Host-associated > Annelida >... | reverse complement strand
CAGTGAAACAAGGTATATATACTTCCGTATATACACTGTATTGAGTGCCTTGTCATCACATTATTTGAACTAGAAATTTGGGGCAAGCCCAACGTGAGTCCGCCTGGCGCCCTAAGTCCGATTGGGAAAAAATTTAGGGGAAGGGGTGGTAAAATCCCCCCGCTAGCAAAGTCACATGGCCCGAAGTGAAATGCATTAGCATGCGCAGAACACGCAATGTCGACTTAGGGTAGGTTGAAATGAAACAACAGAACTTTTTGCTAGTGGACCGAAATTCACAAATGTTTTTGTGCAACAGGGATTGGCTGTAGTTGATCACTTGCCATTCCACTTTTTGACAGCTCGCTTCATTTCAGAGACATTTGCGGTCAAAGTCAGAAGTTGTCTAAAATCGAACCTAATTTTGAACGATTTTTGCTTTCTCAAATTTTAAGGGGCGGTGCCCCCAAAAATTGTATCGGGTTTATCACCCCCACGTAGTGGTACGTCACGTGGCAAAGTTTTGTTAAACTACACCTCCTGGGTCCGAAGATCTTGAGGCTCATACGCTGAATTTTAAGGCAATTTTGACCCCCCTTTGAAAAAAACTGTAAAGGGAACCGCCATCCCTGGTGGGGGAATGTGCTAGTAAGACTTAATCATTCTCTAGCGCGTGTAAAAATTTTGGGGCGCAGCACCCCCTAGGGGGCCAAAATATGGTCTCCTGAATAAATCGATTTGCGTGGATACGATTTCACTGCTTAATCTCCGTGATTAGTGGACGGAAGTCCACTAAACTTCTTTTATCCAACGCAGGAGGAATAGCGGTACAAAATGTACTTGTCCGATTTCGAATACCTCCATCCGTTTCGGAGATATTCGCCGCCGAAGTTTGAAGTCGTCTGAAATCGGGCTAAATTTTGCATGTTTTGGGCCCCTGAAATTTTTTAGGGTAGGTTTCTGAAATTTGGGACCGGCATTATAAAATTTAGTTTAGTACTGATCAGCGTGGACACATCTCGGAGATCTCGCGTTGGAATAAAAAAAATCTGCGGTAAAACAAACCCGCTCCGAAAGCTGTCGCTTCCGGGCGGACTAACAAGTAGAAGTAGCGTAGTTGAAATAGGGCTTACCACACATCAGCAGCGTGTAAGCCGTGATGAGTCAAGGCGCTGTGGACTGCAACTAGCGTCGGTCGCTGGTTACAGTCGGTCAAAAGACTCGTGTAATGAACGAACAATTCGTGTAGCCGCGTGTGAGAATGATCGGCCATGCCTGTCCATCAGTAGGTCTGCATTCTGTTCAGCGTTCGTGTCTTCGTATACGTCGTATACGTCGTAATATACGTCTCTACGTCGTTTCGTTCGCACAGACTGCATAGACCAATCACTGGCGACCGACCGACCGACTGTTTTGCGTCTGTCTGGCTGGACGTTTTCGCTCTCCGAACCAAAATGTAAGACAGCTTAAAATGTTATACCTCAGCGCAAAATACCTGCATGCGATTGGTCCAAATCGCGTCACGTGGCGTTCGCACTGTTACCGGTTAACAGTGAAGTGAACTGTTGACCGGTAACAGTGCAGTCGTCAAATAATTTTTGTTTAAATGTTTTGTTTTCGTTTTAAGGTATAACTAAACAAATAATGACTAGCGTCATCGATCAGCATTAATTTTTTTGTAAAATGTTCCCCTCGGCCTTTAGCCTCGAGGAAACATTTTACGAAAGGAGGGCAAAAAATTTTCAATGATGACTTCAACGCCAGTCATTATTTGTATAATGATACCGTATTGTCATTCTTGTGGTTGAATTGATATGCCTAAATTTTGTCGTCGCACGTTACAAGGGATCTACAATTTTTTAATGTTTATGCATCAAAATATATGCAGTGTAATTATCTGTTCACTTCAAAAGTTTAAGATGCTTGTTACATAACTGTGCTGGTTTATTTTATACAACATTTGATGCATTAAGACGTTATATAAGCCTACAAGAAATTTATCGAAATTTCTGTGAAGCTGAGTGAATATTTAACTTCATTTTTTTCTTCTGTCAAACAAACACAGTGTACTCAGTTGTCAGCAGTCATTATATTTGAGTGACAGCGACATTAACTCCGGTATATTAGTGATTATCATAAAACGTAAAGCTAGTAAGCTAGCAGTTTTTGCATTAAATCACAGCGAATGTCAGATTGACAGTTAGTCATTGGGTTTCGTGTTTTAGAGTAAAAGAAGTCATATGTTTCGGAGAAGGAGCTGGAGCTAATATTCTTGCCAGATTTGCTGTACGTATTGTCCGATTTTTGCTAATAATTAATTATCAGTTAAAAAATAAAGAATACTTAAAATACAAAACAAAAATTTTTGTGAATTAAGCTATTTTACACAGAGAACTTATTTGAATTTTTTAAAAAGCGAAAATGGTAGACAGATCGACTTTTTCTTTACTGTATGAGTTCCGCGAAATTTCCAGCACTGGACATAAACTGTTTTACTTTCATGTACGCATGTTGCAAGAAAAGCTACGCTCGAGTGACAAATAGGTTTTGTTCTTTGATGTCGACCCGGCGGTCACGTGAGACAGCTTACTAAAGGCATCCGGTGACGCGTGATCGTCTCTGCTATTAGTGCTGTGTGTGGCTGTGAAACTGCTGGAATTTTCATGAGCGAATACGGACGCCGGCACAAACGCTGACACCGTGGGAGCAATCTCTCCCACTACCGAGAGCTTGTGTGGTCGACGCACCTACAGTTGTTTGATTCCTAATTTTTTTTTGCAAGCGCAGAATAAGCCATTTTTGTATCTTGGCGTCTGGTTTAAAGTTAACGCAAGTCGTCCCCATTTTATGCATCCAAAGTTTCAAACCGAACAGTAAAAATACGGATTTGTTATTGTACAAACGACAAAAAATGCACAGTTTCAACCTGTATCAAAAAACGTTCGGCGGTCGAGCTAATAGTTGGGCGAGTTTTGGTACATTTTTACATCTCAAGTTGTGCACTTTTTGTCACTGCAGACATTGCACTTTGACTTAGGGGTTGAGAAGGAAGGAATGGAAAAAGAGAGAAAGATATGGAGGGAGGAGAAAAATGAAAAATAGAAATAATTAAGAAAAGAGAAAGATTGGTTGCTCCACAGTGCTGCATGTTTAGAATTATGCGCCCATGTTGGCGGGATGATCGCTTGTCTGCCTGTTGGTATTAGTGGTGAGATGTTGACGTGTGACAGATAGCACATTCACAGCGTGTTCTCGGCGTCTGTCTACTGCACGCTACTGGCACTACCTCCGGACTGTTCCAGTCGCTTCGGGACAAGGTATATATACTTCCGTATATACACTGTATTGAGTGCCTTGCCATCACATTATTTGAACGCTTCGCTGTGACACGGCCAGCAGCAACGCACACTTTTGCTCTACACGTAAATAATTTTGCAATCGCTTCAGCAATTTATTGCGGATTAACTGTACAAAATTTTTAAAGATTTGTTTAGATTTGACATTTTTATTGTACAATGTCTACGAGTTTATTTTTTTGCGGACACAGTGTAGAAATATGCAGGCCCGGTGCCGACATATTCTGCGGCCGTTTGCTCAGAGCTGCGCAACGTTAACCGTACAGCCCTTGCCTGAAAATTTATTAGCACACTAGTTACTTGTACCGTCAAGAACGTCCTTGCATACCAATTCTGTTTATCCTATACGTTTTTTTGTTAGGAGCACGCATGGGACAGACAGACGGACAGGCAATACCCGTAATGTGGCCTGTTAGGACGGCCGCATATAAGCCACTGATGACTCGTTAAGTATGGCCGCCGCTGTTACACGTAAAATGAATATTTGCAGAAATGTGTTGTTTCACAAAGTAACGACGTCTTACAGTGAGATGACAGACGTCACAAATGACGTTTAGCCAGTCGCTGACTCTGACCATAGGCGTGTCAAATTTGGCGTGGACTAATTTGATATTCATCGATCAACGAAGTCTATTATCGTGACGTAATTCTGTTGCAAACTTGTTGCTGCATGCGATACGTCACTTCTCCGAGGAGTGCAATGTTGAGTACCCAGAGCACAGAATGTCATGGTTTATAGCATTAGTGTCTCAGCAGCGACATGTTCAAGATATGATGCGATTTTTTTATCACCGTGTTGCAATCTAATTGCTGTTGTTGATTAAGTGCTGCTGATGTGTCCAGAATTTTTTTTAAAAGCTACTTAATATTAGGCGAAATGTGAACAAGATTACTGTCCAGTACTGTATCTTTTTCAGTAGGCCCATGCCTATTTGCGTGGCATGGATGTGGTGCAGAAACATTTTAGCTTTTTAGTCGTTAGAAACTGTTAGTTGTGAAGAAGAACGAAAAAAGAAACAGAAAAATGTCCATCAAGTTTGCGACGTTATTTTGACTGCCGTCTTGGTGAAAAAAGTTTAACTTCGAACAATATGCAGCAGCATGAATGAAAGAATGCTTCTTGCAGACTTGGTCGAGTTTTGTAACGTCGCGAGTTTGCAACCGACTAGGACTATAGTTGTCAATCAAACGTGAGTGATTAATTTAGTTGTTCATATAATGTTGTGCACAATAAATATTGTGTCACAGTATCACAATACGAAACCAGCGTCATATTCAACCGTTTATTCAATTATGTCTGTGAGCCATTCGTCAACGTGCGCTATAAAAATGCCGATATCACATTGGATTAATCAGTCGTAGACATTAATGTTATTAAACGGCGTAGTATTAAGCGTATATAGATATGATCTAATCAAAAGATGTCTGCGCTGCGAGCAGGTAATTCGCTGGAAGCTGGATTCTATTGGAATGAATCCGACCGCTGAATCATATCTGCTTCTTCACCGGTTTGGCACTGTATGTTTATCGACATTTTACTTACTAATTTTACTTACTAAATAAATTATAACTACTGTTGAGATAGGCAATCTAATGAAACTAAAAGTTTAGAGCTTAAGGCAATAAGTGAATAAAGGCGTATACAAAGTGACGGAACTGCACTGAACTGGAGTTAAATGTATCTGTGCAGTTTAATTAGTTTCAGTTGTGCTGCAAAAATTGTACCAAGAGAACGAATTGCCAGTTCTGTGCATTTTTGTCGCTTTGTATATGCTTTAGTGCGGCAGGTGTTTTATGCAAGCGTCTGTACGTACTTCAACTCGTTCGTAATTAATGGCGTTGTATAAATATGTCTTGGTTGGTTGTTTAGTGTGTCATTAAAAAGTACAATTTGTTTAAAATAACACACAATGCAATATTTAATGTTTTTACAAAACAACAGTGTACTGTATTGCTGACACTGTTTTAAAGGCAAATAGCGTTGAGTATAGGAAATGGTGTTTAAGGGTGTTCTGTAACTCTAAAACCCCATTGCTCATTTTCTTAAATTCCAGTTATAAGTTTATTAGAAAGAAATCCAGCACATAATATTTTATACCCTGTTGGCTACTAGGCGCATCTGTTATTTTTCATTTCTCTCATTTCATGTTAGTTTTCAATTCGGATGTTGCATATCGACTTAATTTAGAGCAGACAAATTTAAAAACGTTTTTGTGCGTGATATGCTAATATCATTTATAATAATTTTGTTTTATGCATGCATTCATATTCGCACTGAAAGACTAAGGTAAGCTTTTTGTGGTATGTTAGTAAACTAAATAATAAACTTGTAACAATTGCTGCATTTTCTTTTAGTTACATATTGTTTGAATTAATTTGTTTTTGCAAATAAACTACAAGTAATTAAAATTTGAACATAATTATATTGTTATAGGCCTACCATGTTGTATTTTTGAGTGTTTGGATTTTGCTAATATTGGGACAGAAACGATATCCGACCTAACAAACGTGTTCCAATCTAATCTGGTTTCGTTTCAGACAAAAAACCAGATAAAAATGCATGGAATGTGTCTAATACTAGAGTTAGAACTTAGAATAAAAATATAGCATGATAAGAGGCGCACGTAATAAACTATACGGTATCTTATAAACTTTATTTTTATGTGTTTGATGTAATATTCATGTTTAACTGTGACACTGTGGACGTGTAATATTAAGACTATTAAGAGACATATTCATAAAGTTGGCCAGCCGCCATGTTGAGAAAAATCCAAACGGCCATTTTTCTGCAGCCGGTGAGCCGATCGATTTCATGTTTTGTTCTGGTTGAGAATTTTTAGTAACGGCGAATACTGTGAAAAAGCAGGCTCACATTAAATTAAATTGTAATTTTAATTTAATAATAGACTTATTCACGTATTCGTGTTAATGTGTGCTCTTAAATGTAAGAACGATATAATATTGTTTTTTTTCAGTTAGGTTATTTAGTATTTAAAATTAGTTTAATTGCATCTTTCAACGACCTCCGATACTACCAACAAAATGCCACCAAATTGCATTGCTGCATACGCCTAGATTTTATGAACTATGCCGCGTTTGTGTTCGTAGTTTTCGAAAGCGAACGACAAAGAAGAGCTGAAAGTGATCGTGGAGAGTTACCGGGACACATTGCGCAAAAAAGCGAACCCGAAAAACCTTCAGAAATTTGTCGATGCATTCCTCAAGTGAGTTCGCGCAAACATTGTTGTAATAAAATGACTTTTGGCTGACATTTCGACTTTTCACTGTAGAAAAACGGATTATCCTTACGCTGAATGCGTTTTTGTTCCCATTCCGTCCGTCTGATTTTTATTTCAATGTTTTTCCTGATTTCATTCCAGCTTAATTGATACAGTAAATTTATCACAACAGAAATTAAGATCGAGCACTGGCATGGCGTTCAGAATTAGAAAGATAGGCCTATAATTTGAAATTTGGTGAGAAAATTAGTACTTGTCTATCTGTAGCACAATGTACGACTTACGTGTTTTTTTATTTGGTTCGGTTGATGACGAATTGTTTATTGATATTTTCAGGCGTACGAGCTTTACAGAAAACTTGAAAAAGTTAAAGTAAGTTTTAATGTTTTTATTTTTGCTTTCATTTGTTGCTGATGGTGGTTTTCGTGCAACAAACTGATAAGATATAGAGTGAACGAAGCAACACTTTTAACGGTTATCGCTCATTAACCTAAAATTTTGAGAGAAAAAAAAAACATTAATTTATTATGCACTAGTACACCAGGACTGGATGAAACATTGGAAATACTTTTTACCTTTTATACTCTGTCTTTAAATATTCGGAAATATTCGTAGCAAAAAATGATAAATATCTGATAACCATTTTTCAAGTTGCAATAGATAATGTTAGAAATGTTTTTTGACGTACAGCGTAGTATAATTTACGTCATTTTATTTTTCTCACATAACGTCCTCATTTGGGCGTCAAGTACAGATCGATGCAGGCCTAGAACGTGAATCAAAAAAAAACAGCCACCAAACTCTCGTCCATATTTTGCCAAACATTCACTTAAAATGGCCGTGTAGTCGTTTTTATACGATACCAGTACGTTCTGTGAGCCAGCGGTCAGGTGTGGAATTATTGATTGCGAAGAAAGGGCGGTGAAAATTTAACGGGCGTAACGTCAGCGAAGGGTCAGACTCGGACCGGGCCAGGTCAAATAATTGCACCGATCTGTTGCAGCCGCACAGTTGTTGACGTTGGTGTATTGCTAGTTGTCCGGCGCTACTGGTGACCGGTCAACAGTCGGTGTTCAACGGAACCACCAGGAGTCTTCATCAATCACTCCTCAAGACGTGCGTCGATAAGACCAAAATTGAGTTTATTGAGGTCGGCGGCGTCGCCAACGTACTGGAGGAGAAGGTAAGCTTGCGCTGCTTGCTTGCCATCCCGTCTGCCTTTCTTCATTTATATTTATATTTTATTCGTATTGACAACAGTGCATAGTTATTGCGCCAAGAGGCAGTATAGTGAAATTACAATAAAACATGACCCGATCTTGAAATAACGTCCATACACATGATCAAACTTATAGCAGTTAAATAATAGCAGATTTTTGTGCTATATGCCTGCGTGAAGCCGCCTAGCTTAGCAACTGTTGCTGATGTCTCGGACACAGACACTATACACTGCACGCACTGATGTACACGGTGAGTCAAAAACCAGCTACTAAATTATCATCTGTATTTTGACCATTTTCCAAATTGTTTCACAGACACATTCAGAAAAAAAGATTCCATCACACTATGAATGTCTCGCTGCAGAACTTTGGGAATTACTAATTTAAAGAAACTGTCATGTGTTGAACGATAGGTGTCGCTATAGAAACTTAATGTAGGATAAACAGAAACTAATATAATTGTTACAGAAGCACTGTGGTTCACCACTGTTGTTCACCGGGCTTCTCCCCAATTTTGGGCGCTGTATTAATTTGCTTATTTAGTCACAATCGTGCAAAAAGTATCCAATTTAAATGTACCATATAATGCATGGCTGTAAGTTAAAGTTTGTACAGACATGAGGTTTAGTGTTGTACTGGATTTAATTGTTTTAACTCACTGACTGATATAAAATTGTTTGCAGCCGGACAAGCTGGTCGAATGCTTTCAGTATTTCCTGCAAGGTCTCGGCCTTGGTAAGATTATTAATGACTTGCTCATGATACTGCCTTTCCTTAAGCTCTCCTTAGGTATTGATAAACGGATATCTAATAGGCATTTAAAAAACGAAAATTTGTCTGGTGTTTAGCTGGAACATACCTATAGTTTAAGGTCCTGTGATAGAATGACATGCCGCGAGCCTGTAATTTTGATTCAATTTGTCGCTGTGTTTTTCTTTTTTAAACAGCTCACCGGTATTTAGGAACTACGTTTATTTTCATTAAATTGTTGTCATTGTTATCTTATACCCAGTTCACACTTGCGACGCGACTCAACTCGACAGTTGAGTAGCGTCGGCGTCGCAGATGTGAACTGGGTATTACAGTATGAGCTGTAAATAGCGTTCGGCTAATGGCGTTAATATCTATGTCATTTTCTTTGTTTCAAAACTTGCTTTTGTGGCATAATGAACAGATAGATGAGTATGGCTCACAGATATGATAAAGTTTTGAAAAATTTTTTTAAAAAAGCAATGCTTTCTATAGAAAGTAATGCAAACAAATTTTTAAATCGTATATTATAGGCATGGCATGAATGTTCGCTCGTGTTGTCATGGCGTGCAGTGTCGTCGGTACCGATGCAGAACGTCGCGAAGCCGACACGCGGTCGATCCATGTCGATGCAGGATTACGACATACCACTGCGCAAGCGCATGAACAGTACACAGATGACGTGCAGTCCTGTAGTGGACGCCAGTCCGTCGAGTGTCGACGGCGACGGTGCGGCTGCCGGCGACACCGGCGGAGGAGTTGGAGGGACGGGTCTACCAGCGGCGACTACTGGCAAGGAACAACTCGTTGCCAACTGACTGACTGTACAAACCACACAGAGTGAGTGGCACTGTAACCAGTGAGCCCCCGAGTTCGTGCAATAACTGCGTCAGATTACGGACTTATAATTCTCAAAAAATTTTTGCCAGTATACTCCGAGTTAAATTTTTAACTGTGTGCTCGTCAAAGATTTCATCACATCCTTAACGTGTCGTTACACTACCTAGTGAGATACACACAGCTTTGCAATTAGAGAGTTACCGGATAAGCTTTGGTACATAATAATGTTAATCATATTTCACGATGCGTTTAGGATGTGATGGAATCGTCAGCAATTACTGTTTTCGAGATTTACCACTAATTTTTGGTTAGTGAAAAAATTTTGGAAATCGGTTGATATTTGATGGAGTTATGAAGGTTAGGGGCTTACTTGTCACGGACCACGGGGCCGGGTCTGACGTCATGACAGTTCAGTTACGTCATCAGATATGACGTCATGTGGAGACGAGAGATGCTGCTGCTGCTGCTGAACTACTTGCTCCGTGATGTCAACCTGCCAATCATCCCAAGACAATCATCCACCCGACCGGCTTATCTTTATTCTACTTGCTACCGTCAGCCTTGCGACGATCCACACACCGCCTTTGATGCTGTAGTGGGACGATCTCGTGTACTACGTCGGCGAATGCAGTTGCGCATCTGTAAATTCTGTATCACATTAATTGCTATTTTTGTACAGTTATCCTAATTCAGTCCTGAAATATCCAGCATTGTTGACTGGTCCGTCATTTTCCTGTCAGCGCTGCATAATATCATAGATACGTATCAACGGCATACTCTGGTTTATTTCACGTTGCACTGCATACCGTCTCACCAATAAGGCAGCAGTTGCGACGCCATGCATTCACACTCTCTACTTCTTGCCCAGCGCACCGATCGTCCTACACGACAGTCGTCAAATGTAGTATGCACATTGTCCCACAATCATCTTATCAGTCACCATCGCACACCATACTTGATTATTTCATTTATCCTGACGTTTTGTACACGAAGCTTCATTCATTCAGCGATCCGCAAGACAAGTCTTTTTATTTGCGGCAAATTGTATTTAAAATGATTACTTTCAATTTCCCGCGTATTTTATACTGAACACTTGTTCGCCAGCGGCTAGTAACAATATGTTACACGAGCCGGTACAGATTTTATACGATCGTATTCGTGGGTACGTGGGCGGAGCTGTAAATCTTCTGCCGTTATTATTCTGACTGTGCTTCCGTGGACTTTCGTTATGTACAGCAGTAGAAACGTACATTTATCGTATGCGTGTGCAAAGGTGTGCAATTTAATTTAGCTTTTGTAGCTCGTCACAGAATTGTGGCATGCCAGTTGTCGGATTGTCCGGCGACGTAAGTAAACTACTACGGACACACCATGTTTTCGATGGCTCTCGTTTGAACACATAACGGGTGGGGGAAAAGTAATAACCTGTCAATATATTGCCATATAAAAGTGCAAAACACCATATATTTGTACTGTTTCAACAATTTTGACAATTGCTGTTTAGTTCGAAATTGTAAAATTATTAACTTTAACACATATAAAATGCACTGTAAAATAATATAATTTTGGTCCAAAAAGAGCAAATCGTTTTGTTGAAAGAACAGGAATTGCTCATACTGATTAGTGGCTCCGTATGCTAACTGAAAGCATGAATGAAAGCGGATAAAGATAAAGTGAAGAAAAACCATTCAGCACTGCAACGTTGAGTTTTATCAGTAATTAGCTATGTTATGTTTTTGCGTCTATACGTATTCGAACACCATTACGTTCTATTACTGTTAATATGCGACCGTCCTAAGAGGCCATATTACAGGTCTTGCCAGTCCGTTTGTCCGTCTGCCTGTCGCGTCTCGTATGGGCTTTTAAGTCAAAACAAAAAGGCGTAGAAAAATTTAAATTGGTATGAACAAAACAGAGTAATCGGTGCGCCGGTTAAGGTCGCTAGACGCTAAAAACGGACGTCCTCATACCATGTCGATACCAGATGTGCCGATATCTTTGCTTAATAACAATGTTTTGTTATTATTAGCATTACTACCACTAAGCCTACTACAACTGCTACTTTTGCTACTGTTGTAATTAAAATTATAATCGTCATTATTATCATCGTCGTTATCAGTACTATTATTGTATTCGTTTATTCCACATTAGTTATATTATAGTTGTTATTTTGACTAGTTAATGCGGCAGTGATACGTTCGTGTGAATATCTGCTTTGCGCGGACTTCTAGGAGTACAGACCAACCCACCCTCCCCTCCCCACTCGACAAACCCACTACGACAAAAAGACATCTTTTAAAGTTGCCAAATTTGTAAATACTGATATAATCTGTTCTTGAAAGAAAACGTTTCATCAATTGGAGTTTTGTTGTAGTGGTTTGTCGCAAACACTCGGGGTTCTATGTTTCATTCCAATACAGTGACGACGGTGACCGCTAGAGTTATTGTATAGTGTATAGATTAGAGTAAGGCGTGTAAATAAAGGTGTTTATATTTTCTTTCGACTTATTGAAGTCAGCGACCGCGAACTTGATCGATGGACAAGTAGTACTTGTAGAATTTTACCATTTACTGTACACAGTTGACTCATCGTTGTAGCAAAACTGTTTTTTATTATATTTAATTATTGTCTAGTTTAGCATCTGCAGAGCTGCGTACAAAATTTATATAGCCATCATGTCTTCATATAACGCAAACCATTTTACGATGCGTTTTTATTGTTGTCGTTTTGCTGTTGTGCACTTTTATTCAATAATAACTGTTACGCAATATCGATCTGATTGTGCGTGTTGAATAACGCCAAGTGCGGAATACGACGTAGTATAACAAAGTGGAACAGAACATTTGTCTTGGGTAAATAAATTTTATCAAGAAAACCCTGCTGTCGCTAGAACATAAGCATTTGTCTGTGTCTATTAAACTTTCTCGCGTCGATTTGTCTTCGAAAGCCACACTAGAATTACGGGTACAAAAATAGTACATAAAACTGTTATTCGAGGTCATACAAAGTCGTCTATATTTTGAGTTCAAAAAACCGTAAAAATTATATATAGCCCTAATTATGTGCATTTGTCGTGTAAATTTTGATCTCATCTATAAAGGTTTCATCGATTAAAAGTTGTCGCCACCGAAAGCACTGAAAATCGCTGTTTTCAACCATTTTGCACGGTGTTTCATAAAAAGGACCCTTTTTTGTTGCTAGTCTTGCTAGTCTCAACTGGCGCTGTCAGTTGCTACCCTGCTTCGATGGTGAAGTTAATCTGGTTCGCTAATGAAAAATGCTTATCGTGTCAGCACTGAGCAACATGGAAACATAAAATCGGGCGTCTTGTGATCCAAAAACTCAACATATTGCAAGTTCGGTGTGCTAGTGCACTGTCTTGCTCAAACATGTGAAATTCCAACTATCCCCACAGACTGCGATCGCTTTGCACGTTTTTGTGGCAGCAACTGTAAAACTTCAAATATTTGACACCAACGAACCAGATTTTTCACCATTGAAGCAGGGTAGCAACTGGCAGCACCAATTGGGATTAGCCTGTTTGTAACCGTGACACATAATGTCAGCATTACATCACGACTAGCAAAGAATATTTAATCCACTGCCATGTTTTGTTAAAACATTTCGAATTAGCATTTATTCAGCTACAACTGGTAAAAATTTCATGCAAATTGCTCACCATTTAAGTGAATTATAAAAAAACAAAAAGGGGTCTTTTTATGAAACACCGTGTACTACCGCTGTTGTACGCACCTCCCCAAGGAATCACCGCGAATATGCAGCTTTATATTTCCAATAATTGATGTCTGTGTGTTAAAATTCTGTCGTAATAAAACGTTAATATTTATAAATTTAGTTATTTTCTGTTACTTAAATTTTTAGCGTTTGTTGAAATTCAATAATTTATTATTAGTCGTCATTCACAGTAGTTTAACACACCTATTTCACGACGGCCAAAGGTCGCGCGTGAAGCTTACACTGTGGCTCGTTTGGTCACGCTTGGCTGTACCCATGGAGTTACGCATAATGTTAAACTACTGCTGGAGTGGGTAAATGAGTACGCAGTACGCCCGCTCCAGCAGCAGTTTAACATACTTATTCTACGCTCAGCTCGCACAGTTTTCACTGTCGTTTGCTTTATCAGACATGACTCCACTCGCAAGTTATAAAAACAGTACGAGTGCCAGCTGAGCCTGGTACAAAAAAAAACAACCAGTTGCACCACTGCAGACATAATGCTAGACACAGGCACAAGTGCGAGCGTGGAATAAGAGGAGTTTAATGCTGTCTGGTAGCTAGCAATGGTGTGTGGCTAGAGGTGACACGTGGCTCAGTCATTGGTAGAACGTTGTTCAACACCACTGCATTCATCCGCATCTGTCTGCATAGACAACAGCACAATTACAATTATCAGTTATTTACACAGCTCAGAGGCACAAAACGTTTTACGCAAAATACCTGCACGCAATTGGTCCAAATTACGTCACGTGAAGTTCACAAATACGCCATAGTCACCTACTCAGCAACAACGCAGTGACATAGTGCCCTTCATGGGAGCACTATTGACAATAGTGCCCTCCCAGAGGGCATTATTTGATTGGCGTCGTCATCACGCCGACGCCGGTCACGCCTCATTAACATTCGAGACGTCTATGACCACGCTGACGCCGAAATCATGAATTGTGGCTAAACGGTACGTCATAGGTTATCAGAAGACAACTATGTTTTGTTTTTGTTCGAAGAAAGCGTAAAATACCACAAATTTGGCGTAGAGGCGTTAAAGTATAAAAAACGAATAGAGACTCGCGTCTCGATCATTGTTGGAAATTTTTTTCCCACAGTTCTAACATGTTGCTTTCGCTTTTTGATCTCGGGCAATATATATACGAACTTCAGTTCAAAAATTTTCAATAATGACATCGACGCCAGTCATTATTTGTATACTAGTACGCTGTGGCGTAGAGATTAGTAAAGGGCAAAAAGTGTCAGTAAAATGAATCGGATCTCTTAGGTAGTCCCGCAATGTATTTCAGACACTAGGCAATCCGTGCCGATGACGTATATGGTCTAGATATTTAATAGCTCATGTTTACTAAAATAAGCTGTGGCAGTTTTGTACCTCTCAAGCTGTGAGCGGCGGAATGATTCGCGAAACCCTTTAGCGAATGGATTGCATTCGATCTTGAGCTTTGTTATCTGTCACACGAACAATCAATTGTTAAATCACATTCAGTACACGAGTTCAACTTGTCACGCAGCCGGCTAGATTCAGTGACTTCATGCAGCACATTAACGTAATATTTCACCGCTTCCAATATGAACAGTACGTTACTATATGTGTAAACTATTTAAAGAACCAAAAATGTGAGATACCAGCGTGTAGCTGCTGAAAGAGTCTGAAAGCATGTATAAGCATGCAATTGACTCAATACATACGAAAAAGTGAACCAGTTTGCAATGCAGATAAACTATCGCACAGTGCAACATTTAACGAATCAAACATAAGTCAACTCAGCCTGGCCATCCCTCTGTGATAGGCCCAGTCAGTACAAGCAAAAGCTGAGGCGATGCACTAACCCCGTATTCGTGGTTTGGTAGTGTAAACTGGTGTCTGACTGAGACTAAAACGAAGTTCAGTGCCGTCCTATATGCCTTATGGCTCGTAAAAGATTTTACGTGTTACTGCACATGACCCACATCAGAGGTAAATGAGTGGGTCTGTTGCGACAATTAGTGAAATGAAAGTTTTCTCGTACGCGGTGATTCTGGTAGGCGGTTACTGCTATGAACTGCGTCTCAATGAACTGGAACGTCTTGACGCCGCTGCTGCAGCTGCGACGACTGAGCGTGGCGTCATCAGCTGTGACGTCATCAGTTGCAGGTGCGCGCACCGAGACGTAAAAACGAGGCTGATACTTGTGCATTGATTGCAGCAGTAGCGTCTGCAATCAATTGATTAAAAAATTAAAATAACCACTTACAAACATAATTAATGGTTTACAATGTATGTCTAAATCCGAAGACAGCCGAAGATAAGTACGAATTTGTAAGAACCAAATTAGAGATAAACACAATAGCAATATTATGTTATTTACGTCCGCTCAGTGCCACATATCTTTTGACATTAATATTGTTTTATACTATTCTTGTTCTAACGAATTATTACACGTCTATCTCAATAGGCCGCAGTGCGTGTCGTGCCCGTCCCTCGGTCTGTCTTGCACTTGCACCTATTTATTATTAGCAACAAAAGGCAATATTTCAGCACTTTACGTTCTTGTCCATAATTTCGAGTTTTTTGTTTGGCCAGGACAACATTCGAACAGAAACAATACGACAAACATGACAAGATGCGTACGTGTTTGTTGCCGTTGCCTGGGTTATTTGTGAGTTTGAGTTTATCAAACGTGATCGTGGTCTCTCGCAGCTGTGTCAGTGAGCTCGGGTGCTGACAGCATGGCGTCGCCTGTAGCACACCATCGTCGAAGCTGTCTGAGTTGGTGGTCCAGCGTGAGCGATGGTAAACGTAGCGATGCCTGAAGCAATTGACTGGAACCAAGTCAACCATGACGTCGTAGACATGGTCCGGCTGAAGGCCAGTCAGCCTGAGCCCTAGCAGCGGGAACATCCGTCTGTAATAACACAGTAGTCAGCTGCCGAAAACTAAAAAGTTGATTGGCACATCTCAGTGTTTACGCGGCTAATGTTTACCCACCGAAATTAATTTTCTGGAAAATCATATTTCGGCCCTTATAGGAGAGCTCCACGCTGAAATTTTTACTCGAGCTAGAAAATGACAAAGTCTTGATAGCGCAGACCCCACTAAAACGGAAGTCCTTCAGCAATTTTTATAAAGGAGGTCAAAGAGTAACCCACATTTTTTCGCGCAACGTCCCACGAGGTAGGAGTGAAAATTTGGATAAAACTTTTGGCACCCCTCCCCCAAATTTTGAGAAAGCAAAAAAGTCCAAAAATAAGCGCGATTTGGGACAATGTCGGACTTTGATCGCAGATATACGTCGTATCCGGAATAAATTTAGATATCGACAATGGCAAACAAACTTGATCGGCAACAATTTTTTCTGGCGTTTGGCGAAAAAACTGATAAACTTTGGTCCACTAACAACAAAGTTTTTTTTGCGTGTTTCAACCTACACAAAAGCGACTGAACGCGCGATTTTAAACACCGATAAACTTTGGTCGTAAAAATTTTCGAAACGGATTAAGATATTGACAATCTAAAACAAACACTATCGAACGCGATTTTTTCCGCGTTTGACAAAAATGGCAAACTTTGGTCCATTAACTAAAAAGTTTAATTGTGTGACTTAGATCCACTTTAAATCCATACTTCTTTTGCTGTGTAGTGTAATGCAATTATCTTCAGACCACAAGACGTTGTCAAAAGTGACATTTTACCCCTTTTAATTGTCCCTTCGATCGGACTTACCAAAAATAAATGTACAAAACATTAGTTTATACACTTGTTAACGGCAACATTTAAGGACTTGCACATCGAAAACAGCAAAAATTACAAAAGGTGATATT
>Ga0209454_1000922_pt1 | contig 16944 bp, 15 predicted proteins | sample WorMetHERISLAND1_2_FD_187400 | JGI IMG/M metagenome (GOLD analysis project Ga0209454, IMG submission 187400) | Marine gutless worms symbiont microbial communities from Max Planck institute for Marine Microbiology, Germany - Olavius geniculatus... | ecosystem: Host-associated > Annelida >... | reverse complement strand
AGAAGCATTTTGCTTTGTTTGTCACCTCATTATTTACTGTATGAATATTGGGACCACCGTACCTCTGACTGGAATCTTCGGCAGCAAATAAAAAGTGAAAAAATCCTATGAATTTGTTTTTCATGATCCCACCTCCTATTTTTATAGCTTTGGGTCAGGATCGTAGGTGTCAGTTCCTCCCTCTTGTAGCAGAATCCTGGCCTCGGATGAAGCATGGCGAAAGGTCATTGCGTCCTGATACTCTGGATCTGCCATCCAATCCACGACTGACTGTTTAGAGGGAAACTCAAGAATTACCATTCGGTTTTGGTAGGGCTCGCCTTCCAAAGTGGTCACCTCTTCACCACGGGTTAAAAATTTGCCACCATATCGTTTTACAATGGGTGGGGTCCTATCAGTGTACTTTTTATAGGTCTTTGGATCGTGAATCGACATCATAGATACGACATAAGCAGGCATGGTGTTGTCTCCTTTCTTGAAATAATCATTAAACTTATTGAATTTATATGACAGATAGATTAATAAGTAAAATTAAATAATATAAAGTAAATAATAAGGTGTGCTTATGTTGAAAAGTTTGGATAGACTGAAGGTTTTTTATCATGTGTTTGATAAAGGGAGTGTTATTTCTGCCGCAAAAAGCTTAAATGTTTCCCAATCTGCTGTGAGCCAAAGCCTCCAGAAACTGGAAAGCGAAACTAAGAGTCCTCTGTTTACTCGACTTTACAAACAGTTGGTTCCTACAGCTGCCGGAGAACGCTTATTTGCTACCGTAAAGCCTTTCATGGCGGAATTGGATATATGTCTTAAGACTCTCGCACAATCCAAAGTGCAACCTTTTGGAGAGCTTCGTATTGGATCGCCTATGGAGTTTGGGAAGGCCTATTTCCCCGGTATTGTAGCGGCATTTCGGAAACAATACCCAGATGTGACATTTTATTTGAAATTAGGAAATCCAGGTACATTATTACCGATGCTCAAAAAGGGTCAGATCGATTTTGCATTGGTAGATAAGTTCCAAACTCAGAAGCATATTATTGGTAACCATGACATCTATCATTACCACCCTGTTGCAGAGGAAAAGATCATCCTTGCATGCTCCAAACAATATTACGCAAAATCTATAAAAAATGACCATTCGTTCAAGCACTTGATGATTCAGAATTTCATTTCCTATCGAAAAGATGCTCAGAATATAAAATCCTGGTTCAAGCACCATTTTAATAAATTAAATATACATCTTCAATCCGTACTGACCGTTGACAGCCACCAGGCTATTATTTCAGCAATTCAACATCATGTAGGGATGGGAATCGTTGCATCACATATCGTGAGCAAAGAAATTAAGCAGGGCAAGATTATTGGCATTAAAACTTCAAAAGCAGAGATTAGAAACCAAATATCATTGACCCAATTGCAGGATAAGATTCCCACCCTTACTGAAAAAGTTTTTATAAAATTTCTCTTGAATAATATCGACCTGATTGGTCTTCAAATCGAGGGATAGGGGGAAGATCTATCTGTCTGTTATAAGGACATTTGATACCGCACACTACGACCATTAGTCGTCGTATGGCGGGTAGCAGAAAGTACAAGGAATCTCAAAGATATTCCTCGGTCGCCCTTTTAATGCTTTAAACTCTTCAATAGAGGGCGTCGAGCTGGTTAAAATTAGCCAACGCTATACACTAATTTTAAGAATTGCATATTTCGGCAATCTAAACATTTTCAAAATTGTGTATTAGGTCCGTAAATCAGATCTTGATCCTTTTTAAATCTTGCTTTTCTATTAGTCAAATCTCACGCGTCCAATATCCAAAATTTTCGCCCTACCCCTATCACTCATACGCGCTATGCCCGTTTAACTCCGGTTCATACCCCAAACGTCGCGGAATCTTCAGCGCGAATTCACCGATAATCTCACCGAACTCGTCGAAGCGCTCCGGCTGCAGCCGGTCGGAGGGCCCGGTGATCCAAATCGAGGCGATCGGCTCCAGCTTGTGATTGAAAATCGGGCAGGCGACGCAGTGCAGGTTAATGATCTCCTCCGCCAGGTCCGTCGCATACCCCTTCTCGCGGGCTTCTTTAAGGTTTTTTACAAAACAGCGTTTGGTGATGATCGTGTTCTCATTAAAGCGGGTATAGGTGATCGAGTCGATAATTTTGGCTTGATCTTCCGGATTCATATACGCCAGCATGGCTTTGGTGGGAGCGGCCGTGTGCAGCGCGAAATTGTGGCCCGGATCGACCATCACTTTCAGCGGCTGGGTGCTGAGGACCTGTTCCAAAATGACGCCCCGGGTGCCGACCAGGGTGCCGAGCAGCACCGTCTCGTTGACATCGTCTCTGAGTTCCCGCATCACATCGATGGCCTTCTCCACCATGTGGGCTTCACCCACGGCGGAATAGCCGATGGCCAGAAATTTGGCGGAAAGCTGATGACTGCAGATAATTTATTCTGGCATGAGTTGGGTATCCTTCTGACCCCTTGCACAAATTCATATTCCATCAACAAATCTAAAATGCTTTCGCATCCAAAATAGGATCGATTCAGGCACGCTTTACACAATTCGCACCCTTGCAAAATACCGCGTAATGCAATATGCAATATTCAATGATCGAAGTTGAAGACTGTAAAGATAATTGTATTAACAATCATGGCCAAATCAGACAGCAAACAAGCAGCAAAGCAGCCATATGATGAAAAAGAGCGGTTACGACTGATCATCTCTACGCTCAATACCGGACTGGTGCTCATTAATCCGGATATGACAGTGGTCTGGGCTAATGACTTAATCAAGAAATGGTTTTCCGATCCAAATCTTCACGGCAAGAAATGTTTTGCCGTGGCTGAAAACCGGACGACGCCCTGCGAGGACTGCCAGGCGGTTGCGGCCTTTAAAGATGGTGAAATTCATATACGGGAATTCGAGAACCAACAGCCCAAGCGCTGGTTTAAAGTAATCGCCATGCCCATAAAGGACCAGAAAGGTCGTGTAATACACGTGCTGGAAGCCACTTCGGACATTGATGATCGAAAAAGGGCAGAAATAGCACGCGATCAGGCATTAAAGGAGCTTGAAGCACTTAAAAAAAAGCTGGAAGAGGAAAACGTCTATCTCAAATCAGAGGTCCGTGAAGCCCGTCTTTTCTCGGATATGATCGGCACGAGCAACGCGCTCCGCTATGTTCAGACGCAGGTGGCCCAGGTGGCTTCAACCGCTTCCACTGTGTTAATCCAGGGTGAAACCGGGGTTGGCAAGGAATTGGTGGCCCGTTCAATTCACAATGACTCCAAAATCCGGTCAAATAAACCCTTTATTAAAATTAATTGTGCAGCTATACCTTCGAACCTCGTTGAAAGCGAACTCTTCGGCCATGAACGCTCTGCATTTACTGATGCCCGGGAACAGAGAAAGGGACGTTTTGAGTTGGCTGACACCGGCACGTTGTTTCTCGATGAAATCAGTGAACTATCTCAGGATGCCCAGGCCAAGATCCTACGCGTTCTCCAGGATGGCGAGTTTGAAAGGGTCGGTGGTACCCAAACCTTAAAATCAGATGTCCGGATCATCGCAGCCACGAACCGGGATCTTAACGCGGAGGTAGCCGCCGGCCGCTTCCGTGCCGATCTTTATTACCGCATTAATGTTTTTCCCATTACAGTGCCGCCCCTGCGCAAACGACGAGAAGATGTCCCACTGCTGGTCGAACATTTTGTCAAGCAGCTAGGAGCGGACATGGGCAAGAAAATCGATAAGATACCAATAAAAGTTATGGAACAGCTCAAGGCTTACGAGTGGCCTGGTAACATACGCGAACTGCGGAATGTGGTCGAACGCTCGCTTATCACAAGCCCGAGTTCAACATTTCAGCTTGCCGATTTCTCAATTGATATGCACAAATCGTTTTCTTCCCCTTCAAATCAAGGGATAAGTCTTGACGAGATCCAGAAACAGCATATCCAGCATGTCCTCAAAGAAGCCGGGTGGAAAATTAATGGGGTCGGCGGTGCTGCTGAAATCCTGCAGATGAAACCCAGCACCCTCAGAAACCGGATGAAGAAGTTGGGGATTAAGCGATAGTAGCAAACCTGCGGGCTTTTCACTGACAACAGTCAGTCATCAACAATCCACAATAACACTTTCAATATTCCTCCAGCTGCTCACCTTCAGCCTACAATCTTTCTTTTTCTAACCATATATGGCGAGACTCACCAAATATGGAGAGCAAACGTGCTTTCCCTTTTTCCCGGCCATCACACCGCATAAAATAAAACCGATTGAAATAATTATTTATATTTTATTTTTTGGTTAGTTTTTTGTTACTGGCAGCAATCTTGCTAAGATTTTATGTATATTTGCACACACCTAACTTAATTCGAGAGGTATCTCATGACAGTTGGTATTCAAGTCCTGTCAAAGTTCCCGCCGGAAAACCGACGGGAGTTCATCCGTTCTTTCAAAATTTTGCCACCATTTGATGGATGCAAGAAGAACTGCAGCTTTTGCCGGCTATTTGAAGATGTGGGAGAACTAAACAGCTTTTTGTGGGTGGAGTTTTGGCGCAGTGAATCCGCCATGAAAGAATACCTCCAGTCACACCGTTTCAAAACCCTCATGGGTGCTATTGAAACACTGGGGACACTTATTTATTTCAACAAGGTTCAATTTCAGAATATTCAACAAAAAAACAATCCAAGGAAGAACTCATGAGAACAATCAAAAACAGGAGGAGTACACTCATGGAAAAAGAACACAACAAATTCAAAGAACTGGAGCTTTTGTTTACCGAGGGCAAAATCCCCCGCCGTGAGTTTATCGCACGCGTGTCGGCTTTAGGGTTGATGGCCGCGGTGTCGCCAACATTGCTGAGCGGGCAGGCTGAAGCGGCGGCACCGTCAGGGCAAGAAGGTCACGCTTTTGACGCAGGCACGGAGGCTGGCAAAGTTGCAATTGATAAGAAGTTTTACGACAAGCTGGTCGCAAAAAACTCCGGATGGGCCGTTGTTGAGGAGTTTCTCCTCAAGCCGGAGGGTTCGAAGCCGCCGATGAAGACCCCGGGCCGCGCGGTTGACGTTGTCGCCGGTCAAGTGCTGCGCTTATCCCAGCCAGGCAAACGCGGCAACGTCGTCGACCTCATGTTCCTGAACAGCGATAATCTCGCCGAGCACAACCATATGCCGTCCCAATTTCTGCAAGAAGGCATCCTGGTCAATAAGTACACCCGCGTGTGGTCGGGGCAGCCATGGATGCGCCCTTTGGCGACATGCATCGAGGACGCCACCGACACTAGCTATCTTCCGAAGGGATACGGCCATCACTTCTTCTTTGGACACTGCTCGTCCGAGTTGATCGAGAGCGCAGAGGGCCGCCTCAACGCAAGCTCCTGCCACAGCAACTTCCTTCAGGCCGCCAAATCACGCGGCCTCGGCGAGGAGATCGCCCGACTCGAGAACATGGTCGTCTTTCAGCCTGCGAGCGTTCGCCCGACACCTGATGGCAAGCAAGTCTACGGTTATTCCGACGTCCCGCTGCAGACGAAGCAAGGAGACTATGTCGACATCTACGCCGAGCGGAACCTGCTCGTCCTGCTCTCTCTTTGCCCGAATGGTGATGTGTCGGCCTCCTGGAAGGATGTCCGGCTCACACCCATGAAGGTCCAGGTTTTGGATACCGGGACCAAGCCGCAGCCGTTCAAGCGGTTCCATGACTGGCGCCCGTACCATTCTGACATGGTTGTGGACGTAAAGTGAGCATCGATGCCGTTGTCACGGACTGGCTTTCGGGTGTGTCCCAGCAGAGCATAGACCTGGAGATATGAAATGTCGAAGGCAGATTTGGAACAACAGGGACAGGAACAAAGAGCGCCCGGTTGGCAAATCAAAATTGGATTTGTGTTCTTTATCGACAGACGTTTGCTCGTATTTTTCCTGGCCCTGTTATACAGCGAGGCTGCCCTGGCTCAACAATCGACGATCTCCGGCAACTACGGATCGTTCTCGGTCACCTTATTGAAAGCGGCGATCGCGCCGCCGCCGGGTACCGTCGTATTCGAAAACGGCAGCATCTTTTATAACAATCGTGATTTTGTCGACAGCGACGGGAACACGATCAGGACGAAGACCAGCAACGTGTTTGTCAACCGCACGACCATCGGGTACGTCGTGCCCGATTTCAAAATCCTTGGCGCCGATTTCTATCCGGCGATATTTTTGCTTTTGCAGGACCAGGCCATCCGCCCGGTTCCGGGATCGGAACGGGAGCTTCAGTTCGGTGATACTATTGTCCAGCCTGCGGCCCTGGGCTGGCATGCAGGAGGGTGGCATACCCTGGTCAGCTACAACCTGTGGCTTCCGACCGGCCGTTTCGATGCAGGGTCCTCCAACAACACCGGCAAGGGCCTGTTCTCCCACATGCTGACCGGTGGGGTGACGTGGCTCCAGGATGCACCTTTGCCCTGGGCGAGCACCCTGCAGCTTCGTTACGAGTTTTTCAACAAGCAGGAGACGACCAACATCCGACCCGGCCAGGTTATGACCATCGAAGCCGGGGCCGGCAAGGAGGTATTCAAAGGCTTAGACCTCGGCATCTCGGGTGCATTTAGCTTCCAGACAACACATGAGTCGGGGTCGGACCCCGGGACCGACACCAGTCGATATCGCTACGCCGGTGTGGGGCCCGAGATCCACTGGCGTCCGGCGTTCCTGCCCGGCGCCCAGGTCTCGGGGAGATCCTTCTTCGAATTTGGCGCCCGCAACACCAGCGAGGGTATCGGCCATCTGCTTTCTTTTTCGTACGCTTTTTGATCGTCGCCCGGTGCGGCCCCGAAATTGTCCCTGCCGACAGGTTGATTCAGGTAATCAGGTTGACAGTCAACGACGATTAAACCCCAATTGAACTGTAACCTATTGGGAGTTCTGAGTTACTCGTTACTAGTTTATGGTTGAAAAGGAATGAAATCTTTTTTACAGTTCACTGATGGTAGAAAATTAAGATCAGACTCTTGGCCGTTTCTATTTACAAATCCGTCGGGGCGGAATAACGAATTACAACTAAATGAGCGCTTTTCGCTCATTTTGGGTTAATTTTTTAGGTTGCACCGGTGATGAGTGAATTGCCCAATAGTTGAAATACAGGTTGATCACATAGCGAGTACCATGCATATAGATATTCTATCTGCAACGGTTTCAGCCAAATTAATATTTGTTTGTTTCCGGCAAATGAATGCGTTTGTTCCTAATGGGCGACCCTTTTGGTTATGTAAATTTGAGACTATCATAGCCCACTAAAAAATGAGGGTAAAGATCATGCGAATTGTCAATTGTAATGGCGAAGCATATGTCTTGCGCAAAGCGATTAGGTGGCCGGTGGTATTTTCTATGCTGCTGATGCTTTTGCTGAATGCGTGCGCAACAAGGCATATCTCCAAAGAGCCTCTTCCGAAAACGAAAAGCTATGCGATGGCGGCAAGTCGAGATGGTCAGCTGGCAATCCTGGCCGATAACATTTCGGCCAAATTCGGCCGAGATTCGTCGGCCTTTTTGCTAATCGACCACAATGACGAAGCCTTGAGATGGCGCCTGATGCTGGCGGATCTGGCGGCCCAATCCATCGATGTCCAGTACTTCCTCTGGTACGACGACGCGGTGGGTAATCTGTTTGCCAAGCGGATCTATCAGGCGGCAGAGAGAGGCGTGCGGATTCGGATACTGGTGGACGATATCTTGATGTTGGATGACGACGAGGATATTGCCACCCTGAGTCTTCATCCGAACATAGACATCAGCATATTCAACCCCTGGCTGGGAAGAGATACGACGGTGGGCCGGGGGTTTGAATTTCTCAACAGCATGGACCGATTGAACAAACGCATGCACAACAAGTTGATGGTGGCCGATAATCAGGTGGCCATCGTGGGTGGCCGTAATATCGGTGACGAGTATTTCGGTTTCAATCGTAGATATAATTTCCGGGATATGGACGTCATCGCCATCGGATCGATTGCAGTGGATGTGTCCCGCGCGTTTGATCTTTACTGGAACGATGACTGGGCCTATCGGGGGGAAGCATTTGCCACAAAAAAGACGACCGCGGACAGGCTGCCCGGGATGATCAAAAAATTTGACAAAAAACTCGCCAAATATCAGGAGCTCCTGGCACCGATCGGCATCGAGCCCCAGACCTGGGCAAAACACCTTATGCTGCTTGAAAATGAAGCCAGTCCGGGCCGCGCCTGGGTGTTTTACGATGATCCGCCGGCCAGCGTCAAAGGGCCCCAGGTGCGTTTGGTGCAAAAGATTGACGATCTCAATGTCGAAACCCAAAAGGAGATACTGATCGCCAACGCCTATTTTATCCCCGATGAAAAGATGGTCGAAAAAATCCGATTTTGGACCGCCGCCGGCGTGCGCGTCAGAATCCTTACCAATTCTTTGGCATCCAATGATGTGGCGATTGTCAACAGCGGCTACAAACTCTGGCGGCGGCCGGTCATCGAAGCCGGCGCCGAGCTCTATGAATTGCGTCACGATGCCAAAGACCGCATCCTGTCCGAAGACCCAAGATTAAAGCCGGAGTTCTTGAGCTTGCACTCCAAGGTCATCGCGGTGGACCGTAAAACCTCACTGGTGGGCTCGCTCAATCTGGATCCCCGGGCCCTTAAAATTCACACGGAAATGGGGATTGTGATTGAAGACCCGGTTTTGGGCGAGAGACTTGCCCAAATTATCGAAAGGGACATGGGACCGGACAACGCCTGGCGTGTGAAAATCGACGATAAGGGTAAGCTTTATTGGGAATCCAGTGCTGGTGTAGTATATCGTCAACCGGTCAAGAGTTTTTGGCAGCGAATTGAAGATGCTTTCTTCAGTCTACTTCCTATCAAAGATCAGCTCTAATCAATATCTGAATTTTGCACGTATTCTTGCTGAGAAACTATGGTGTCAAATCTTCATTAGTGATTAAGGGGGTTAGTTTATCTTACCAACGCTTTATTTTTCTTTATCACCCTTACCCGCTATCATAACGATGAATTCGTAAGCTGTCCATATTGTCGCCTGATTGATTGGCAGCTACTAATTCCCAGGCAATATAAACCCCCTAGTTGCATAAACCACATGGCAGAGTTTAGATTGCCCGGTCTAATACACGACATCCTAGAATTTTCCCAGGATTTGATGAAGCTACAATTCAGGCAAATATAAAAATCGATAGATTGCCATATGTAGTCCACAGCATTGAAACTGGAGGACTAAGGATAGTAATGCTCAATTTAATACTCTCTCCCCTTACGCAACGTGTCTGAAGGACGCTCGCCAAATCGTCTTCTATACAGCTGGGAAAATCGACCAAGATTCATGAAACCGCAATCCAAAGCGATTGAGGAAACAGAAGTTGCGGAATGCGGTTTCAGCAGTTTCTCCCGGGCGCTTTGCAGTCGCTGTTCGGTTAAAAACTCCATCGGTGTGTAACCACGCGCGTTGCGGAAAGCCGCAAAAAGCATGCTTCGACTGCAGCCGCAGATCCTCAGCAAATCGACAATGGAAAGGGTCTCTTTTAAATGAGCCCGCATATACTCCTCGGCGCGGCGGACAAGTCGCGGCGCGACCTGATAGCGGCGATCTTCATTTAGCTTTTCGCTTTGGTTGTGGGGCAAAAAAAGCAAGGCAGTCAGTAACATTTGATCATAGCTTTTAAGCAAACCGGGCCTTTTCACCACCAAGTCAATATGTTCGAGTTCAGAAACCAGATAATTTATCATCCGTTTCAACATGGCACCTGGGCCGTTAGTCAGGTCGATGCTGTGGTCGAAAATCAGAGAGCCTTGATGATGCTGGGCGGTAAGATTCTCAAACTGATGCAATAAATCTGAATAGGAAGTTCGCAGGACAAGTATTTCGGAACCCTCAGAGCGTTGGATTTGCATCCGCCCCGCGGGAGTTATCAGGGCGGCTTTCCGGGGAGAAGCCACAAACGACCCGCCATCGAAATCGAACGCGGAAGGCCTGTCACCGCCGATGACAAAAGCGAACATATCGTCCAGTTCTGCTTTAACCTTGCAGCCGGTTCCGAATCGATTGAACACCAGGGAGGTGCGTCCGATATTAACAGCGTTCATCTGAAGTTCAAAATGAACCCGATCTGCTACGCGTAAGATACTGACATCAGTTAACGACCGGGTGATAGCAACTTCCGCATCTTCAATACGATTCGTAGCGACTATCGGAAATCTCGCTAATGGTTTAGCTTGCCCCATAAAAACACCAAAATCAATTTTTCTGGACTATTCGGGTAAATCTCGGACTATTCGGGTTGCATGATTTTAAAACATTAATACACTTTACATTACCGGTAAAGGGTTAACAGGATTCGAAGATTCGAAGACTCAAAGCCCCTAAATTAGGTAAAAATTGAGAAAGGGAGGATTTGATGAAACAGGCGGCTCCAATCAGGGTAAGACAACAAATGGGACGACGGCGACGAAACCCCGAGATAGTCAGAAGCAACCGTGTTGTGACATTCGTTACAAAAAGTGAGCTGGCGAAACTCGAGCGCATCGCAGAGCAAAAAAGAATATCTCTCTCGGCGTCTATCCACCTGATCCTCACCAAATTTCTTAATGACGCCGAGCGTTGTGAACAATTGTCAAATGTTGTGGAATAATGGCCGGTGGCTTCGATCGTAGGGCCATTTCTCAGTCGCAGCGTTTTGCACGATATCAGACAGGGGCGGGGATTAAATAGAATTAGGGCTAATTGCTTTGACTGAGACGGAAGGATAAATTTCAAAGCTTTAGCGATACGGAGATCAAAAAATGAGACCAAACATGACTAAACTGAATTTGATAATCAGAATAGGGGTGTTCATGCTGGTAGTGGTGTTCGCCATACCAATGGGTGTACTTGCCGTCCAACCAGACGCCGAATATCTGGTGCGCGAAAAACAATTCGGCAAGCAGTGGGCTGCTGAAGATAAGCAAGTCCAACAAAAATTAGAAGCGCTGGAGAGAAAGTTCGGCAAGAAGCCGAACATTATCTTCATTCTGGCGGATGACATCGGCTACACGGAGCTTGGATCATACGGCGGCGGCAAGGTTCGCGGCTTCTCCACATCAAATCTCGATCGCATGGCGGATGAGGGGATGCGCCTCACCTCTTTCTACTCCGAGCCTTCCTGCACCCCCACACGTGCGGCTTTGATGACAGGGCGACACCCGGTCCGTATTGGTATGCTCGGGGTTCTGTTTCCGGGCACAGCCGGCATGGGGCTCGTCGATGAAGAAGTAACTGTGGCCGAGCTGCTTTCGAAGGCGGACTATCATACTGGGATGTTCGGCAAATGGCACCTTGGAGACGACCCAGGCATGACGCCTATCGAACAAGGATTCGACGAAGCGGTGTGGAGCGAAGGCAATCCCCCTTGGTGGGGCTATAATCGTAACGCCAAACGAACCGATAACGCTGGTTACGTTACGATGGGTGCATTTCAGTGGGGCCCTGGTCCTGAAAATTTTCCGTACGACACCGGCGGGATCATGAGGGGAAAAAAAGGCGAAGAGCCAAAGATGGTTGCCCCCTTCTCAATGGAACTGTATAACACCATGGATACCGATGTTGCAGATGGCGTGATCGATTTTATCGATCGTCACGCTAAAAGCAAGAGACCTTTCTTCGTTTATTATGCGGGTAAAGGCAATCACTTCTGGGGAGCCCATCCCGACTTCATGAACCAGCCTGCCGGAACTAATAATAGCGCTCAGATGGCCGAGCATGATCATAATGTCGGCCGAGTACTCAACCGGCTTCAAGAGCTCGGTATTGCAGAGAATACGCTGGTCGTCTGGATGAGCGACAACGGCCCGATGTATGCCATGCATCCACACGGGGGCTATTCACTGCTTCGCGGCGAAAAAGGCGACACTTGGGAAGGTGGTGTGCGTGTGCCCGGGTTGGTCTGGTGGCCGGGAACCATCGACAGCGGACAAGAACCCAATGACATCGTTCAAGTGTCGGACATGTTCACGACGGCGGCCAGCATTGCAGGAGTTAAATCCGCCATTCCAAATGACCGCATCACGGATGGGATTGATCAAAGCGCACTCTTTCTTCTGGGTGAAGGCAAATCACGACGTGACTACATTTTTCACTACAACAAGGAAAAGCTTGAAGCCGTGCGCAAGGATCAGCTAAAGTTCCGCACAAAGCCTGAGAAATCCCACCACAACTGCTACAATATTTACCATGATCCCGGTGAGCGTTATCCAGACTTAAGTCACTACTGTCTATGGGCAGCGCCGGGGTTCGGCAAGATGATTCAGGATCACATGGCTATGATCGAGAAGTTCCCACACCGGGTCCAAAAAGCGTATCAGCGCGAGTTCGATTTTCCTTTTGACCCGGAGAAGTAGCAGTAAGAATGAAAGGTAATTGAAAGGAGAACAAAAATGAAAGTTCTTAAGATTATTATGGTGACATTGATCTCGTGTCTGTTCGGACTCACACTCAACGTTACGGCAGCGCAGTTCGATGCGCCGTATTATGATTTGCAGAAGAAGAACAAGGACAAGTGGGCTGCCGAGGACAAACAAATCGACGCCAAGCTGACGGCACTGGAAAAGAAGTTCGGCAAGAAACCCAACATCATCTACATCCTGGCCGACGATGTCGGTTGGGGCGAGATGGGTTGGCAGGGCGGCGGTAAACATCGTGGCACGCCGACTCCAGAGCTGGACAAGATGGCTCATGAGGGAATGCGCTTCTGGGCCGCCTACGCGGAACCGTCTTGCACGCCATCCCGAATTGCGATTAACACAGGCCGCCATCCGGTGCGCACCGGACTATTGTCTGTGCTCTGGCCAGGGCAGACCGACGGGCTTTCGGGTAAAGAGGTGACGGTGGCCGAGGTGCTGTCCGAGGCGGGATACAACACCGCCATGTGGGGCAAGTGGCATCTTGGCGAAGAGCCCGAGCATTTGCCTGAGAATCAGGGCTACGACTACGCATATTACGGCTTGTGGAATGGTGCGCCCGACAACTGGCCCGGGTCTTTCGACATGTACAAGGATAGGCCGAACCCCAACAAGGGAATGTTCTACGACTTCCCTGGGGAAGAGGAATATTTGAAGCGTACCGGAATTGATCTGTCGGTGGCCGGTTATGTTGGGCGAAAAGGCAAGGGGCGTAAGCCTATTGAGGGAACTGCCGGCAAGCTTGGTCCAGATCGACAGGAAGCCTTCGAAGCCGAGTCGATCAAACAGATTACAGCTTACATCAAGGACAAGGCCAAGGACGATAAACCCTTCTTTATTTATTGGGCGACCTACACCCAGCAGTTGCAGGGATCGAAGGCCCATCACAACGACAAGCATGTCGATAAAGTCAATGCCCAAGCCTCCGAGATGGCTGCCCACAATGCGCATATGAAGCAACTGCTTGATACCTTGAAGAGTGAAGGCATCGCAGAGAATACGCTGGTCGCGTGGATAAGCGATAACGGACCCATGTACGCCTTCTACCCGAACTCTGGCTACTCTTGGCTGCGTGGCGGGAAAGGCGATGTATTGGAGGGCGGCGTGCGCGTGCCGGCGATGGCTTGGTGGCCGGGAATGATCGAACCCAACCAGGACCCTGTGGATATTCTGCACATCACTGATTTATTCACGACGGCGGCCCGTCTGGGTGGAGCGCTTGATAATATCCCTGATGACCGCATCACGGACGGAGTCGATCAGACGGCGCTGCTCTTGCTTGGTGAAGACCACGGCCGGCGCAACATGATGTTCCACTACAGCGGCGGTGTTCTTGGCGCGATCCGCTACGAGGACTTCAAAGTCCATATCACGGAAGGGCACGGAGGGTTACCGGGTATGGATTTCTACAACGTGATGCGCGACCCCGGCGAGAAGTATGGACAGCTGTATCCCGGGCTCTTCGCGGTGACGCCGGTTCAGATCACTTTGCGGAAGCACATGAAATTGATCGAGAAATTCCCACATCGGGTATCAGAAGTCACCCCAAAAGGCGCTGAACTTACGCCCCACGACTAAATTGGAAGGCGAGAGGTGTTGGCATAAGGTTTATGAATTAGACACGAAACGCAAATTCTGATAAAAAAACCGTCAGAAGGGACAACAATATATGAATGCTAAAGCGAATCGTGTTAATATTTCAGCTCTGAGCGCGTTCCTTTTTATTTTTATTAACACGACTGCTCTTGCCGGCGGCCTGTATATCAATGAATTCGGCACCCCCAGCATGGGTGTTGCCGGAGCGGGTGCCAATGCCGTGGCCGCCGATGCCTCCACTTCCTTTCACAATGCAGCCGGAATGACCCGGATCAAGGGCAATGAATTGATGGGTACGGGCGGATTTCTCTACTCCACCGTCAAGTTCGATCCGGCTAACGACACACCAATCTCCGGGGGAGACGGCGGTGATGCCGGCGGTCCGGCCCCAATAATTGGCGGTTTTTACGTTCACAGCCTGTCGGATAAATGGAAGCTGGGCGCCAACCTTATTACCCTTACCGGGGCGGTGCTGGATTATGATGACGACTGGACCGGCCGCTACTTGAATACCGAGGTCACCCTGCTCACGGTGACATTTTTCCCGTCGGTGGCTTATCGGGTCAACAAATGGCTTTCGCTGGGCGGGGGGCCTCAGGTCATGTATGCCGATCTTGAGATGAAAGCCAAAGCGCCGCTGCCCGGACCCGGGGGCAACGAAGGAGAGGTAAAAATCGACGGCAGTGACGTGGCCTTCGGCTTTGGCCTTGGGGCTTTGTTTGAACCGAACGAGCGGACCCGTTTCGGTCTGGTCTACCAGTCGGAGATCGAACCGGAATTCGATGGTGATGTCGATCTTTCACCGCCGGGGCTATCGGTTGCGACCGATACCACCATCACACTGGCGCAGTTCATCCGGCTGTCCGCTTATCACGAGCTCAACAACCAGTGGGCATTGCTCGGAACCATTGGCTGGGAGGACTGGAGCGCGTTTGAAGATGTCAATATTTCAACTGACAGTGGGTCTAGGGATATCCCACGTAACTGGAAAGATACCTGGAAGTTTGCCGCCGGAGTGCACTACCGTCCGGTGGACAAATGGCTGCTGCAGCTCGGTTTTGCCTATGACACCAGCCCGGTCGATAAAGAGGATCGTACGCCGGATATGCCCATCGACCGTCAGATTCGGTACGCTACAGGGGCTCAGTATAAATGGAGCGATCGATTCTCAACCGGAGCGCAGTTTGTATACGCTGACTACGGCAAGGCCAAAATAGACAATGACTTGCTCAAAGGCGAATACAAGCGCAACGACATCTTCTTTTTGGCCCTGAACGCGAACTGGAAATTTTAGGGATCGATGTCAAGATCGAGATGGAATCCTGGCCGAAAATAATTGAAAAGGCTGTTGATTCGGATTTATTACACATATTTCTTAAAAATCACTACAATATATTGCATCTTATCAACATGACATTCCGATGGACAATCCTGCTTCACGCAGGACCTCAAAACAGTGTTTTTTGACGGCTTGATATCTTTTGGGGGGGTAGATGCTCTCTCAAAAAAAAACAGGTGTATAACCCCAGGGAGGATCTATGCTTTCGCAAGAAAAACAAACAGCTCTCGATTGGATCAAAGACAACCACCGGAATCTTTCCGACTGGAATCAGACTATTTGGAATTATGCCGAACCCGCTTGGCGAGAATACAAATCTGCCGAATGGTATGTGGAACGATTGCGCGCCGAGGGATTTGATGTTGAAAAAGGCACCGGTGGCATGCCCACCGCATTTATGGCTACCTTTGGCAGCGGTTCACCGGTATTAGGTGCTTATGCTGAATATGATGCGGTACCCGGTAACTGTCAGGCCGCTGTTCCTTTTAAAAAACCGCGTCAGGGTCTCAGTCGATTTGCTGCCGGCCACACGGACCCGCATTCTGCTTTAGGTATCGGGTCATTGGGCGGCGTATTAGGAGTAAAAGCCGCCATGGAAAAGCACGGTTTGACGGGCACCATTAGATTCTTCGGAGAACCTGCGGAAAAAGTAGTGGGCTCCAAACCCATCCATGCAGCCAAAGGCTATTACGACGGCGTGGATGCGTTCATCAGTTTCCATCCGGCCTATATGCTGCCGTATTTCAACACTGCCCGATGGGATACACATTGCGGAGCAACATACGTACGAATATATGAATTTCACCTCCGATGACTACGTAGAATATACCTGGCATGCTCCCACCGCCCGTTTTTATATCGGGCGACCGATGCTGATATCTCCGGAGGCCGGATATCAATATCCGGCTTGGGTGATGAATGCCCTTGGCGGTCATCGAGATTGCATTGATCCAATGATATTCTGTGCTAGTCGAACAATTGCGACAACACTGGTCGATTTGCTGACAAAACCAGAAGAATTGCAGAAAGCACAGGAAGAATTCATCGAGCGTACCGGCGGTGGTATCGGAGGATCAAAATGGCGTGCACCACTATTGCCCCGGGATATAAGGCCGCCGATTCATTTTCCGTGGCCGGAGTACATCAATACCGCCAGGGGAGAGGAATGGTGGATTCCGACTTCCGAGGAAGATTAGAACTTTTTTTTGACAAAGATCACGGCACGACTGAGATTGTATCTAATAATAAATAAATGAAGATACGAATCATAAGCGTATTTATATTACTTCCCAACAACTATTTTTTTCAGATTAGCATCCCCTCTTTTGATCGGTTATAAGGGGTGGTAAGTTGAAGTCTATCTACTATTCACGGTTGCGTATCCTGGTTAAGGCCATTTCTTCGGCAATCACCGCTGGTGGCTTACCTTCATCACGAGATTGTTCCAGGACATTGTTTATGGTGGTGAAAATTGTTTCGATTTTAGCCAGAGCTTTTTCTCGATCTGGCTTGGAGAAGATAACCGTTGACGCCCCCATCAT
>Ga0209454_1000919_pt1 | contig 16958 bp, 14 predicted proteins | sample WorMetHERISLAND1_2_FD_187400 | JGI IMG/M metagenome (GOLD analysis project Ga0209454, IMG submission 187400) | Marine gutless worms symbiont microbial communities from Max Planck institute for Marine Microbiology, Germany - Olavius geniculatus... | ecosystem: Host-associated > Annelida >... | reverse complement strand
ACCCCTGCACCCAGTGGCACGAAATTTTGTCACGATAAACTAGAGACCTTGGGGCAGTCCATGGTGAAGATTTCGTGATCCTAGCTTGCACCGTTTTGATACAGCTCACGAGTGTGACGGACGGACGCCCAGACGATGGCAAAGACACGCGTAGCATTCTGCTTTCGCGCGTAAAAAGACAAAAGAGAAGCCAACAAACGTGGTAGAGAGAGACATCCGCTCATCTCAACGGGATCACCAAACTCCTTGCCGGTATCGCGAGATAAGTGCTACACACAAACAGACACACGCACATATGAAAAAACAGACAGACAGACATATATGAACACAGAGACAGATACACATGCACACACACAAACAGACATACGCACACTAAAAAAGCAAACATACAGACTGACAGGTGCAAACACATACGTAGGGACAATAGAAAATCACAGCAAAAAATAGCAAAAAACACAGCAAACTTTTGTGAAAATCGCAAAAATCACGGCAAAGTCGTGGCATCAAATTACGGGCCCAAAAATATTATAAAGTCTATAAAACTCAACATCTAGCATTTACGACGATCATTACATGTAGTGCAAAGTTTTCATCTGTACAAATTTTGTCGCTGTGGAACATTAAAATACATTATTTCTATGATGACATCATGGTTGTTGTTGTTGTAATAGCCCACCAACTCCTCTATTCTTGTCAGAGATGATACGGAAACCATGAGGGAGTGGATATGGAGTCGTTTGCAGCCATTGTGCCAGACGAATTGTCATGCCATGCCAAGGCTTGTTGTCGACGTTCTTTCGATGGCAGCCGAACCGGCCGGCTGTTGGTTCCACCACAAAAAAATGACTCCTCCAGAACCATGACATCACGATCACATATTAAGCCAGTAAGTAATAATTCAAAGCATACAGACTTTGGTAGTAGTAGCAAAAGTAAATATTTTTGTGTTAAAATCACACAATATATTTCAACTCATGATAACTAAAAACGGAAAATTCTTGTAAAAACGTAATAAACACAGCATTTTGGCAAAATCACAGCATTTAACAAAAATCATGGCTTGCGTGATTTCCGTGTTTCCGTGATTTTCTACTGTGCCTACACGTACGCGTTTTGGTCCCAGCACAAAAATGGTCGTAAGGGAGCGGACATGCCCCCTCCTGCAGTAGAGGTCCAAGGCTATCACCCCCAAATTTCAGAATTTTTATATGCAAAATCTTGCATTTGCTGATGCGCTTTTTTAAAAAAACTAAACTTTAAAAAAACTGAAAATTGAATGGCCAAACAAAACAATGAGTGCTGGACCCAGGACTACTTCTTGCTGGATAAGTGCCTGTTTACAGAGCCCTGGCTAACCCGCACATTTAACCCCAAACGACTTAAATTGTAATCTGCCAGAAAACTTTCTTTAAAAAATACAAAATTTCGGACTGGAAATTCCCATTCGGAGAAAATTTCAGTACAGAATAAAATTCTGAGCATTAGTCAATCTCCTCTGTTAGAAATTTGCCAATATTTATTGAAAAAACTTGAGCATCCAGCTCCAAAACTTCCTGTAACACATGATGATGCTCGACAGAGAGCAAGTACCTGTTCAACAGCACTGCCTTGCGCCAGTCCTTTCTGACCAATCATGACAAAGTTGTCTCGAAATTTAATCTTGTCGATGAGCGAACTCCCATACTGCATTAGAAGCTTCTTGCCTTTAGGCGTCAAGCTGCAGACAGACACGCAGATTCAGACTTATGCGGACACAGAAACAGACACACAGACAAAAATATATGCATACACTCGAGAGATAAAGGCTTGTAGTAGTAGTAGTAAGTAGCCATTATAGTGCCCTCCCTATTTTTACTCGAGCCCAAACCAGGATTGCATTACAAACGTCAGAATGCCAAAACTAAAAATCATCAAAACATATGAGGAAAAAGCGAGTTTTGAGTTTGCACTTGCATAAGTTAACAGTGAACTGCCACAGGAATACTGTTTCATACAATTGACCCGGCCACAAAAAAAGGCTGAGTCGACAAATTTGTTCTTGCATGTGGAACAGAATAGTTGGTGCCAATCGCTGACTTTGATCGCTGTAATGACATGAAATACCGACGGATGAAGTGGTAAATTATTGCACCTCGCATAATTTTAGCCTCTTGGCTACCTTTGTGCCAGAAATTATCAAAGTTAGCGGAATTTTTTCATCAAGTTTTGACAAAAATAAATTTGCACAATTTTTTTAGACTTGGCATAGCTGCAGTTCAATCGCTTGTTGTGAAAGAAACGAGACTGCACTGACTGGTAGCTGGCTTCATCGAGCGTAGCGACAAAGATGAGATGAGAGTCTTGTACTTCAGTCTTGAGATAACGAACCAGCGATGCATCTGCAACACCACGCTCATTTACAATACACCAAAGTCTCACTCTCATTGACGATACCCTAGAATTAGGGATTAGGGACCAACCGAATTCATGGAAAAAATGCATGATTTCACGGCAGAATTTTTAAAATGTGTCAAATTTCACGGAAAATTCACGGAAAGAGTTTCGCAAATTCACGGGAAATTCACAGGCCCCACAGACGTTATTTCGAGGTGCTGCGCTATTACAAACGAAGAAATTTCAGAACAACGAATATTTACTACACAAAGTCAAGACTCAAGACAGTCATGCCAACTACTTAGTGCTAAAGTGCGACACATGGTAAACAGCAACATCCGTACAAAAGCTGCTGATAAAACTCTGGGATTGTCATAAATTAAACTAAAAGCGCTAAAATTCACGAAAAATCACGGATTTCACGGAAATCGGCGTTTTTCATGGAAGAAGGCCAATTTCACGGAAAATGTCACGGCCGTGAAATCGTGAATTGAGTTGGTCCCTAATAATGCACCAAAACCTAGTAACTGGAGCAAATTCACTATGCAACTATTTGGAGTGCAGTCAGAGATGCCAGTTATATGCGAATATGCGATCGCATATTTTGCCAAAACCCGCATGTCGCATATTTTTCCACATATAATGGAATTTTCAGAATCGCATATGCAAAAATTATGCCGCATATGCAAAAATCCACATATATTCGCACATATGCCGTGTATTTCAGAATATACAATCACATTTTTCAGCATTTCCTTTGTCCAATGTTGTTTTAAAACCGTTAAATATTTTGGCAGCACAAAATAAATTGAAGTCGAAAATGTCAAAATTGTGCAGAATTAGCCTACTAATGATGCCGAAAATATGCGAAAAAATATGCTGCATAAAAATGGAATATGCAGCATATATGCGTTGCACATTTCGCCAAATTCTGCACATTTTCGCACATATTTTGCCTCAAAAACTTCCACATATTTTAAGAAAATTCACCACTATAAACCGGCATCCCTAATCTGTATTCTGTTTGGGAAAAATAGATATTACAGGAGATTCAACTTAGTACTGTGGAATAGTTGTTGGGTCTGCCATTGGACAGTTTGCTAGCAAGATGTACAGTTACATAGGTTACAGACAGACAACGGACACCAGACACAATCCTGTCTCACACGGGTGAGACTGTCAGTACAGAAGGCCAAGAAACGTCCAAAGACTGAAAATTTAGTTTTTAAAAACCAAACGATGGGCACCAACTTTTTAGTTTTCAAAATCTGAGATCAGTTAGGCTCGACATTTTCATTGGACTCTGCACACCTGGCAGCCTCTTCCATCGTTCGCAAACGAAGACTCGGACTGTTCGGTCATGTTGCCAGACTCACAGAGGACGTTCCAGCAAACCAGATCCTTCGGACTTGCTGCGAAGCCCAAGACGGTGCCCGACCATCTCCTGATTGGAAACGCGCTCGTGGCCGACCTCCCATTACCTGGATCCATCAGATCTGCCGCGACACGGGAATATCAGTGACCGACGCTCTGCAGCTGGCAGAAGACCGCTCATTTTGGCGACAAATCGCAACGGCGGAATGCTACGGCTGAACGCTTTGCGTCTTGATGATGATGATGATGATCTGCACACCCCTACTATTATGCGCAGCAACCAGCGTTTAGTGTATTCTTGCATAAAACACTTGCGTCAGAATAGCTAGTAATAATGCAGCCTAGATGAGCTTTAAGAGTGGTACATACCATCTTGATAGACATCAAACGTCTGAACGTCTTCCAGTTTGAGTGTTTTATCTGAAAACATTCAGCATTTAGAAACAACAACTACAGAGCTAAGTCAAGCAGAAGACACTGCCAAACCATGGGGTGTAAAAAACTAGGCCACTCTGCTATATAGCTTATAACTTCGAAAATACTGCTCAAATCTACACAATTTTTTGAAGAAAACAGTCGTTTCATTCTTAACACAAAAACCTAATTTGCTAAAATTAATTATGCACAACAGTGGCAGCATGACGCAGTATTTCTGAAATTAGAAGCTATATATAACAGAGTGGAACAGCAAGACAGATGGCAAGTCAATGCCAGGAGAACACTTTACTGTTTCTGTTTTTGTTGTGTGTGGCCATAATTATGTTGCATCAATACCATCTAAGATTAGGCTTAGGGTTCAGGTTAAAGGTCCGTGGTCACCAAAATTAACATATACATTTTATCCATTTTTCTGAAAGTGCAGAATTTTATGATAACTTTGACAGTAATATCGGCGCCCAGCGTTCTGTCAACACGGAAAAATTTACCTTTGAAGTCGACGATCTACAAAAACGACGTAGAAAACGCGCCGCCATGATGACCTGCGGTGACGTCATGAGTTTAGCCATGACGTCTATAGGCTACGGCCTAGCCTAGAATGATGACGTCGTCGGCTAGCCATTAATATTCATGATCTATATGGGCTAGGGTCATGACGTCACTGGGGCACCGATAGATTAGAATATTTCGCATAACGTAACGAAATGCCGCATTTCGTTTGAATTCACGCATTAATTTCATATATTTATGAAGCTCAAATCGACATATTATATAGGTGAGGTTAAATGTCTAATTTAAATCTACAGAAATTGCGTGAGTGAGTTTGACCGTGGCCATGGACCTTTAAGAGTAGTGCTACAGTCAAATAACTACGATTTGGCATCTAAAGCAGGTTTTATTGCATCGCTGTAACATAACTTAACGCGCTTGTAAATGATTTGTTTTGTGCAGGAAATGAGCTGTGAGACAAGCAGAAGCAGCACTATTAGTTTGTGGTAGATAATGAACTGCACGGACCGTTGATGACGACAACGTTGATGCCTCGCTTTGAGTTCTTCTGCTCTTGTGACATCAAACTGCACAAAGCACAGTCATCGGTGATATCAAATGTCAATTTATATAGTGCGTTGTCATCAAAACCTCTAATGTGCTGAACACACTAGTACTGTGAAAACAAAAACGTTTTTAGTGACTGTCTGAAAATGTTTCCAGAACATTTTGGATCACGTAGGTCATCAGGCAGTGAGTTCCAGACAGTTGGTCCAGCAACAGAGAACGCCTGACGGCTGTAGGTGCTGAGCTGATGACGTGGCACGGAAAGTTGATGACAGCTGGCCGAACGTCATCATCATCATTCTTACCAGGATGACCACCCTCCAGACACTATGAAATTCCCTGATAATTTGTGGCATTTCTGACTATTTAAACTGGTACTTGTAAAATGCTAGTGCTAAAGTCAAGTCAATGGCTATGAAACTAAAACACAAGTAAAAAAACATTCAGCAATAAACAGCATAGAATAGCTGACATAGAGTACTAAGCGAGTGAACACAAAAAAGCCTGTTGTCGCAATGTTTTTGGGAAAGTTTTTTGGGCAATTTTCCCTGACAGGATTTTCCCCCCTGACAATTCCCTGATTTATTCTGAGATCCCTGACATTTCCATGACATCCGTAATATTCCCCGACATTTCCAGGTTTTTCAGACAAGTGGTCACCCTGTGTTACGAAGCGGCAGTCAGTGCTGTATAAAGCAATGATGATGGACCGACAGAGTGCGGCACTGGTATGCTATCTACTGAATATCCTACATGGTGCCAGTACATCACCAGTAGGGCTGTACGAAAATCACGGTGCAAAAGTGAAAAAATCACGGCATACATTTTAGAAAAGTCGCAAAATTCACGGCGAATTCACGGTGCCAATTTACGGTCATATATAGCATTAAAAAACGTCTCATTGACAAACATTTTTGTTCTCTGCCTAGTCAACAATCAGTCATGTATTGTCGTCTCACAAAATGACTAACATTAATCGTTTTTAGTAACTTTCAGGAACAGTTTTAGTAACTATATGCAGTTATACACACAGCAGTGAACAGCTGCAAATGATTATCATAATGATCAACGAGGTCAACTTTCAATGTTTAACTATCGAATTTTACGGATTTTGACACAAAAGTGCATCCCGTGCAAAAATTCACGGCAAACGCTAAAAAATTCAGGGCAAGTGTCAAAATTCACGGCTTCCGTGAATTCGTGATTTTCGTCTAGCCCTAATCACCAGCACCTCAAGGGCTCTAATATGTTGCTGCTGTTGTTATCAGTGAGTGAGCTATGAGCAAATGCATGTTCACTGCAGTCTACTAAACCACAGAGTACAATCAGCTGCTTCATACTCCGTTTACACGATGAAGCAATTCAAAATACACGTGCAGACCATGTGCTCCAAGTTTGCTTCACATCTGCTCCACGTTTTTGCTTCATGTTTGCTTCATTGTGCAAACAGGGTATGAAAGGCCAACACAACTACAACTCGAACAATGCATTAGATAGACCACAGCAGATGCAGCAACACTCACAGCAGCAGCAGCAGACAAAGCACACCAGCAACAACATCAATCAACACTGCAAGCTCTACCTACCACCAGCTCAATGACACGAGACATGCACACAGACAGACGAACAGACAGACAGACAGACACGGAAACAGACAGGCATAGGCATGCTGCCTATTACAACAAGCACTAGTGACGAGCTTCTCAGTCATATCAACATCGATGACTTCGAAAAACCCCAAACTTCCAAAATGAAGGTTTTTATTGATTTTTTTGCGATGCATAGGGTAGTACAGAAAAAATGGCACAAAGTTTACGGCACCATAATTCTGCAACCTTACATCACAGCATTCAGCAAAATTATCGGAAGAAAATTGCTTGTACAATGGTGGAATGGAAAGTAAACTTACTAGACGTTGTCCAAACAGATGATGGGTGATCCATCTCGACCGGTGCCTGAGCGCAGCAAGTACACATGCTGACCCGTGAAACAACGGCTCACTTTACCACACTGAACGCTGCTTACCACTGCACACACACAGAGAGACAGATAATCAGTAAGTAAAGCTTTGGCAGTGCTCGTAATTATGGTATATACCAATTTGCAACTGGTAAGTCCGAGTAGGATGCGTTCGGTAATGTTGACCTATATACTGCCTGAAAGTAGGCCCCAAACCGCCGGAATGCACATATCAATGTGCTAAATGTCACTAATATACAGATAATCGGCAGTCTGGTTGAACATAAGGCATCTACGAAATGTTTCAAACCAACTTTTGCTGTGAAATAACAATCAAACGGATCAATGCGTCTGCTGTAGCTGCCATTGCAAAAGTCAAGGTCACGAAGTCAGAATTATCGTCATGCTGTCAAAAGTGACGAGTTTCCGAGTAGTAAATATGACTAGGAAAGTAAACCAAATGGAATTTCCAACTCGGCAACTCGTACTTACGGTACTTATGACCAGTGGCGTATTTAGGATTTGGCAAAGGGGGGCCATGGCAAGCGCGCGGAGCGCGAGCCTATAACAGGGGTCTGGGGGTGAAGCCCCCAGCGGGGTCCAGAGGCAGAGCCCCTGGTTGGGGGGTCAGAGGGGCAAAGCCCCCCTGAAGCTGAAACACTTTTTGCTTCTGAACGTTCAATGGAAACCGCAAATTCGCCCATTTTTCTGAAATTTGAAAACGCAAAAGACCATCAAACATTGTTGAATTTTTCATTTTTTGCTGCAAAATGGCAAAAAAATGCACCTTTTCATATAAAGTTGCCTGTAAAAAATTTTCATGGTCAGGCCAAAGGGAGGGGGCATCGCACCGTGGCCCCCCCTAAATACGCCACTGCTTATGACCACTGCCGAACTTGCGCTGGCTCTGACAAGTGACAAGTGACAACAACTAATCAACAGCAATGAGTCAATTAAACTCGCACCAAAATACCCACATTACGATAATGATCTACCTCCACTCAGCACAATCAGAGTCATGAAAAGCTTCAACGCCTACCCCAATAAATTTTGTATAGCTTTAGGGGCCATCCCCAACTTTACAAAATTTGTGTTTTCCATCAAGCATTCTAAAATGCACTTTCAAGAAATTTTTTTTAGCAGGGTGAGTTCCCACTATTTGGGGACTGGCTAATTTTCCAATTTGCCACGGACATCTGAGCAATAAGTCAAAATAACATAAAGATTAATCATTGCAAACTTGAACTGAATAGTAGCAAAGTTTTAACTCCGTGCAAAAACACAGTGATTAAACTCTGAATTATTTTTTGGCTCTGGCTCCCAAACCATGCACCCTAGCGAAAAAATGTCCAATATAAACTAGGGCAGGACTGCACCAAATGCTTCCTTCATATTGGTCCAAACAATAGACTGAACAGAGTATAGAATACAGATTCACTCCAAACAGAACAGCAAAAAAATACACCAAATAATAAGCACTAAACTGTTGCTGCTCGTAGCTCCTGTATTTATCCTCAAAAACGTCTTTGTCAGAATGCAAAGCTTCATGCCATTATTGTAAGAATGTCAAAAGAGCTTATACGAGAAGCTGTATTGTTTCAAAAAACAGAGGTAAGCAGATGACAAATAAAAAAAATTAATTCTAAAAAATCCTCAACTGAATACCCCCAGCTCGGGTCATACTTACTACAATTATCTATTCCACAAAAATTCTAAAATTTTGATAGATTTTACAATTTGAACCTATCCAGAGTAGTACCTGGTTGAGCATTAGCAGCAAGTGCTGACTTGTTGCGCTGGCTGAAACTGTCTGCTGCTTGCCTCACTGCTGGTGGCTGCACATTCTTCACTTGATCAGCTGCCGCAGCAGCAGCAACTGCTGCATCGACATGTTTGATGACAGCTGCAGCAGCTGGAGTGGTGCTCGGATGCTGTGCGAATGGCTTGACATTACGAGCAGATGCTCGACGACCTGCGTACAATATCACCAGCAGAATCCACCACACTGTGCGCTCATTACAGCACTACAACACAGTTAGCTCCCAGCCTACAGCATCTCCCGCCAGCTTTCATCCACAGTTAGACTGATGCTACATGAGACAGTAACAGGATCTACTTATAAATCCTGGGAATAAACTGGTCCAGAACTATGGCAATATATAATGACTACAGTGAGTGCATGAGTGAATAAGGTTTAACATCCCACCCGACAGTGGCTACACTTTGAACATAAGCTGTAAATGTGCTCCGACACAATTTCACTTGCCTAAGCTAAACTCATCTGAACTCATTCCTCTTTAATCAAATGTTACTACACTTGTTTATGTCAACTTGCATGACCAAAAGTTGCATAGCTACACAAACCGCACAATAACTCTGCTAAATCTGACCACACAATAAACAAATATGCCTCAGATTCAGTGAGTTTCTCGCTGACATTGTGCACTTTATAAATTAAAATTAAATTTTAAAAACTACGGACATAATTACCAGATATTTCAACCTTTTTATAGCAAATTTTCAAAAACTCTTTCACTGGCAGACTTCACAGAAAATATGTCCCATAAAGCTATCATTAAAATTCCCACCACCACTTAAATGTGTCAGCCTCCAGGAACAGAAATTAATTAAGCAAAGCAGATCGCCCTGTAGTGAATGCATAAAATGCCAGCAAACAGCCAAATAAGACTGGATTGTACTGTAACATGTGCTACAGCGATTGTCAACTTGTTACATGAACATTACATGACAAATACAAAGCAAAAACTTTCTCAACTCGAGCAACTTGGCCCAAGTATTTCTTTGGCTTTAGCTCAAAAAAAATCTGGTTCACCTGAGCTAAAACATTTTTTGGCTCAGCTTTTGTGGCTTCGGCATTGGCTTGCAGGTCCAGTGCTGCAAGACATGCAACAGAACAAGTCAACAGCAGCAGCAGCAGCAGCAGCAGTGGCGACTGATTTACCTGAGGAAAAAGAAGGCTGAGCACGAAACTGTGAGAGGACGTAAGAGTCAATGAGATAGATGGTGAGCAGCGTGCCAGTGCACCAGATCACAAACATCCGACTACCTGTACCATAACCAGCCAGCCACTCATCCTCACAGTCACAGTCACTCACATGCATAGGCCCGTCTTTAAGGGGGTGGCACCTTGGCCCTGTGCCAGGGGCCCCGCACCCCAAAGGAGTGGCACTACCTGGCACTACCAAAATCTAGGATCCAATTTTTTTTCACAAGCGGAGCGAGTGAAATTGTACCACTATGAAACACAGCAGATACCAAGCTACATTACCTACATACTAAATTACTTATAAGACTTATCCTACAGTCTGTCATGTAGCGTGGTCACAGGTCACTAGGGCCCCATGGGTAAGACAGTGCCAAGGGCCCCGCACTGGAAAAAGACATGCACACTCAATCAGTGGAGAGAATGGGACACAAACACTTGATTACCTCCACGCAGCCACTCACAATGTTCATCAGTAGTGAATGACAGTGAAGAATGCTGCTTAGACTAGTCTAACTAAACGCATCAGCATCCAAAGCTCACTGGCATACTACATGACACACTGTATGAAAACATACTGTGCAGCTGTCTGTATACTAACCCTATCAATGCTATCATCCTTAACCCTAAACAGCCTTTGATTTTCTTAAGTAAAAACTTATACACTGATTAATCCTGGCCTGGGGGAAAGTTCACATCAATTATGGTCCAGTATTAAAATTTGACTCCAAATATCTCTGGAACAGATTGACATAACAAAAAAATGAAAAAGCAAGTGATCAACTACCGGTATACCGGTATAATCCCTACAACACCAGGTGAAAAATATGGTAAACTTTGGTCCACCTACAAAAGAGTTATAAGCACGGATGTCCACTCATCACCCATCCAATATCAACACCGCATGTGCTGTGTAGGCTATTGCATTTAGCGTTTGGAAAACGTGGTGTAAATAGTAGCAAAATTTCAACCCCAAAATTGTTTCCCAGTCAAAAAATACCTCCACTTTGAGGTGTGAACACCCAACTGAGCTTGTGAGACAATTTACGTAACACAGTATATGTCTGCCATTTATCACCATTAATGATTCTTGCATTTTGCATTGATCTAGTTCTGTGATTTCAAGGCCCATGGCAGAAAAGTTGTGCACCACTTAACTACAGCAATTAATAGTTAACAGCAGAACATGTAAACAACTGACTTCCAAAGTGCTTGACAATGATGCGCCGATAGACTCGCAGACAACGCATACTTTCAACGACTTGCAAACCTGCACAAACTAACAGCAACTTTATTTCAACTACAACAAAGTCTCTCATTGGCAGGCCCAGTTAGTATTTGAATGGATAGTCATCACCAGATGGGTAAACAATCTCGGTATTTTGATGATATGTCCAGTTGAAAAATGAGCGCAAAACAAAACAAGCATTTGTCTAGTATTTTTGTGCCCCTAAAAAATTACTCTTTAGTAACAGTAGTTTCATTTTATTCGCATGCCATGCTTGCTTTCTTTCAGGAACGATAAATATTCCAAAAGATTGATTTCTGCATATCTCCAATTCTGCTTTTTATCAGCCCAAGCAAATTTTCCAATAGTCATGATGGTACACACAATATACATCTATAGATTAGCCATACAGGCCCATTTGTTGGTTCATAGGTCAATGAAATGAGGTTAAGGCCATGCTAATGTTACTATTAGTCCATTGCTTGGTAAAAGCATGACAATTAATTGAATAAGTTGGAAGAAGTTAAACTGAGAAATGAAAGGGGATGGGACAAAAGTGTGTAAAAATAGTAAAATACATTCCACCCTGGATCCTACTGAGAAACATAGAATGCTCCCACAGAATCCATAGCTAATTATGGAAAAGAAAAAAACTAGAAGCACCACCCCAAAGTAAAATACCTCGATTTAAGCAACAAAGCACACCTTGCAGCAAACTCATTTAAAATGGATCTCTACGTTCAAATTAAATGTTTTAGTGGTAAACCATGCAGTTATTTTGAAATAAAATGACTTCATAAGCTTTTAGTATTTTACGAAAAGATGGAATGCAATGCTAATATACCACACAGACACAAAGCGGCCATTTTTTTCGTTCACAGTGACTATACACACGGTATGTATAGACAAACGAAACATGTGCATATAACCAATGAAAAGATTCCCAAAAAATAAATCACAGTTCATGAGGTCACGGTCTGAAATCATATCAGAGCTCAAATGCAATCATTGACACTTATATTCATCTATATACTGTATATGAATGTTGGTTTGTAGCAGAGAATTTTCTCAAAATATGTGAAAGCTTTTTGAGACAAAATATGTGGGAAAATATGCGAAATTTGGCAAAATATGCGGCACATATATGCGGCATATATGCTGCATGTTCCGCATATTTCTGGCATATGCAAATTCGAGTGACGAAAAATCATAATCATGACTATTAATAGGCCTTTTCTGCACAGTTTTGACATTTTCAACTTCAATTTATTCAACGTCTAATTGTAAATTTTAGTAATCATTTGCCGCCAAAATATGTAGCAGTCTTAAAACAACATTGGGAAAAGAAGGCACTAAAAATGCAATCACATATGCAGAAATATGCAGCACATATGCAGAAATATGCAGCACATGTGCAAATATATGCAAATTTTTGCATATGTGGCATAATATTCGCATATGCGATTCTGTAAATGCCATTATATGTGGAAAAATATGTGATATGTGGGTTTTGGCAAAATATGCGATCACATATTCGCATATAATCGACATCCCTAACTGCAAAACTTCCAACAGAAGCCCCCGAACATGCAACTTGAACCCCGGCTTTGTATTAAAGACAGGTTGGAATGCTGTTTTGTCAGAAATTTGGGAGCCAACTGAAATGGCAATATGGCACCAGTTTTTTTCAACGCAGAGATTCTAAGATGCAATCTATGAATGCAGCTTATAATTAGCATATCCCTAACCCCAAGCCTGACCCGATTCTTAACCCAAAACATTCACGCCAAAAACGTGAAAAACAACCAAAAAGCATCATTATGAGTCTGCTGACCCTATCCCTAATGGTAACCCTACCCCTAACCCCATTCTAGCAGTTGAAGTGTTGGGACGAGTGGAGTTTACTGGGCGCCATAGGAATACACCTAACCCTAACTCTAAACCCTAACCCTACACCTAACCCTAACCCTAAACCCTAATCCTAACCCTAACCCTATTGGTAGTTATACGGTATATACGTGAAATAATAGGCGCAATGTATTCCTATGGCGCCAGTAAAGTCCACTCTACCCGAAGTGTTAACCCCAAAACTGACAAGTTGACACAATGGCAAACCACGTTAAGTATTTGTACTTGTACTTGATAATTGAGTCAGGTAGCTTTTTCTTAGCCTAGCTTTTTCTCAGCTGTAGGAGCCCACATCTTTCCAGGTCTTGTCAAGTCAAATTATAATGCTATAAAAGTACACTAATATCACGCACAAACTATGCTGAAACTTACAGGTGTCACTTTTTCAAAAAAAATATCATTAAATAGATTTTAGTGACGTTGACAACAACAAAATTCTTTATTTACAAACAATGAAACATACCCAAGAAATATGTAGCACTAATCACCAAAACAAACCGGCGATGCTAACAGCCACAGATTATGCGAAGTGCTCAGTTGCTAACAGCAGCTGCATGGAAGCTGCAGAAAATAATATTACGCTCTATGAGTGTGCATGAACTATGATGAATGATTTGCACTGAAAAACTAGCAGCAGTTAAACACCAAAATTGAAACAACTTACCGAACCAATATACCAACAAGAAACACAGCTGTCGCTGAGGTGAGCCAGCGTCCGACTTCCAGTCGATTAAAGAAAGCGATTTTCCAGAAACTACAGTACCATAGACGCCATGGTGATGCTGCAACATTGAACGCTATACAAATTTTTTTCAACTTTTATGCGAAAATGCTGTGTTAAGGTGCATTTTGGCACTGCTTTGACTGAGGAAAATTAGCTTAAAGTTAGATGCTAAATTGCTAATTGACTGTCATTTTTGGAATCATACAGGGTCATGTATCCAGTTCACCCGGCCCAAGGCCACACCAGTGGTACATTGTTGACTGATGCATGCATTCGTTTTGGTACCAGCATAGGTTAACTTTAATTGCCACATCATAGACTAGACTAGAAAACTGTACATGGTGCACATATAAGGCCTAAGCATCTTGTTGTGATGAATAGTTCGCTGGTCGCTGTCTTTCGATTGTCTCAGCATCTCAGGTAATTAATCAATGTTGTCCTTAATACGTCATGCATCCTTCATAGAAACTTGTGTAACGTGTAATAGCTGATTACACAAGTTTTGCCATAAAGATACAAGTCAGCTGACCATTTGAGAACCCATAAATGATGAGCAGAAAAAGGAAACGGAGACTATTTTTCAGCACATGTCTAAATAGTAAAATTCTGGAAAACATAAGCCAGTGGCATCATGGCAAGGGAGGCAAACAATTTGCTTATCACCTAAATTTTGCGCTGACAATAAACTGAGACCTAGATAAACACACTTCACATCACATAGCAAAGTTTCATGGTGATTGGTCAACAAAGCTCTAAGGTCTTGTGCAGAAAAATAAGAAACATAAAACAAAAAAACCTCCCGCTACTAATGTACCTGCCACCTTCAATTTTTAAAGGGTACTGGCACCCAAATTTTGATGTCTCCGTAGAGAGAACGCCTTAAACAAAGGCAGTCGAAATTCTGATGGTTAACATCTACATTTTATGCTGAAAATTTCGTATGCAGGTCGTCCTGGTCTATCTCCAGCAATTTTGGTGCAGTTCACTGTTGAAATAAATGTCGCAGTCTAGTCTAAAATCGAGAAAAAAACCACTGAAAACCTGCTTTCTGTGCTGCAAGTCATTCAAGATCATCAGCGTTTGTACCCCAGATCATGTCGTGCATCACATGAGCACTGCTCAGATTTCTTGTTTTATTACGGTTACCATCAACTGGCATTAAGCAGCATTCATTGTATTTTACATTGTATACTCTGTCGTCTAATTATACATCTTTTGACAAAAATTGTTAATATGAGTGACATTACTTATTAACAAACACTTGGTACTGCATCATTCCTGGTCTTGTCAAAAACGTTTCCATCACTGAATATATCAAAATGACAACAACGGAACTAATATTGAGGTATACCAGTCAATACTTCAATCCAACCATGGCAGGTTCCATTTATGACAAAACGATTTTTTATATTTCCTAACCAATTTTTTGTTGACTCTAAAAAATTACCGGTGATTCCCAACTCTTCCACTTTCACTAACAAGTGCGTGAAAAACTTGCCCAAGTGGCGCAAAATCTTAGGAACAGGAACACAGCTCATAACCAAGACCAACACAGGAGCATTGATATTGTAATGTGGCAGTTTCATTCCAACACATCCACCCAACAATCAACGACCAGTATGCACCATGCATCTATACATGTTATAATTACAAAATATTAGTAACTGTGTTCAGACACCAAGTCTGTGTCAAGTCCAATGTAAACAGCCTACTCATGTACATGTATACACTCATAGAGTCACAATGTCACATGCCATCTTCTTTTCAGGGGTAGTTAAAATACTGCTGCATTTTGGCTAAATCTTTGCATAGGCATACAGTACCATTTACGAGATTTGGGCAAGGGGCCACAAAACTAAAAGAAAATAATTGAAGGATGACACACAAAATATTACAAATTTAATGCAGTGATCAGTAACAAAGCTAGAAGCCTGTTACTATATGCACAATATGCTACAATGATTTAACTAGATATGCAACAAGATGGAGTCAAATGTCAGAGTTTGGGCGGATACAAAATGACCCAGAAAATAAAATAGCTGGAAGTTGAGGGAAACCACAGCCAAAGCTGGAGATGCCCATGTATGTGTATGGATAAAATAGCAGAATTAGTACACTGTGTTCCAACAGAAAAAAAGACACTATCGATTGTAACTTGAAGCTGGATTACCAGATTTTAACAATTTTTGGTACAAAGATTTCAAACACTTGGACTTGAACTTCAGAAACTTGGGAACTTGAGTGGTCACTTGATGGCCAGTTGTATCAGAAATATTCACACAAAAAATTTTTCAAATCTGTTAATCCATCTTCAAATTTCAATCGATAATGTTGGGGTCCCTTTTTATTGGGACACAGAGTAGCATAGATGGAGTAAACTTAACACACGGCATCATGTGCACGTCCATCTGTCTGGTCCACCCTACGGTTGCAAAAACTTGCTAATTGTGTTGCAGTGGCATGCGAGTGTTTCATGCAATGGCGGCTGCAATGATCTGTGAGACATTGGCATCAGTACTACGCACAGTCATCTGCATCGTCACACCACCGCTAGAATCGTCAGCGCTGGCAGCCAGCTTACAGCGCACCAACACATCGTGACCACCGCGGAACACTCCGGCCAAGTACAGGCTGTGAGTGCTGCGTGACTCCGGCACCTTGTCCGAGCGCTCGCACGCCGCCAGACCAAGGAAATCCACGATGTTCTTCACCGCATCTGAACACATGACAAGACACGACACGATGTCAACACTAACAGATCACTCAGGTCCGGTTTTTCCATGCACATTTGATGGCCGATCAACTTCGGTACTTGATCTGAGATCATCTCAATAACCATTTTTCCATCGCCAATTAGCGACTAATCGTCCATCAAATCTCCCATCAAGTTGATG
>Ga0209454_1000917_pt1 | contig 16967 bp, 5 predicted proteins | sample WorMetHERISLAND1_2_FD_187400 | JGI IMG/M metagenome (GOLD analysis project Ga0209454, IMG submission 187400) | Marine gutless worms symbiont microbial communities from Max Planck institute for Marine Microbiology, Germany - Olavius geniculatus... | ecosystem: Host-associated > Annelida >... | reverse complement strand
TCGCCTATTCTTCTGCTTACCTTTTTATTTCTTTGACTTCTAATACATGTACTTGTTGCCATTATGCCTTGACGCAAAACATGTGTAGACTGTTGAGCATAGTTTTCAGAATTTTTTACGTCCGCAGGTAACTTATGGGGTGTTTACACCATCTAGCACCAGCAAACGTCCAGCATTAGCACGTGTATTTTGAATACATTTGCTGGCACTGGACGTTTGCTGGATCGTGTAAACACACTATTAGACACAAACGAAGATGTTGTGCAAATGTTTCAGTTTAAACGTGTAACGCCGTGGCTACACGCACCAATTTCCTCGTCCGAAATGTTGTCCGACGTGACCGGGTCTTCCGAGGTTTATAAACCTCATCCAAGGAAATCGTCGCGTGTAGCCACGCTTTAGCGGGGCATTACTGCTGTAAATTTACGCATGTGCGTTGATTTTTTTAATGCACGTTAATTTTTCTAACACGCGTTAATTTATTAACGCGTTACTTAACGCGTCAACTGTGACAGCTCTAATTTCCATGGAAGAATATTTCCTAAGTAAGAAATAAATATCCCATTTCATTACTAGAACACATTTTTATACATAAATTATGCAGCAGTGTGATCTACCTCGGCTAAAACTACTCATCACAAAGCTGGCTGTGTGAAAAAATACACACATTACATACAAACATATACAGCATACTACAAACGTTTACATCCCTTACAGCAAAATAAAGAATAACATTTCTGACTCACACTGTATGCAGACCTTCTACTTTGTACTTACAGACAATACATCACTAATATGTGCTAAGACCAAGCCATACCGTGATTTCAAGTTTTGTTCATGCAAATAAATAATATTCCGTCTATACAACGCTGTGTAAATATGTCATATCAACTTGAGATTATAATAAAATCAGTGATGTCATGTCATGATTGAATGTGTATTGCAGAAAAACTGCAAACAGACAATAAAAACAGCATATATTGAAAATTTTGCTTTAAATGTAGCAACACAAGAAGCATGTCTTACTCGTTCAGCTTCATGCCACGAATTCCATATACAACAAATGAAACAGAATCACGCATATTTTGTGACTAATTTGTCATCTTATCTACACTAAATCTGATTTCTATCCGACACTGCTGACTTCACAGAAATATATGCAACAACACAATAACGTGTTTCTAAGCCATGCACTTTCTACTCTCTGGAACAATCATATCAGTGTCTGATGCTTTTGGTCAGCTGGTAGGAATGGCAAAACTACTGCCACCATGACATAACAATCTGCTTACTTAGCAAGATCTGCCTAATGTGTGTTCATTCTTGCATGAATACACCAAGGATGTGGTCTCAGTCTTGAGATGTACAAACGTCTTGGTCTCGAAAAAATCCTCAACGTTTCAGTCTCGTCTCGGGCCTATGCGACTTGGTCTCGGCCTAGTAGGTCGCATCTCGGGTCTCGGACCATTGCATCTCATCGAGACGTTTTGTGCAGTCACGCTGACATCCTCCACAAAAATCTGAAATTGAAGTGTTTTGGGGCGAGCGCACAAAAGTTGCTGTAGCTACTGTTTGCCTTCGCAGATTAAACAGAAATTTGGCACTTTCATTGCCAATAACTGATGCATTGTTGATACAGAATTTTGACAGAATCAAATGTTGTTTATTGAAGTTACACAAACGTACAGTAACAGAAGAGTTTACTTATGTAACGCCATATCGGTAACACAAGATATTCTGTTATCGATATTCGACAATTAATAATTCCGCTAAGAAATATTTTTAAACGAAATTTGTGTTCCTTTTAGCAATTCATCGGGAATTAAGTGCACAAAATTTTATTCAGATTCGTTCAGATTTGACATTCCTATTGTACGACGTTTAGGGGGTTACTTTTTCGAACACAGTGTAGACCCACAATATCACAAATAGAAAGCACTTACCATGGTGCGAGTTAGTTGATCCATATAAAATTTTGTCATTTTTAATGAGTTTCATCATACGTCTTGAACAAAGTCTCAGCAAGACGTTGAAGCTCCTGCGACTCTCGAGAGGCTTGGTAGCTTCAAGGTCTCAGGCAACATCTCGGAAGCTGCAACGTCTCGGTCTCGGACAAAATTTTCATCAAAGTTTCGGTATCATCTCGGTCTCGAAGAAGTGGATCTCGGGTCTCGTCTTGGCTTAGCAGGTCTCGTGCACATCCCTGGAATACACATTGCTGCATTCTGCAGGGTGACCACTCTCCTGACACTATGAAATTCCCTGATAATTCCTCTGATGATTCACAATACTCTTGACCATTTTAACCCGTACTTGTACCATGCCTGTACTACTAATGTTAAAGTCAATGATCAAACTGTCAGTTTACATTCAATGACAACAAAACTAAAACATAAGTAAGCAACGTTCAGCAATAAACAGCATAAATAAATAAATTGGCATGGAGTACTAAGTGAGTGATACTAAAAAGCCTGCCTAATGCCTATGCAATTTTTAGAAAAAGTTTTTGGGCAATTTTTTCCTGACAAGATTATTTCCCGGACAATTTCCTGATTTTTACTGAAATTCCTGACATTTCCCTGACATCTGTCAAATTCCCCGACAATTCCAGGTTTTCCAAAGAAGTGGTCACTCAAGAAAGACCTGACTAACACGTGTTCGTTGCCTGTGTGAATTCACACTACTGCATTCTGTAAAAGAGAACAATATAATGACAGTGACGCTGACAACAATCATTACAGCATGTCAGGCAGAGATGCGCTGATACTGGAATTTTGGGTCCGCATCCATGTCAAAGGGCAGCATCCGCGTCTGCAAACCTAAGCCGTTTTGCATCCACGTCCGCACTGTCAGCAACAGCGATAATGTTTAAAATACACCGGAACCCAGAACCAGCCTTTAACAATGTGGCATGTGCAAAAAAAAACTGCAAACGCAACTGGAATTTTGTAGTATTGTTGTTACTAGAGATTGAAAATGCTGCAGTAAAATACTCTTTTCTCAGGAAATGTCTGCATCCACAAAGACATCAAAAATTGCATCTGCGTCAACGTCTGCAAAATGCTTGCGGATGCGTGTCCCTCTGATGTCAGATGTTCTAAAAATTGCAATCAGAAGAAATAAACATGATGTCACTCTTACCACAGTGTCTGCAGTCTTATAACTACCAATAATCTCAGTCAAGTCATGCGTGACAACTGAAACACATCTCACATCTGTTTATCACACATGGAAACCCCACGCAGAACACTTCATCGATCACAGTCATGACATAAGTACGTTCCAACACTATCTGAAGTGTACTGGCTAGTAGCAGTCGCCCAACACACTCTCAGAGTCTCACAAAACGTATACAAAATGATGCACGGTTCCTACTACTCTGCAGAATTCATTTTCCATTTTCCCTGACTTTTCCTTGATTTTCTAGGACAAAATGAATCGTTTTCCCCGACTAATCTGTTCACGTGAAATAACAATCTCAGTTTTCAATCGCTTGCAATCACACTAGAAACAAAAGCAAAGTGGACATAGAAATATTCTGCGAGCGAAGCGAGCAGAAAAAATTCTGAACCATTGTACGCAGTCTGCGTACAATAGTTCAAATTTTTTATCTGCATTTTTGTTAACTTTTGCACCCTGGTACTTTGACTTTCCCTGACCCTCTGATTTTTTGGACTTTCTCTGACTTCCCCTGACTGTAGGAACCCTGATGACGGTAAATTCAGACTTCTGGTCGGTCTGCAACACAAAGTATCAGCAGCATACAAACTGCACAACTGGCGCAGTGCTGCACTACGGATAACATTATTTACACATAAGTACGTCGTCAACCAGCAATTAGTAGAACTTCGGCCATGTGAATGTTGCAAGTTCCTATAACTGTGGTTGCTACAGAATGCAACAACCACCGACAATGTCAACTTAATTCAAGACGACTGGCAGCAACAAGATGCAGACGACAGAAAAGACCGGCATTTGTTATCATCAGTTATGCAGATTTAGATGACTTCGTGGCGTAATTGTCCAGTGCTTCTGTCACAAATGGCGATATATCAACTTCCTTGCTTTCGTTGGCCACAATGAACGGGTGCTCAAGCAACTGGACATAGTTTGGACGCTCGTGATAATTCTTCTTCAGGCTGCACACAAAGAAACTTTCAGTCAGCAACACAAACAAAACTAGAATCTCCAGACCAACACCATGACCAAAAGAGACTGTCCATGACCAAGGCAATAAGCAAAGTGTTAGAACTTAACCAGAATCAAGTCAAAAACCAAGTTATTCAACACAAAGACCTATAATGCCAACAATTAATGACAATAAATCTGTACATAATTAGAATAAACGATTTATTGCATTTATAACAAAGCATCAAACAAACTTAGCGAGGAATGATTCCTGGAACGAGAAGACATGGCAGACCGAAGACAAGCTGGCTCAGCAACATCATGTCATGAACCGGAATGCATGGGACAACTGCTACAGAAGACCAGAGACAGACAGAAAACGAGAGTGATCGTTCATAGTAGTAATTATGTATCATAAATGCAAAAATCTTGCTTTAAGTAACACATCAAACATGGATGAATGCACAGAAATGTTCTGTAGCTAAAAAGATACCTAATAATACAACACTACAGTGTGTAACGGCGGAGTGAGTGGACTGTACCAATTGGTGATGAAGCTGTGGAAATCATCGCTGTACTGGCCAGCTGGTAGTTTCGGTGGGTCCTCTTTCACAACCTGCTTCAGCTGCTCAAATGGGTTCTTCCACGCATCATATGGAAACTTTCCTGTTGCCAACTCAATCTGGAAAACACCACCAGCCACAAGCACAATCAAGCTGCAGACATACAGGGTGGGCCAAAAAACCGGACCTGTTTGTACATTGATAACTCAGCGATGGTTACTCGTTAAAAGGCATGTAATATGTCAAGTTTTAAAATGTTGTAGACAAAAAGGGCCAAACTTGCATAGCAAATCATTTAAATACTCTTTGCCTAATTTGCCTGAATCTTCATTACCCCTGAAATTAGGCATTTGCCTGCACTCCTACGTGCCTGAGTTCACTGAACTCAAAAACTCACTGCCAAAAAGTCCAGATTTAAATTTTATTAATTATTCAGTATGGGGGCATTGCAACAGATAGCAAGGTCACAAAATATCAGTAACTGACCAGCTAAAACATGTGCTAATCGAATGCTGGGCTCAGCTGATCCTGAACACATTGACTCCAGCGATCGATCAGCTACCTAAAAAACTGATGACAGTTACGAATGCAAAAGCTGGGCAACTGCCTATGTCGAATTTCATCTAAACTCAACGTATGTGTTAATGATTGTTGATATTTCACTGTATGCTGAATGAAAATCAACTTCAATTCATGCATTACTGCCAATTTAGCATGATTTTAGAAGTAAGACAGATTTGTGTAAATTAGGCAAAGAATATTTAAATGCCAAAACATGCAAGTTGTACACTTCTTCTGTACACAATTTTGAAACTTTTGGCATATTACGCATCTTTCCTTCAACAAACATCGCTATGTTATAAAAGCTCAAATGTCAATGTTAAATCCTTTGTTACAGTCAAACTTGGCAGAATTTCGGGGGTGACAAATATTTCTGCAAATTAGGCAAAGAATATTTAAATGCTTCAATATGCAAATCTGCCATTTATTTTTATAGCATTCTAAAACTTTTGACGTATCACATGTCTTTCTACCACTAACCATCGCTGAGTTATCAACGCTCAAACAGGTCCGGTTTTTTGGCCCACCCTGTATACAGAATTGAGCTGGTAACAATTAACACATCTTTGACAACTAACTTTTCTCAAATTAATGATTAACTAATCATCGATCAAAATTAATGAATAATGACTATAACTAACAGTGGCTAGAGGTTGCATATTGTTAAAAACTTCATAAGTTATTATGCTAACATCTGTTACAAATGCTCAGGAACCATAGAACATCACAGCAAAAAACTGCAAAAAACAAACATTCGTGAAAAACGCAAAAAAAACACAGCAAAGTCACAGCATCAAATTATAGGTGCCAAGACCAATATAAAGTCTATAAAAATCAACATCTAGCATTGACGTCCATCTGTAAAATTTTGTCGCCGAGGAGCATTAGAATACATATTTCTACGACGATGTCATGGTCACATATTGAGCCAGTAAGTAACAAAGCATAGAGACTTTGGTAGCAAAGGCAAAAATCAATACTTTTGCATTAAAATCAGATAACAAATGTTATATTATGCTGATTAAAACAAAAAAATTCTTGTAAAAATGCAAAATCATGGCATTTTGGCTAAAAACACAGCAAAACATAGCATTTCCACAAAATCACGACATTCGACAAAAAATCACGGTCTCCATGAATTTTTTCCCCACAAGTGCACTGAATGAACAAAAGGTCTGCTCTAAATTATCACTACTAAGACCCAAATGTTTGTTTGATCCAATAACATTCTCTCGAGAAAGTGATTATCGCTTAGCAAATGCTTGTCATTTAACTCACTTTTACTACATCATAATGCATCCTTAGCAACGTTGACTTGAATCAAAAATTTAACAATTAAAATTTATTCATCGTTCGCATTTTTTTATCAATTGCAAAATTAATTGCTAATATTCGTACTTCAAATGCAAAGTACTGCCAACACACGAAAATATTATAAGAGATAACAAGCTAAAATCATTTAAATGTTACGTAATATTTTTTCAAAAGACAACCAATTTTACAACCAATTGTGTTCCTCGAGCTTTAACAGTATGATGATGATCGTGCTGCAACTAAACTTTACATGCATCACAATCTACTGCTATTCAACATGACAATTACTAGTGGTCTAGTGATCATCATTATTTCAACATCTATTCATAATAATAATTTTGTAAGCACTTTCTGAAACAGCTAGTCCATAGATTAATAAATACATTTTTCTTCACTTTTCTGCAATTAAAACTAGTAGACTGACAAACATACCATGGAGATACCAAGACTCCAAACATCTGATCTGATATCGTATCCTCGGTTGCCAGATTCTGGGTTAATCCTCTCAGGCTGCAAATAACAGAGTAACATAAAATAGGCATTGAAACATGTCACAAAATAATCCATAGTACACTTAATGGATAATGGTCCATGGACGTCAAAATTATCATATATACTTTATCCATTTTCCTATAACAGCATAATTTTCTGATAATTTTGACAGCAATATTGGCACCCAGCATTGTGTCAACAAGAATAAATTTACATTTGAAATCGACAATTTTGAGAAAAATGCACCACAATGATGGCTAGGCAGAAGCCTCTGGTGATGTGATCGACCTAGCCCATAGACATCATGAATATTAATGGCCTAGCCTAGGTTGATGACGTCACCGAGAACTGATAGATTGAAAATTTTAGCATAATGTAACGTAATGCCACATTTTGTTTGAAATCGCACATTAATTTCATATATTTGTGAAGCTCAAGTCAACATATGCGAGGTTAAATGCTTAATTCAAATCTACATAAATTGTGCGAGTGAGTATGGCCATGGCCCATAAACCTTTAAGTTAAAATACTACAGCAGTAGCATTGCTAAATACCTTTATAGTTACAGCAACTAAACAGTACCATGATTCCCTTGCCTCGCCAATCTACGAAATTCATTGCTGTAAAAGGTGGCCAAAATGCTAACAGGGTAAAGGCAGACAGTAGCTCCGAATAAAACAAAATTTTTGAGAATCACTGCAATAATTATGCTACCTAGAATCAGGTAAAAGTTTAGCCTAGTGGTAACATTTATGACCTGGATTAGTACTGAGATTGGTGTCAGATCGTAACGTATTTGACTCAGCCTGGCCATCCTTTCATGGGCAGGAAAAATGAGTACTGACAATAGTTACTGCCACTAATAAAAAAAATGTCAAATTTCACATAACAGTAGGCCCTGTTGACAGAACTGCTGGCACACTGGCCCAGACAGTTAAATGAGCTGGATGTTAATAGAGCTGGCCAGCCAGCAACCTTGAACTGTATGCTAGCTTAATTAAGTTTGACCCTTGCCAGCTCAAAGCACCACAATAGATAAGCTCTCATGGAATGAACCTAGCTATTAATGAGACAGCTTCTTTCTTCATCTTCTTTTCATGCTAGAATCAGTACCAAACATAAAGGATGAGATTTACCAACGAGTGCTTTCTATCATTATAAAAGAACAGCTTCACTACTAACAGCCATGTAAGGCTTGCATCCAGCATCAATGGTCTTTGCAACGGAGTCGACGAGGTTACCGCTGATGCCAAAGTCGCATATCTTCACTTCTCCGCTGCGGTTTATGAGAATGTTTGACGGCTTGACATCACGATGGATCACTTTCAACTCAGTCTGCAGATAGTGCAGTGCTTTCACCACCTGCACCGGCAGTACAATTACAGCACAATTACACAACTACAGCTCTGTTAAATGTAATAATTACAATTAAAATACCTTACAATACTTCATTGTTTCACGGCTCTTTCATTCGAAATCAAAGTTTCCAATTAACAATCTTTTCAGTTTCACTTTGAAAGGGGACGATTTCTAGGGGAACGCACGAATATTTTGAAATGTATACTCTCGTATTTGGATTAGAATTTAATTCTTAATAATTTGCTGCATAAAGCAAATAGATATAATCCATAGTTATGGCCCACTGATGCGCGCCATATGGTAACACCCAAAATGGAAACTTTTTTCAAAAATTTCTCCCTCACTCCATTAAATTGTGGGGCCTGAAATGTTACCTGTTTATGGGCTATGGGCCCCCGTAAGTCCCTATGATGAGAAAAAAATTAGTGCCCATCTCCACTATTGCAAGAGATACGGGGGGTCAAAAATTTTTCTCCCCTTGCCCCTCAAAACCTAAGTGTCAGGTATTTAAAATAATTTACAAGCGGCTAGCCCTTGATGTCTTCTACAACTCCTGAAAATTTGGTGAATATAGGCGCCATAGATTTTTTGCTAGACCAAAAAACTATGTTGAGCGGATGGCAGATCAAAGCATTGTAGATTTCGTCTAAAACAGAGTCTTAATTTTCTGTTAGATACTCCTTCACATGTGTAGTTTTTCATATATCAAACTGAGAGTTATTCCACAAATTAACGAACAAAGTTACGAAATCCACAACTGCAAGTCTGCAACATATATGTAAATTTATTACAATAAACATCCATCTAATTATGTCAGCCCTACAGACAATAGTGTTTGTACTCACAGCCACTGCAATTTTTCCTAGAATATCTTCTGGAATAGTCTGGCTGTTCTCATAAAGCATCTTATAGAACTTGTCAAGGGACATGTCCATCACTTCCATGCAGATCCATACATCTCCCTATATCATGTACACAACTACACATTAATCAAACTGTACAACTAACTGGACATAATATTTGAGAAGATTACAATTACGATTACAGTGCACGTATTCACACTGTTCTATGCCATATGTGTGTGCACTGCATGCATGTTTGTCTGCATAATCCCCTACTTTAAAAAATACCATACCAAGAAACATTCTTCAGTTGCAAGATCGACATTTGCACCTGAGAAGTGAAACTAACAAAATACTGCAACTGCATGCAAATATCAATCAGTCAATCAGAGCGCCATAATAGAAAAGCTACTTCCAGATTACCAGCAGATTAAGAAATAACAGGCTGGTTTTGACTTCGGATGCTAATATCTGGGTATGACGTTCAGACATTCGTAGAAAGTCGAAAGTGATTGAGATGCCATTAACAGTACAACCTTTCAACGTAGAATATTGCGCAACTTACTACAAGATGAATATTGTACTGCAAAAGTAACAGTTACACACAACAGCCAAGCAAAAATTATATCACATCAAACTGAACTGACAATGACCTCTCGGAAAAGTGCGCCATAAAACTGTACGGCATAAGGACATGATCCTGTCCTCATATTAACATCCAAGTCCATCAGCAAACGCTTCTGTTCTTGTGAATTGAAAGTGCATGTAATCCGCTACAAGCAACACAATACGACTCTTGTTGATTATGACTGTGAAGACGTTATCACAATGACAGTGACAACTCACTTTAGCTGCCCCCTGACCTTTGCGTTAGAGGTTAATTTAACGATATGAACTATCTAAATTTACATTTTACTTACTTACTTACTTACATACTATGACCCTTTGAGCTAAAAATTGACAGACCAGTTATGTTTCCCATTCATCAAAATTTTAATTTTTTATACCTTTTCATTTTCAAGTTAAGAGCTTATAATGTACACGACAGATGGTTGCCATATTGGCAAAATCTATCACACGACATTAGGAAAGCCACGTGATGATACCAACTGTCATAATCATTAATCACCAATAACGATCATCTACAAATTTATAGTCTAGTCACGGCATAAGTTGTAGCACAGTGTCTAAAGCAGTGCCATGCAAACAATAAGCATAAACTGATCGGCCAACAGAAAAGCCAAGCTGTACACAAAAAATTAAATCAGCCAAATAAGTCGAGCCAGAATAGAAAGTCATTTGTGAGTGATCTGTATGAAATAATTTGGTTGACAACTGATCAGAACTTGGCTCTTACCTTGACAGCCATAACAGTATCACTGGGTCGATGCCGCATTCTCTCGACAACGCCGTACGCACCACGACCCATTATCTCAATTGACTCCAAGTCGGTCGCTTCAACCTCAAAGCTTTCACTTCCGATTGTAATTGTAGCACGAGAATCGATGTCACGAGGCAGTCTGCACAGCGATAACAATACCAACAAGTGTCATTATGGACCTTAGTTGTTGTTCAAATTAACTACACTACAAATCAATTTATCAACAAACAGCTGGAAAATTGCAAGATATCAGCTTGAAATAGTAACAAAAAAGTACCCAGTGTTCTAATCACATTCACTGCACTTTGATGGCACTTAGTCAAATACAAAAAAATAACAATGGTCATTATGACCTAAAATTACTACAGGGTGGAGTAGAATAAAATAAAACATTTACATTTCCGTCGTCATTTTCACATACCATGTACAGTACACACATGCAAAAAGCTAATGTAACACATCAACACAATGGTACTTATACAAACTATGGTACTGGTACTCAAAAAAGCATTCAACATGATGGTTTTTAAACCGTGACTGAACAAATATCTATGCAAAGCATGTCTCACTTATAATGAACCACACTGTAGCTGCTTTGACTGGTTGATGTAAGTGTTCATAAGTGCAAGTATGTAAGTAAGCATTTAAGAAAACTCAAAAGGTGTGATGTTTTCACGGTAGACCACATTCTCAACACTGGAACAATCCATGCTGTTTACGGCCAGTAAACGTAAAACAGCCATCCAAATATATATCACCATGATAAGACCGCAACCATAACAAACAAATGTTAATGTTACGAAATCACAGACTATTAAACAGGTTATGTATAAACTTCATTCAAACACGTCCAGAAACTCACTGCGGGCTTGCAGGGCTTTCTTCAGCTTCTTTTGCCAAATCAAATCGTCCTACTGGTCTCTTTTTTTTCTTTAATCCTACACACAAATGACATTAAATGTAACATAATAATAAAGGAATGCACACAGAGGAAATGCTATATGCAAACAGCGCTGCTTCAACTGCATCAGTAAGCAAAACAGACTATCAAACTATCATAGCAAACAGAACCCAGAATCTGATTCTTTAATCCAACCATCTCTGCTGGCACACATTACTCTGCATAAAAGTTTAGTATTTGGTCACTTTACAGTCTAATATAAGAAGGAAACTATGACGAAGTCACATTTAGCATCACCCTCCTTACTTATTTAATTTTTAGTCGCAGTATTCGTTTCGGTTAATTTCGTTCGTTTATTGATATACATGGTGTCGACTGCAACATTTATGGACTGTTTTGGGATCTAAACTTAGATTTTCTGTATAAAAGATATTCGATTTATATATCGTTTAAACTGCCCATCATTATTTACGTTTCGTTGTCATAACAACTCACGTCAACATCAGGTCAATCCTTAACAGAATAATCACTACCTTTTTTCTCATCAAACTCAACATTTTTGTCACGATTACGCTTTTTTCTACACGGGTCATTTCGCCAATTTTTTAGACTTTGGGTCCCTGAGCAGTTACAGCCACATTTTTACAGCTAGGCTGGCACGAAATGTGCCAGAATGTTTGCAATAAACAGCCAAACGAATTGTGCTACCGCTAACAGACAAAAGTGTTCGTTTCTAATGTTTTTCAACGCTCCAAACACGTCAAATCTCATTACAGTCACGCGTCCCGATCTGTATTTTTCATTCTTGGGGATGCACATAAACTTCATTTTTGTCACCAATAATGCTGATGGTGCAATTTATTAAAGCTGCGATAGTCCTTTTTTACAGGCTTTACTGTTCGACTACACCATCCAGTCTCGTAAATATCACGGTGTTGCCCTGCCAGTGACCGTAGTTCACACGACTAGTATCACTGATCGGTGATGATATCCAAGAAGGTTAAAACCACCGATCGATGATTTTAACCTTTTTGGTTATTATCACTGATCGGTGATCCTAATCACTTCGTCTGATTTCAGCTGCTTCTATTAAGCATTAAGCGAGTAGTCCACTAATGTTAACTCTGAGTGAGGAGCGAAAGTTCCACCTCATTTTCGCTCAGGGGAGTTCCTGAGAACGAGAGTTCCAGGGAACGAAAGTTCCAGTTACCCCCATAGCCCCAGACACCAGCACATAAGCTGTGTGCTGCCAGATAAACTAGCTGATCGTCACACGATGTAATACATCATAGATTACCTCCACCCGGGGCAGCCATTGCATCCGGTTGTCGTATGTGCGTAGTTCGTTAAAGAAAAGCAGAGAGCGTCAGCTTCAGCTTCATGCAAAGACTGGATCGTTGGCAGAATTCCTGGGCAGGCACGCAAGCTATATCCGGGCCGGCTACACAGTCGCTACCTGTTCTGCTCAACAAGCAGCCTGCGATCCTCAAAGTCGGTTTTATTCTAACCTCCAGTGACCGCAGAACGAATACAGCGAATGATCGGCGCTCGGATATTCGTCAAAACTGCAATTTTGACGCCGAAAAACACACGCACACATATACGCCACTCCTACAGAGAGGAAAATCTGTGACGTCACGGGCACTGCCTCACTGCTGACTCATTGCTGCTATTTTCAGCCCGACAGCTGTGTGTAATAAATAAGTAAGCAGAAGCAGAGAGTGATAAAAACAACGCAAACACGAGTGATTGCAATCCCGGGATTGAATTTTCAATCCCGGGATCCGGGATTGAGAAATTTGTAATCCCGGCATCACGGGATCTCGTTTCAGAATTAGGTTCAGAGATTGGTCGTTTTTTAGTATCCTTAATTGGCTTATTTTATGCATATGATGTAGCCTAGTATAGGACTGTATAGGCCCATATAGGGAAGGTAGGTCTATATCCGAACTGCAGGGAGTGATAATGACTGTCAGAATACGAATTATTAGGTCTACAGTGCACAGCAAAGAGTGGGACTCTAGCGCACATAAATATTTTATTCACCAGACGACTAAAACTATTATTTTTGTCATTTAACACGCGAAAAAAGTACGATTTTAGGCCCTAACTAATTTTGTAATCCAGCAATCCCGGGATTCGGGATTGGCGAAAACGGCCGGGATCCGGGCAGGGGATTGCAATAGCTAGCAAACACCAAAGAGAAAGCTCGCTGCAAACACTGCGCTGTGACTTGCGAAGAATTCTAACAGGAACTGTAGTTTGAACTTTGAACAAATAATTTCGGCAGTTTTTAATCGGTCGCACAAGTAAGCCTATAGATAAAGCATAGTATACATAGGCAAATTTAAAGGGGGGAGGCATAGGGGCCTTGCCCCCAAGATGCCAAAGTCGTCCTTTTTTGCCTTGCATATGCAATGCATTATGAAAATTTGTGCAGTAAAACTAATAAAATTTATACTCAATATATGAATTTTAGGGGGTTTTCATGCCCTAAAAAGCGTTTTGCTTCCGGTGCTGCGCGCCCCGGCGACTGGCTCCTACCCAAGAAGTTTACCTTCGTTTTCGGCTTTCTGCCTCGATTTTTGGCCCTTGGGGGCTAGTTCGCCTCTTTTGACTCCAATTTCTGGCTACGCCTACGTAAGAGTAAGCAACAATAAACAATAAAAACGCTAGAGACGTCTACACCACGCAAATGCTCCAAGAAAAAATAGAGGGGAGGTTTCTTGGGGAAATTAAGGGGAAAGTTGAATATTATTATTGTTCTGCATTCCTGATATATTTGTGATATCTTGAGTAACGCTTTTTTAACCGTTGCAGTCGCTGCAACCGCCCAGAGCCGCGAAGGAGGGGCCTACGCCAGATCGCCGTCACTGCACGGCCCTTTAGATCTATAGAGGGCCGTGGTCACTGCCGTGGGCCCAGCCACTCTTAGCGAGGCCCAACTGTTCGATAACGTAGGCCAAAACAAACATGGGCTGTCATCCAGTCCGCAGATGTTGCGGGCGTTGCGATCGAGTCAGAAGTGCGTAACATAATATACTCGGTTAAGTCCCCAAATTTTTTACGCGCTAGAGAATGACCAAGTCTTGCTAGCGCACCCCCACTGGGGACGAGGGCCCCTTACATTTTTTACAATGGGGGGTCATAATTGACTTAAAATTCAGCGTGCCCGCGTCTATAACTTTGGGGGTAGGCCTAAATAGATCGAGTTAGCCTAACGAAACTTTACCACTTGACGTACGTGTCGCTATAAGTAAGGGTGATAATGTGGGTACAACTTTTGGGGAAGCACCGCTTTCTTAAAATATGGGAGGGCAAAAAACCTGAAAAAAATCGGCGCGGTTTCGGTCAACTTGAAACTTTGAAACTTTGACTGCGAATAAGACCTATCTCTGAAAGCTGAAACAGATCGAGGTATCGACAAGCGGTAAACGCGACGTTATCAACAGCGACGATTCCTCCCGCGTGGGACAAAGAAAATTCATTTTGATGCCACTAATTAACAACGACGATTATGGGCGCGGATGTTGACCCACCTTAAGTCGACAATGCGCGTCCTGCGTATGCTAACGTATTTGAGTTCGGGCCACGTGAATTTGCTACAAAAACAAATTTTTCGCACTGACTATTTGACCGGCAGCCGGACAGAGCCTGTAGGCTATATCTGATCGGACAAAATGAAAAATTGCAATCGCTATCTAACGAATGACATTAAATAAAGTGTACGCGCTACTAAGTAGACTTCACGTGAATATTGTAGCTTAGGGTTAGGGTTGGGGTTGGGAGTAGGGTTTGTGTATGGGTTAGCATTTTAAAAAGGTTCATGTGACAATAACGAACACCAAAAGTTAGCGTACAATATGGGTGGTAAATTCGAGGTTCCGGCAGCAAGAAAAACATCTGTGATGGTCTACTTGCTAGGCCTATATGCTTGAGGTGCCAGTTGGAAGACTGGCGATAAGTGGTCGTCAGTTGCTTGCTCGGCTGCCGCCGTCCCTGTGGCGGTACGGGAGGGTGCTCGTCGTAACGCCGCAGGGACACGGTCTTAGCCGCTATCGATGAGCACCATGGTGTCGTGCTCGTACGTAAACCGGCTAAGGCTGCGGGGATATTTGACCGGTCACCGGGCACGTTTGACCGGTGACAAAATTTGACTGGCCATACAGCCTATAAAAATCTACTTGACCGGCTGCCGGTCAAATATTCTGTGCCTAAATTTTTCCCAAGTCGCACTTACGACGCCGGACAGACTCACCTTAGGCTCTGTCCCAAATTTCTTGTAGGGCCTATACTAAGTTTGGTGTAACTGCAATTCTGATGACCGATTTGAAGAACTGGTTGAACAACGTCGTTGAACTGCAGGGCGGTGCAGGCCTACAGCAAGTTAACATCAGTTGATGCTGGCTGATGAGAGTATAGATCTATGATTGATTGATAATGGAGAAGACTTCACCTCGGCTTTCATACGACATTCCGTACTTGGCTGAACTCGTCAACTCGTTCCCTCGTTTCGATCTCTCACTGCGTCGTGTTAACGCAACATTCCTGCCTAATAGTCACGATTATAAAGAGGTAATGTCTTTTTACTGCTCAATGCATGCAACAATGTCTGTCCGTCTGTCCGTTTGTCTGTCTGTCTGCCAAAAAGTTATGAAATATTTCATTCTGTATATATGGCATCTATCTGTTTTGCCCTCTTGTGGCTAGCCAGTAAAAACCTAGGTTTTTCAAGCAGTTGTTTAGTGCTGATTGAACGTACGAGCTGGCGATATATCTGTGTTGCAGTCGGTGCTGATGTGGACCGTATCACCTCTGCTCGTGCTACTCGTTATGTTACTCCTATGTCTTTGTTTCCTCTGCTATCGATGCTTTCGACGTGAGCGCCCAAAGAAACGACCCGTTCCCTGCGTACACTGGTCCATCTATCTCCTCGCTCTCATTTCATGGTATGTCGATAATGCCGTTCTTTGTCACCAAGATACACAGAAAATCAGGGGTATATTTAGGGGGATTAGCACCTGGACCTCTTTGAAAGTGCAGCATTTCAGTGCTGTCGCGCGTAAAAACATTGCCAGTAGTGTATCCACATGTAGCGGGGGCACTCAAGGCGTACACTTTTACCCAGAAAATTTTTGATTTTTTTGGCGTCAACTTGCTGTGTTTGGGTGCATTTTGACACTATTTCGAGAAAAAAATTAGCTTAAAGTTTCACACTAAATGATCGCCATTTCTGGTCTCCTGGAAAGCCATTTCCCCCATTGTTCCCTAGAGCCACGCCATGACAGAAAAATATTTGCAGGGGCGGATCATCCATGAACATAGAAGTTCTGGCTTGAAAACCGGCGGGGCGCTAGTCCTTCACCAGTCCTCACCCAGGCATAAAGGTAGCGGTCAACGGCTTCTTCTTCGAAGAAGGCGGATGA
>Ga0209454_1000916_pt1 | contig 16974 bp, 12 predicted proteins | sample WorMetHERISLAND1_2_FD_187400 | JGI IMG/M metagenome (GOLD analysis project Ga0209454, IMG submission 187400) | Marine gutless worms symbiont microbial communities from Max Planck institute for Marine Microbiology, Germany - Olavius geniculatus... | ecosystem: Host-associated > Annelida >... | reverse complement strand
ACTATATACAAAGTGAAATGTCTAACTGAGATCTACATAAATTTCACAACTGAGTTTGACCGTAGCCATGGACCTTTAATATAGGATCCATTGAGTTCTGCATAAAAATTTTGGAAATTATGTGCAATGCTTTTGCTAACAGTGTGCCATTTTTACCAATTCTTGTTCTCAGCATTACACTTTGAGCCAGTACTGGCTGATATGTTTAACAAAATCATCAAAGTGGGTGGAAGTTTAACATGATTTTGTTTGGTCTCGCCCTGCATTTCTGAGCTGACAGCAAGCTACTAGTGTCACTTCATTGATAAACAGCAGTCAACATACTGGCGCTATACAAATTGTTTTTGTTATAATGTCAGAAACTGCTGTGATGTTCAAAAAGCTTGAATAAGTCAATTATGCACAACACAAAGCCAAAATTCTGACTGACACAGTGATGCTTCATCGTGCTAATCCGACAAAAAAACATCAAACCAGCACAACCTTTAAGACTTCTTTGTTTTCGCTAGCAAACTGTTTCCAAGCTTCAGGCGAGTAATGCTTGTGAACAACAGTAAACAATCCATGCTGAAACACACCCACAAAAAACAATCCAAAATGCGGTCGATATTAACAGCGAGTGGATTACTGCAGATGCAGGTCTGGATTCTGGAAGGTAATAAAACAGCTGAACAACAGGCCAAGCATGGCAGCATCCTAATGAAGGTGCCAAATTTACACAACATCGTAAGACAAACTTACGACAATGTTACGACATACCAAAGGTTTATGACAAATCTATGATATATTATGTGATTTACAAAAAAAATCATACAAGAAAGTTACAACAAGGTTAGCTGTCGTACAAAACACGTCAAGTACACATGCTGTAATTACTTCGATTTTTCATTAGTATTTACTATTCATGTGGTGCCACAATACGTATAAATTTTGTTGCGGTAACTTTAGGTAGCGAAATCACCATGAAGTCAGAGCATTTCCTGTTGTTTACATTGGTAACCATTGGCAATGGTGGAAGCAGACAATCAGCATGCAGCACTGTGCGCTGCCAGACCCACTGACACTGTGTCGCAACTGGTTGAGGTCAAAAACCACCAAAATCACCATGAAGTCAGATCATTTCCTGTTGTTTACATTGGTAACCACTGGCAATGGTGGAAGCAGACAATCAGCATGCAGCACTGTGCGCCGCCAGACCCACTGACACTGTGTCACAACTGGTTGAGGTCAATGTAACAATGGCTGATTGGCTGGCTCATTTTAGAGTTATGACACAATTGCCAGAAAGTTACAAAGTCGAAAAATTAGCTTCCGAAATTCAGATATGACATTTTTACAACAATGTTACCACATCGTAACTTGTTGATTTACGACAAAATAGATACAACACATTTGCAAAGATTTTACAACAATTTAACGACTGTTTTACGACGTTTTGTAAATTATGCCCTAGGCACCCGTTACCATCACAAATAACTCCACTGCCTGTGCGACTTTTTGTCTTCACATCAACATGATGTCGCTGATGGTAGGTACCAATGCAACCCTCAGTCTCAAGTCCACAGACAGTGAACAGGCACATCATCACTCACTGGCAACATGACTACACAAGATACCAGCTGCACACTAGACATTCTTCATGACATCGCATCAGATGCCGGTACTCAGCCATTTGTCCCCACTGCAACGGTAATGTTTAACGACAATCAGGCTCAGAAAGAGATATAGCCAAATCTACAATGTCAGTATAATTTTACTGGAAAAAACTAGGACTTGGGTGGTGTAATGCTCCCAGGGTGGAAATGAGAGAGAGACAGCAGAAACTAATAGTTACTATGCCTCTGCATCATTATTCTTAAATACGGTCATCACCATCACAAATGCAAGCAAAGACTGGCAAAATGCAATGCTCTGCACACTATGTACATGATAAAGTGTGTGTATATCACTGAGAAATTCATACCTTTGACAGTTTTACAGCCATCTCAAATGTGCCAATAGTGTCCATGTTGGAAGCCATAATAGGTATTCCATCATAAGTACATCCTGAATTTCGGAAGATAAAACTTCTAGACAAGTCAACCTGCAAAGCACAACAAAAATCACCCATTGTACTTTTAAGTTTAAAAGATATACCTCTTTACAAGAAACTCGTCTCAGAGCTACGGAGCATCACCTGCCATATGGGATCACAGTGTTATCTGCCACCTGACACAGGTGAACAAGCCCACCTTAACCACAGCCATGAAGGCCGGTACTCGATTTACCTACTGCTGAGGGACGGAAGGCTGAGTTGACCTTGGTGTTAGTTATATACCGAGATGATTTAATGTCAGCAGAGTCACCCATCCAAGTAGTAACCACTTGATAGCGACCTGACCAAAAGAATGACTTCACGGTCAAAAGTCCAACATCGTACACAGCCATCCCCTTCAATCTTTATTTCACATAACTCCAAACAGTTCAAACATTTCAACAGTGAAGATGACACACTTACATCTGCCCTACTACGGATCGTGCTGCGCTTTGGCCTAAAAAGCACGTCCTTGAAATCCAGCTTTAGGTCTGTATCTATTCTCGGCATAATGTCGATCAACACTTCAGTCAACCGCGCAGCTTTGCTTGCCGCTGACGCCCTTCACTTTCGGTCTCACTTTCCTCGATTCAGCACTGCTATGTCAGTGAATCACAAATATCACAACCAAAATCCCCTAAATCACAACTAAACAGCAGTAAACAACCGCGCGGCGAAACAAAATGTAAACACAGCAGTGACGTCACATTGGTGATGTTCTGATATCAAATTGCAATTTCGATACGAGGTCAATACCTTTTTATCCCACCCTGCCAGTCCCAAACAGCTTACGGATATTTTGTGTGGTCAGTATTGTAGCACGAGTATGCAATTGTACTTTAACCTAGTCGACATGTACAAGCATCCTCTAGCTATTTACTTGTTTCTGTTAAGTTGCCGTACTTGTGGTTATCGTTTACCGTATGCAATAAAAAACGATGACCATGAATAATGATGATCGAGATAAAGACACCGTAACAGGATTTATAGGGCCCTATACTTGCCTCAAGAGCGGTGCACTATAAAATCACACAATTCATCGATCAATAAACGGCTTTCTTGCTAGTCTAGTTCTGCTCATTTTTCCCCTCTTTCTCTCTACACTGTTCTGTCATCCGGGTTTTCCGTCACAATGCTGCCAGCATAAGAAACTCGATGAAAAATAGCATGTCAATTGTTGCGTGTATCTTCCATGTAAACTGTTGATCAGTTCTGGGAACTACTAACTGATATGCAGTGGCGGATCCAAGGGGGAGGGGGTGGACGTGCGGCCGCCCACCCCTTGAGCCCATATGCATAAGTAAACACTTTATATGCTCTGCAGAACTGCTAATTAAAATGTTCGTGTATCGGGAAAATTATTAAAATGTTATGTTTTAAGGCTAAAATGCACCAAATTTGATTTCGGCTTGGGCCCCGCTGGGGGTAACTCACAGCGCTCCACCAGACCCCTTGCTGGATTCAAGGGGTCCTACTTCTAAGGGAAAAAGGGAGAAGGGAAGAGAGGTAGGAAGGGGAGGGGCAAGGGGGTATTCTGCCCACCCCCCTTGGATGAAGCCTAGATCTGCCACTGCTGATATGTGATTGAATCTCACAGTGGCAGTAGTCGGCGAGAGTCTTAGATTAAAAATAGTATTTCAATCAAATAATCCAATTACACAATCAGCACGTAGACCGTTTGTATGCACTATGCACAAAAAGTTCAGATACAATATATCCAGTATTTTCTTTGCGCCCCAGTGACACGACAAGACCGTTGCTCATATGATTAATTAACAGTCCGCAGTGTGGAGTACTGCTTTGAAAAAGACGATTAAATATGAAGAAACTTTCTTATTTGAATAAACTTTCTACAATGTTCTACTACCTGTATTTTCTCTAAAATGATGATCAGGTCATCTTCTCAGACGAAAACATCATCACAAAACAAATAACTTCAGCATTCAATCGCAGTATATGTATTCAGGAAGCAATGCAAACCACAGAGATTCATACAAAAATAAATTAGGAATCCAGCAAAAGTCACCGAGCGCATTAAATTGATGCCATATATGTCGAATAACTACAACTGCACGGATGCTAATCAGCACACTTCGGTTGGCACAGAACAAGTAAAATATCTGCAAGAAAAGTTGAGATTCATACATACAAAAGAAAACCAAACCAAACACCACCAACTCACAAATATACATACATAATAATGCCAACATAAATGATTATATTACACCAAATAAACGCTTGAATATCGAAGATAATTCATTCGCCATCGCCGGCTCTTGTACCACTCATTCCCATTTTCCCTGCTCCTTTTCCTCCCTTATTTATTTCAGTTTCCGTTTCCCATTTCCACTAGCCGTGAAATGGCTTAATGGTCAGGGAAGTGCTGTGCAATGTGCATTCCCTCAAAACCCTCAATTCAATACAGGATGAGAGATAATCACTATATTTTGCGGTGCGGTAAATAAACAAAAAGCCCAGCTGTCGCTAGGATAGCCTAGTAGTCGACCGTACTCAAGGTCATCCAAGGTCGATAATTTTCAGGTCACTTGAAAGCCAATATACGACTTCCTATTAGTGATCAATAGCAACCTAGGCCCTATCTCGCACCATTTAGCCACGATATCTGTGACAGATGGACAACAACCATCCCAATAGCTTGACGATTACTTAAGTACAGTCAGCTAAAAATCCATGGCACTAATAACATGCCCTTCACCACCATTAACAAATGTCCACCAAGTTTCACATCCCACTATCGAAAGATCTCATGGCGATAAGCAACAAATGTATTGCCAAAATATTCAGATTACTGTTTGTTTTTTCTTAAAAACTAATTAGCACATATTACATAGTATCAAGTAAAAAGCTGAGAAGAATATAAATACTGTTACCAACAGCATCACAATTCATCAACTGCGCTATGGTTAAACTGATAAAATGAATGAACATCACACATCATACCTAAACATCAGCAGTGGGGCTGGCATCCATATCGCTCAACAAAATGAGAAATACCAAACAACAACAAGAAAACTAACACCAAACAATACTTCCTGGATAACTATTAACAACAATGTAACAAACTGGTAATTGTTCATACGAACATCGTATTTACGTACTGCAAACACTTCAATTAAAAATATTAACACCTTGCATAATTTACCGAATATAGTCTTCAACATATAAAAATATTGGCAGGACCGGCTAGCAGTAAATAAACTGTACAAGTGCATATGTACATTACACTGTGGTTATCCAAGGTGGGTTGTCGTAATCAATAAAATTACGCTAAACACCACACAGTTGCTTAGTAAAATGCTTAGTGCAATGACGCAATGAATTATGCTAAATGCCAGAAGAAAAACTTTTAACACTATCCCATACACTCATGTCTAAGTCAAAAAAATTTCATATTTTTGCCTTGAAAGTGAGGGGCTAACAGGATCTACTAATACGCAAGTATATACGGTAAGACAAAAAGAACAGTGCACATGTAAAATGAAAACCTGAAGATTAAAGGCTGCATAAGCATGATTCTCAACACCCATTAACAAAAAATGGTTTCTTACAGCCAGGTTTCTACACAGAGACAAACTTTCACGTAAAAACTCACCAGAACATGCTGAAGCAAAAGCGAGGCACACATTAGTGAATGGACGGGGCAACAGTAAGGAAAAATATACAATAATATTTACAGCAAAGTACATGTAATGACAAACATCATTAGAAAACATCCAAAAATTAACACATCTTGTACAACAGAACACACACGTTGACTAAGTCTTTAGCATTAAGACAACTATTTACAGACAAGTGTTACAATATACAATATTTCAATAAAAACCCCCCCTTTACTTTCTTTCATAACTCAGTCGAATGACAATAAACCTGCACGAAATCTTTAGCAGCTGTAGAAGAAAAAAATATCAATTCAAAATATCTGAACAGAAGTTACCTGTTAACCAAACATTGTTTGCTAGCTGCGACATAACACAGACATCATGAAATATGTTGTGACAACAAGCTTCCTTGAATCAACCGATGCAGTCAGTTGCTGAATAGATACCCTGCTTTGATGGTGAACTGCATTCGGTTCACTGATCACAAACTGTTGAAGTTTTACCGCTGCAGCCACAAAAACCACCCAAATGATTGCATTACCATACTCTTCACTACAGCTGATAAAATTTTGTGTAAAATTACCGTCATGAGACCAAGTTACGAAAGAAAGAACAAGTAATTTGAGCAAAGCTCATGTGACGGGCGATAGCAGCGGTAATGCCATCTGGGCAATCGTGTACAGCATACAATAAAATAATGCATCTTGAAGGTGTAGGCCCTACCTAAATTTGAGGCCTCCATACGGAAGACTACTTGAATATAAGAAATATTAGTGCCTATCTCCAACGGTTTTTACGCTAAACGAGTCAATAGCGGTGAAATAACCACTTTTTAGGTGGATAGCCATCTTTGATGCCCACCTGCGCAGGCCTCCTTGAACCTAAAGAGTCGGGACCTGGACTGTTAAAATCCGCATTTAATGCTGAAAATTTCATACACAGCTTGTCTTGGTCTAGCTCCAGCCATTTCATCGCAATTCTCTGTTAAAATGTGCGCTGCAGTCAAAAATTGCGAAAAATTCATCAAAAACCCTTCTTCTGGAGGTTCAAGGTCGTTCAAGGTCATCGATGTTGATAAATCTAAAAATATTGACACCAGTGCTTGATATGATAAGCAGCACGTCTGTACCTATCTGCAACTGTTCTCACAGTAGACGAGCCAATAATGGCAAAATGACGTCTTTTTAGAGGGGTACCCCTCTTTGATGCCCTCATTCAAAAGAGACCCCCTCACCCAGGAGCACAAAATTTTGTCACCCAAAACTAGAGTCCTTGAGCCAGCCCATAGTGAAGATTTTGTGATCCTATTGTGCACCGTTTTGATAAAGCTCACGAGTGTGATGAACAGAGAGACAGACAGACGGACGGACGCCTGGACGATGGGCTAAGACACGCAAAGCATTCTGCTATCGCACATAAAAAAGGATGCCTTTTTATTGAAACACTGTGTATAGGATATATTCGATAAACTAAATCTCGCAACGTAATATTATCTATCTGCCCATCTGGGTTGTGAGCAGAAAATCAACACAATAAATGCAGCACAACGTCGTTGGCAATGAAGCAATGTTACATGACAACAACAAAGCACCAACGGCAAAACACTTTGGCAATCCTTCACAAAATTACATGCAGCACCCATCTGTAATGAACAGCTAATGATAATAGCCTTATCTAACGTGCACAAAATGACCATGACAAATCTAGCCCCTATATATCAGTAATTTTCAGCACAAGTTGTTAGTAAAACTTTGCTTAACTACGCATATTCTGAAAAATGTGATAAAAACTGAGAAAGTGTTATAACAGACATACAGCGAAGCAGAGTCAGTCGATTATTGCCAAACATTGCAAAAACGCAAATAACAACTAAAAATTCTGCGACAAGTATGTGTATAAGAAATGAACAATTTTAAGCCAAATTTGTTTCAGTTATTTAAAAACGTGTATTGTGCTAGTTTTATTTGACCAGAGTTGTGTGTCAATAAAACCGTCATTGATGCTTCAACAGTGTATAGCTTTGGCATGTAGAAGCGCCATCAGCTAACTGAAGTTAACATGCAAACAGCTTTGTAAAACAGATTTTGCATGATAAAATCGCAAAAGCATCAATGAAGTGAAGGCACTGAGCTCCAGGGTGTACTGTGGTGATGCTTTCAGCAAGCCTTTCACCTTATAACGATTTTTACAGACCAAACGAAAAACCCTCAAAATTCCGGACATTTATCAGTTAGCTGATCCGATAAGTACAGCAGGCATGTGTGACTCACGAAATTAGCATTTGTTTCCTTAACTGAAGACAAATATATTGCAAATCTATCGGGATGCTAAACGTCCTATTCCTACTGGTGAATATATTATTTGTACTCAGTGAATATTTCTCATGAAATGTTACATGATTTTCTGCAATGTGTTTAATCTGCATATTTCAGAACATTTAAGCAGAAGCTTGAAACTTGACATTTTCCTGATGATTTATTTTACTCTCGACCATTTTAACTGGTACTCAGCTAACATAACTTATAAAACCCCAGCACTAAATAAAATATAACATAAGATATGAATATTAGAAACTAAAACATGTTATCAAGTAAACAACACTGAGCAATAAACAGCATAAAATAATTGGCACAGAGTACAAAGTAAGTGATATTAAAAAGCCCGATGATGCAATTTTCATGAAAGTTTTCCGGCAATTTTCCCCCACAAGATTTTCTCCTGACAATTTGCTGACATTTCCTTGATTTCTGCTAAAATCCCTGGCATTTCCTTCCCTGACATCTGTAAAATTCCCTGATATTTCCAGGTTTTCCAGGCAAGTGATCCTGCTGGGATAACATGATCATCAGTCATTGGCTGACGTGTCCACTCGACGAACTGAGCTGTGACTGACAGCTGCCGGCGTCGTCGCTCGACATCGTTGCAGCCTGGTAGTTGTCGTTGAGTCGTCGCAGGTGGCAGCACTGACACAGCAGCGAGCCATGCAGAGGATAGCAGCGCTTGTCTGGCTCATCCGTCAACTGCATCCGACAATCCTTCAACAAACACACACACGTTAACAGTAGAAAAGTTAAAAGTTGAACACATTTACACTGTTTGACACATCTGACCTGCCAAAATCACACTATGACCTGACACTAAAAATTGCTGCATTCACCCTAGTCCCAGAATGCAGCAGTACTCAAAAAGTTCTAGGACGCTAGTCCAATAATATCCACGATATCACGTTAACAAAGCCAAAAAGGCAGTTTTCAATATATTGTGATCTGACCTCATTGTGACCTTAAATACTGAACTTTTGATGTACTTGTCTTCGTCCCAGAGTGCATCAGTGTTGTAAGTCTGGTGAAATTCTGTATGCAAGAGATTATGTTAACAACATATCAGATGCACAAATTGCACTTGTGCACTAGCACGGACAAACTAACGACTCGAAAAATGTCTCCAGTCTTACAAGAAAAATCAAAAACAATGTGTCCACAAACCAGGCACTAAAAACCAAACTGTGCAACTCCAACACTAGATATTTTACACTTCAAGTACAACTTAAGCAATAAAAATGTTACTAAACTACTTTTTCTGAAAAAGTAACAAAAAAACTCAAATGGCTAGCTGGTGTGTTTTGTGTATTGGAAGTTTATCCGACAAGCAAAAAAAAACGAAAAATAAAAACACAACCGTACTTCACAGTGAAAGCAGTCCACATGAAAATCTTTGTCCATGGAAACAACTCGAACAGTTTCATCTGTACCCTACATAACAGACAAAAAACGCATCACCGCTGCAAGTTACAAAATTTCTAATTTCATCTCGATTCTGTTTGCCTTAAGATTCATATCGTAACGATAATAGTAATAGCCGCAAAAATGTTTATGATGCTGTCAATGTAGCAGTGAACTGGAACTTCGAAGAGTTCACTCGGTTCATTTAGCGAAAGCAGCCGACCACACGAATCAACCTAAGCCTCTGTTCTGTCTAAACTGACAGCTACGTTTATTACAACTCAGCCTGATAGCTAATACGTATTTTACTGGCCCACGGAGGGTAAAAGGCTGAGTCCAGAATGGCTGGCTTTGTACCGAGATGGTTTACCTGCCTGCAGAAAAGTCACCCATCTAAGTACTAACTGGGCCTACCGTAGAGTAACTTCGTTGATTCGACTCAATGCTTTACCGCAACACCACACCACCAACCAATATATGAAAGCACATTACATCAACCCAATGCACAGTGTGAAAACTCCATATGTCCCAGCCTTCTGGGAAACCTCATGCTGTTTTATTCACTGGAAGGGTTGCCAACTGACCGGTTCAAATGCCCAAAAAAATCAAATCTAAAAATTCAAAGAAACTTGGCTCTTGCTTCGGCACTTAGGTACTTATTGGCATTATTCTTTGAATCTGGCATTAGCATGGCAGTTACAATCAATTCTGCCATCAGTTTGGCCTTAATTTGCCAGCAAAAAAAATGACTTATTTTGACCTCAATACCCATTTGGTATTCATTTATGCAAGATCAAGATACTGACAACAGTGTGGTTATAATCCAACAAAAACAACATCCCTGAGGTATGCAAGCACATATGGATGTACCCACGGATGAGAAATAATCATAATGCTTCCAGCATTGGTATTGCAGGCACGACAAAAATTAAGGTCAGAATATTCTACTAAAAATAAAAAAATTCTAAAAAATTCATTAAATGTTGCAGAATGCAATAATGCTGCTATTGTAAACAAATGATAATGCTGACAATGATACCAAAGTTACTGCATAAAAATAACCAGTGCCAAAAGCACTGCAGATATTAGCACAAAAAACATTTCTCACTTCAACTGGTGCAATACTCAGTCCACAGGATGCACACTTTGGCGCGTATATTCTACAACAAACAAACAAACAAAGTCAGATAACTGAACTGTTCAAAACCAAATTTATTTAGAGTTCCGAGATGCTAAAGCAAACTGAACAACACAACATATTTCAACCCAACAATTCTAATGTTCTCAGACTATGTTTTTTCCATTGCAGCTCTTCAGTTTCTCTGCAGTCCCAGACTTTTATTGCTAATCCTGTAGCAAAACCATCTCTTTGCATGCCTGCACTTCAATAGAACTGGAACTGTCAAACGGATATGTAAAGTTGCAGGTTCGAATCCGAGTCGAAGCACTGCCATGTAATGACATTGGGCAAGATGTTCACACACGTGCCTCTGTTCACCAAGCAGTACAAATTGATACCGGCTTCACTGCCAGGAAGATTACAGCAGCAATATGCAGAGGTCTGGCCCTTCTCCCGTATATAAGGCAGGGATGGGTTCACCTGTATCAGGCGGCAGGTAATACTGTGTGATCCCATACGGCAGGCGAGGCATCTGCGGCACACTGCCGGCTCGGGGCCTTGGAAACGGAGATTAGCACCGCTCGCATTGGTCACAGAGCTGTGAGAGAGCACTGTTGACTATCGACAATTAACCTAACCTAGTTCAAATTACAGATTCTTCCAATGTATGAAACTAAGGTGTTAGATGTAAAGCTTTAATTACTGACTTACTATGCCACTTGTAGTTTAGCAAAAAACAATAACAAGACATACGATAAGTTGGTACACATTTCAAACCCAAATTCAAAATTCACTCAAAAGCCCAAGCCCTTAAATGAGTAAATAAATTACATTAAACGGCATCATTTGAGGCACAAGTTATTTCTGCAATTAAACTGAGTAACCTGTGATAATCAGTGACACAGAAGATACGGTTTTCAAAGTCGACGGTGAAAGGTACGCCGTCGAGGCAGCGATTACAGGACAGGCATCTGAAGCAGCCGGGGTGATAGGACTTTCCCATTGCCTGCAGTATCTATATGGAACACACACGAACAACACTCATACTGCATCATGCATTATAGATGTTATAGCTGTTATGATGCCATGACATCACTGATGACCAGCAGCACTGTGGGTTAAAGAAGTCGACGAAGCAGGAAGTTGCAATTTTCCAAGAAACTCCAAATTTCGAACAAAATTCCGACAGACAGCTGCAAATTTCCAACAGAAGAGATTATGGATGCTAAAAATTTTGATCTTGCATCCAAATTTCCCCGAAAATGGGAGTTTTCAGCGCAAGTTTGGCTTTTTTGGACGAAAATTTACAGACAAAAAAATAATTTTCGGTCAATTTTCCATGCGATGCCAGAGCATTCTGTCTTCTGAGGTCCTAGTGAGCTGCGTTGGGCTCGCACTGTCCTTCCATGATGCACATACGCTATCTGGATACTTCAGTCTTTGACGCCCCTTTGTTCTCCTCTCCTCTGTCCTTCCCGTCACCACCAAATTCTCAAGCCCATGCCTCCTCATGACACGACCCACAAAATCCAGCTGTTGTTGATGAATTCCTATCATTAGTGTTTGCTATTCCCCTGCCTTACCTCTACATTATACAAGCAGATGCTAAACTCCAAAGCAGTTTTCTGCACAATTCATTTGATAGTACAGTATTACTTTCATATCTTGCCACTGAGACATCTGTGTCTGTATATACGTAGTTTTACGCTTATTTCCTTACAACCAGATTCTGCGCAGTAAAGATGCATGAACCTTAGCAAATAAAAAACAAAATCACCACCATCATTACAGGCCTCTCAAAGTTCAACGATAAATCAGTTTAAAGCAATAGAGTCATTCAATTAACAGTTCGTTCTAAGAGCAGTTTACTTGCTACTGACCATGTCCATGATGAGATGACCACAGACCGTACATTTCTCCGCCGACTGCTGAAAGCCCGAGTACTACACACAGCATCACAAACAATTAATCTAACAAAATTGTTGCCATTCCCATCTCTTGTACCCTTCCTTCCCATTTCCAGCTTCTTTGCCTCTGTTTTCTTCCCCTCATTTCCACTAGCTGTGAAATGGCTTGGGGGTATAGGAAGTGATGTGAACTATCTCAGTACACTACACACAAAAATGCCATTTTGAGATAAAAATCCAAAATTTTCTGGGGAGAAAACTCAACCTCACACCTCACCCTCCTTGGCATCTTTGACACCTCAATTGACACTGAAATTCTCAGCTACAGACCCACAAATGTCTTAATACACTCCTAGGTAAAGCACAACTAGTTAACAGCAACCGCAAAAAAACCCAGAAACCAAACGAAGGTGCAGCCCATGTGCAAGTCATGTTCAAAAATTCTACATCCTCCTATCATGACAATCACACAACAGCTCACAATGGAATTCAATAGACTGACTCAAACATTGCAACACTGAATGATTTATCATCAACAATGTGTCTATTATTACAGAAATATTTTACCAGATAGTCTTCTTCACAGTAGATGCGGCCATGAACATTGTAGAAAGCTTTGCCACGCAAAGTCCTTCCTGCAAATACAAAATCAGCTGCTACACTGATAACTTAGCACACCAGAATGGTGTGCACAAACAAAGTCCTTCATGAGCCATAAGATGCATACAGTGGTGTTGAACTGCTGATCTCCGTTTCCTTAGCCTCCAGCCAGACACCAGTTCACACCGCAAGACAACGAACATGAGGCTAGTGCATAACGTGGTGTGCCTGTTTATGTACCAGCTTTCGCCAGTACTTGTTGTGCCCAACCACGGAGGGATGAGCGACGTCGACAAATGTCAGTTACAATATATAGCAAACAATGTCCAGCAAGCATATCTTAACTAACTCGCTGCAAAACACATATTGACTTAGCGTAAAACTACTGTAACACAATCGAAGTATTTTTGCTCAAAATGTCACAAACAAAGTATGAAAATACAAGATGCGTAATATGAAACCATATATTTATGGGTGCCAATCACTCCCAAACAGCACGACTTGTGGCGGCAAAATTCTGCATGCGGACCGGCAAAACAGCTACTAATAGGAACATGCACAAAAATATTGACTTTTCTACACCTTTTGTTTGCAAATTAGGGGTTGTTTGAGACAAACTGTGTGACAGACAGACACACAGATGGACGGACAAGACCAGTAACGTGGCCTATTCGGATGGCCATACAATAACCAGGTCCATTAACTTGTCATCGTCCAGCTGTTCTCTTTGTCTTCTGCATTGCTAATCTATGTCGATGTTTTCCGATCGTTTCCCACATACGCTTCACGACATGAGTTGACTCTTCCGCTTTCTGCGTCTTTTTCGATGGGATTTATCTATCTCTCCGATAGATGGAGTTTATCCGCTGGTCACTGCCGACCATCATTCGTCTTATTCCCGGTCTGCCTAAACACCGCATATCAGCTCAAGTCACAGAAAAAGTCCAAGCTGAGTGATCTGCTGTGATCTGCCGTGTTCAGGCAAACACCCTTATTCCCGTTATTCTGAATTATGTCGTAACTAACCACCAATGAACGAGGGTGAAAACCACAACGGTGAACAGGAAAGGAAAGCAGATAGGGCTACTAGTTACTTCCAACGACAGCACACGACACGACTTGCTTACAGTGACTACAATAAAACCCACCCAGCCATCAGTGGAGTGGTAAAGCAGACAGACTGATGAATTACTGGTAATCTATTAGAATATCACCCACCACAGTACACAGTAGAAAGCAATATCTAGGACAGCTAGTATAAGCTAGTGTAGTGTAGATGACATGTGATGCAACACAGAACCCAGACAGACTGTCAGAGTGCAGTACACGGCCAATCATTCTTCACCCCGTTAACAAGAGGCGTCAATCCCTCTTAACCTGCCACAGAAGCGACCGGCCAGAGTTTAGCCACAAGAGGCGGCATAACCTATAGCAACTCGAACCCGCATGGTAGCTAGTATGTATGTGGCGTGCACTGGCTTGGTGACGTCATTGTAGGGTGTCGGACTTACGATGGAGAGGTCCTGGGTTCAACTCCCGGTCGGCTCACTCTCAAGTTGTTACTACTCGGGTGGGTGACTGTCGGCGGACAGGTATCCAACATCAAGGTTAACTCAGCCTTCAATCCCTGTGGGGTAGGTAAATCGAATACCGGCCTATCTGGTTGTGGTTAAGGTGGGGTGCGTTTACTTGTGTCGGGTGGCAGCTGTGTGATCCCATATGGCAGGTGACGCTCCTTAGCTTTGTGACAGGTTTCTTTAAGAGTTATACACCACCTTTACTTTTTTTACTTCCAAGCATAGGATGATCTGAAAATATCAGAGCCTCAAGAGTCCACATTTCACTTGACATTTGGTTGGCTGTCGCTTCTTATCTTGCTCTGCATGCCAGCTGCTATCCGAATCACCTATACACGCTCCGCAGTACTTCAGCAAAGCAAAGCAAGTGCCTGTCAATCAACAAGAACGCTGCTTCTCCATCAGAAGACATATAGGAGATGCTGCAAATATCAAGAGCCAGCCATCATCACGTGGTTGAACCTTTAAGGATTGCTATCCGTATCGCTGACGTTATACCTCAACTGCGTCAGCTTGAATTCAACTTCCATTTTCGAAATCAACCAGGATCAGAGCAAACAATTATAACTAGCATTGTACACAAGTGATAAACGATGTCATGTACGACACCGATCAAATGGCCTTTGTGTTCAAGGTAAAAAGCATGAACTTGAGTAGCTTATATAATAATCCTGAACATCGAATTTATCCTTTGATTCCTGTGCCCCACGTACACGTCAGATTGCTAACAAGAAGCCTAGCTGTCACTTGGGTGACCGACCGTACCACCTGTGTCCGAAAAACTGCGTCCGACTTCCAGTTGCGGAGAGAAAGCGATTTCCGTGAGGTGACAACAATTCCATACACGCTATGTTAACGCTGCTGTCAAACGCTACAATTAACGCTAAGATACGGCAATTCGGCGCTCGTGCATCTGCCGCAACTTTGCGATGAAAACTGCGGCCAAACCGCTGCAGAGAGAGACATGGTTACTACTGATAGCCTACACAAACTCGCAATTGCCCTATCCAACCGCGCGGTACCATCGCCGAGCCCTACGACGTACCGTTTAGCCACAATACATGCGTTACAGACAGACAGACACAATCTTGTATCATAGGCGCGACTGTAAGTACGGTTGGCCAAAAACCGCGTTTTTAGAGGTACAGCCGGTATTCGTTTCCTGCCGGCCGACCGTCAATAAACAGAACGAGCACATCACACATTCCCGGACTAATTCGGACTTACATGTAAAACTCGGGCACTGCAGAATGAGACTGGCGTCCGCGGACAGTGGCTTCTATCCCTCTCAAATCTGGAGTCGAAATTGGGCGCAAGTTTCCCCCCACTTCTGGCTCAAATTCCCCCCTAATTTCGGGCTCAACCGCCTCCCCCCATTATAGGGCTCCTTGTTAAGAGTGTTGATTGCTTAGTGAAAAACAGGCGGGAGTTTTGACCTACATTCTTAACAACGCCCACCATGTATAGTGACAGAAGCATATCTGTGGATATTAGCATGCACTGTCCGCGGAAGGCGTCCAATAACTGCCGTGAGAACGTACAATATTTACTTACTTATAACTGGTGCTCGTGGGTGGTCCGCGGCAGCTGCAGCAAAGCAGTAACAAAGCCTGACATTGATTCTTGTTACTCTTATCAGCCAGTGCTGTGCTAGACGGGGGAAGGAGGCGCCATATCAAAATTACTGGGGCCACTGGAGGCCAAGTCTCCATACGGTAGCGGCTTATAAAGTAGCACTGGTTAACAAAACAGTTCACGTACGTTGCGTCCCATCAACAAAGTTAATCAATGCCGGGTCCAGTTAGTACGTGAATGGGTGACCGTTGGCAGACGTGTAAACCATCTCCCGTGTGTAACCAGCCACCCAGGTCAACTCAGCTTGGCCATCCCTCCGTGGGTAGGCGCAGTGAGTACCAGCAAAAACTGGGGCGTAAGCAGGCACACCGTGTGATGCACTATATATCCCCCTATCCATGATCTCACAGTGTAAGCTGGTGTCTGTATCTGGCGGCTAAGAAAACAAAGCTTAGCGCCACCCTATGGGCTTTATGCTCGGAACGGCCTTGCGCAAATCGCACGCATTGTCAACATAGAGTGAGTGAGTGAATGAGTAAGAGTGCTTATAACCGGTACAGTTAAAGGGGAACGAAACTCTGAAAACAACACGGCCTAAAATTAAAGTATATAGTTTATAAACTTTTATGGCGTTAATGAAAGTGATAACAAAATTTATAGTTTAGGTTTAGTTCGCCTTTAAGAAAACAAGTCATAATGCGCTCACATGACCCACTCAAACTTCTGAGCCCATGCCCCCTGTCGTCAAAGAAGCAAGGCGTCTGGGACGCCGACTACAA
>Ga0209454_1000914_pt1 | contig 16977 bp, 5 predicted proteins | sample WorMetHERISLAND1_2_FD_187400 | JGI IMG/M metagenome (GOLD analysis project Ga0209454, IMG submission 187400) | Marine gutless worms symbiont microbial communities from Max Planck institute for Marine Microbiology, Germany - Olavius geniculatus... | ecosystem: Host-associated > Annelida >... | reverse complement strand
GCACGGGGGTCGTCTCGCCGACGTAATCACCTGTTTCAAATTTTGTGTCGATCGGTTGAGGGGTTTCGGATCTGCGTGGGGTCGAATTTTGCCATTCTCCCTTGACTTAGCCGGTCGCCATTAACACAGGGCTGTGCTACCGCACGCCTGTGACTTATAGCGTTAATCCACATGAACATGATATTTTCAGGAAACGTCGATCGTTTCGTTAAACTATTACCAAAACGGTTTGTTACAACTGCAGATAAACCGTTACAAGACATGCACGCGTACGAAACCGATACTCAGCTACGTCACCATTAAGGCGCGTAGGCCTACAGAGCGACATGACTGAACTGAACTGAACTGGCATGGTTAGTTTTAGACGAACTGACCAATGGTCAAACAGTTATGCATCACAGTAGGCACCGTCTAACGGCGTCGGTGGCCTACGTGGCTATGCTCATATAGGCGTCAACCAATAGCCAATGAGCTCTCCCTGCTTGCCCATTGGTCAGTTTGTCAAAAACTAAACCGAGTCAGTTCAGTTCAGATCAATTCAGTTACGTCGCTCTGTAGGCTTACGCGCCTTGGAATTAAACCACGCTTAGCTTGCACTGCTACAGTTTTCACAGTTTCGGCTTCAGTCGTGCGTCATAAAACAAACGACCGTGTAGCCTATAGGCAACCTAAGCGTTGTTTAATTACGATACTGCACCCCGTCTGGAGTGGTATAAGCTCGGACTGCGTCAACGCTTACCCAATCCAGCACTGCGGTGTCTAGTAAGTAAATATCGTGACTGGTTGACGCGCACCTTGTTGGTGATGTGGATGACGGTGTGCGTTGAGAACAGAGTCTGCGAGTCGTGCGCCGCCTTGCAGTCATTGCACAGGTTCAGCAGGCACTTGGAACAGTAAAAGTCGGCCGGTTCAATGCGCTTACGACACATACACGAGTCGCAGCGATGCGTCGCCTCCGTGATCGCCTGCGACACTTTACGCATGCGCAGGGCGTCGCCCGTTCCGTTTCCGGCGGCCGAGGGCGAAGACGGTAAGGGCGCTACGGGCGCGCCGTGGAACGACAGGCGGGTCACGTGACGACAGGTCGGACAGGCGATCAGACGTCGAGATCGACCCCCGACCCCTCGCTGCGTGTCCTCGGGCGAACTGATCGAGTACAGACGTCGGTAGTCGGCCAGACATCGCTCGCAGAACGCGTGCCGACAGTCCAGGTGCCGCGGAGACGTCGAGAATGAAGGTTCCAGGCAGAGTAAACAGCTGAACTGGCCCCTCGCCTCGGACGTCTGTAGTTCACGGTACGTCGTGCAGCTGCTAGACTTGCGTCCGCTGCTGCCTGCTGAAGCCATGTGTTCGGACGAACTGTCCCCACCTCCGGCGGTGCGTCGCATAAAACCCGACACGCTCGCGGTTCCGGTGCGCCTCGTTCTGGCGTGTGACGTCACCGGGACAGCGGCGGCGGAGGGAAGAGGGGGATCCTGGTCGTGACGTCGAGGATCGTTGCGCAGGTTGCCCGTCGTGAAGGTTCCGGCGCGCGGTCGCGGGGTAAACTGGTGCACAGCACTGGAACTAGCCTGTACTCCCACCACACACATGTTCACATAAATTACTATTCATTCACCGAATGAACAGCCCTGTAAACTGACCAAGGCCGTATGTCCAGGATTTTTCTGGGTTCCGTCCTTTTCCCTCCCATTCTTTCTACTGTTATCCCCTTGCATGTTTCGCCCTTCTTTGTAGCCAATAACTACATGTATAGTCTCAATCCGTAAAGGAGCCACAGGCAGGGTGTTCATTTCCTTTTCTATGGGCGTTGAGCCTGTAGGTGGACAGATCACTGAGTCTGGTGCGACGCCAGACCTACGGTTACCTCCCCAGCTGCAGAGCATCGCCGCCCTTTGGCCACCAGTACCAAATTATACTGAATGGTGAACAGAGGCACATGTGTGAACAACTTGCCCAGAGTTGCTACCTGGCAGTGCCCGGCTGGGAGTCGAACCAGCGACCCTGCGATCACTAGTGCGACACGCCACCGTCACACCACCGTATACTGGGTATGAATATGAAACTTTCAGAAGATTTCAACACTCAAACTGAACCTCAGAGCAGACGTCTGTGGTCCACACGACAATCGAACAGTAAGACGTCTCAATGACAGCACACCCGAGTGACTTGCCTACACTTGTTACTCGTTCAGTGGCAATGTGGTGTCTGTTTTAGGACGCAATTGTTCTATACGGCACGAAAATTCGTGGAGGTCCAAAATAACAACACGCATTCAGGTCACCACCAGGCACATGCTACACGCCTGTTTCAAGCCATCTGATTTACGACTATGCGTGTTCGCTTTGCACAACAGCAGAGCAACCAAGACGTCTAACTTCGGTCTACTTATTCGACGCATCATAAAACTCATGCACCCATAGGAGGGAGGCCTACTGTTGAAACTGCTGTATTTTTCTGTCGCAATTCGCCAAGTTATACATCTACGCACATGAAAAAGACGGCCCAACAAAACAAATAAGAAAGTCAGTTACCGCAGAGTGGCCTAAACAGCAAGGTCAGCTGCGCATTTCGTTGTAAATATGCTAGCCCGGTTATGGCCAATTCGCACTTACGATGCTGACGAGACTCAAATGTCGCCTATTGTCGCCGACAGTTAAGTCGTGTCGGCGTCGTGCGCGTGAACTGGCCATTATGTTGTACGCACAAGCACACTGAAACTGTAATGCAATTAAAATCAATATTTCATTATAATACTGCAGTTGAACTGTTTATGTTGCATTACGCTTCTGTGCGAACTGGAACCGCATTAGCCTATTATTTATCAGATCTTCCCTTCCCACGAGGGACTTCCGTTAGACAGTTTAGGCCCTAAGTAAAAGATAAAGGTAAAGTCCAGTACTGGCTATAGCGCTTTTTACATGAGACGAACTCGCGGCCAGGAGCGCGCTTTGACAACCTTGGAAGTAGCAGCTGATTGGCATGAGCTAACAATACCGCAGCGCACTATGCGGCCATCCATTGCCCGCGTTAACGAACAAATAGACCCGCAGTTTGCATCTAGCAGACATACCACCGCCCCAATCAGTCACACTAGGCCTTCACCCCGTAGCCCGTAAGCTACTACTCATTTCCCGTCCCACGGAGAGTAAGAGACTGAGTTGGCCTGAGCACACAGTAGGTTAGCAACTTGTTCAATGTTGCTTGCAAATGAGCGGCAAATCGAAAATCTAACCGGAACCTAAAGTTATGAGTCGACACCAACCACTAGACCAATTGCACCTACACAGACAGGTAGGTGTGAACAACTTGCCCAAGGTTGTTACTTGGTAGTGCGTCGGCTGGGCATTGAATCGTGGACCTTTCTGTCTCGTATCCAACGCCCTAACCGCTGAGCCACCAAGCCATCGGTAGAGTGTAGAGGGCCTACGATTGTGCCAGACACACTAACAGACGACCATGCTAAGGAAAAATGTGTAGCAAATTAGCAATAATCGGAATCACTTGCAGCGTTAGCGATTTCACCTAAAATGTGTAAACGTTAACTAAAAATAAATCACACAATCATTGAATCCTGTTACCCTCCTATCACTTACCGCTAATAAGTAGGTTTACGTTGAATACAATAGATTCTGCAGTGCACTGCGTAATGACAAAACTGTTTCCAACTGTAACTAAATGTTGCTAATTTGCCATTGAAGTAAAAAGAAACAATGTAACCAAAACTGCACTAATTAACAGATTAATTTTCACACTCCTCACTTTTAGCCGACTGTACTTAAGTAATGGTCGAGCTATTGGCACCGGGTGTCGTCCGTCTGTCCCTCCCTGCGTCCGTCTGTCTGTCACAGATGTACTGTGGCTAAACGGTGCAAGATAGGACCTAGGTTGCTATTGATCACTAATGAAGTCGCATATTAGCTTTCAGATAAAATGAAAATCATCAATCTTAAATGACCTTGAAGGTCACTGACAACCAGTACGGTCGGCTATCCTAGCGACAGATGAGCTTTTGTGTATATTGGTAGGGACTTTTAAGCATTACTGAAGAAATTCCGACGTTTCTTTGATTATTATTTTTACATAAATGTTTGTTTAGCCTATAAAAATTATTATGACTGCCACGGTAAAGATAAGAAAAAAATACTCACAGCATTTAGATTACTAGGCCTACCACACAAGCTTGCAACCTGTCGTCATTTAAGCTAGGCCTAGTAGTTCGTATCACATCAAGTTAGTGGACCATAAAGCGAGTGTAACTGTAGGCCTAGCTTAGCTGAGTTGAGTCCTTCGCTTTGGCACAAGCGGCAATAAAACATTCTAAACAAAGCGCCTACTCTAATCTGACCCAATCACGAGTCAGTCGAATGCAATGGCCACGCCTATCAGCTATAGGGATGACTTGCACTTGCGAGGGTTGCCGACCGACAACGTGATGACTGGTTGACGACAACACAAACATAAATATACCTCCTTAGAGCTGCGTGGTTCAGCAAAAAGTATCTCCAACGACGACGAGAAAGAGTCGGATATTGCTTACACAGTATGTAACTAAATTAATATCATTATGGTTGTCTCAGTGTTTACACACCGTCCTGTTACCATCGTCATTTATCATTATCACCGACATGCCGCGGACTGGAGCTCACTGGAGCGTAGCCGTTTCCACGAGCTGCTTCCATCGTCATTGATCTTGCGCGAGTCGCCACGCTGAATTCAGTCCGTGGTTGAGCGGCTGAAGGTCAGCTTCCAGAGTCCGTAGCCAGGTGCGATAGTTGCGCTTCTTACGTGAGACGAACTCAGGACAAGAGGCGCTTTTACAAACTCAGAAGTGGCAGCTGATTAGTATGATACCACAACGCACTATGCGGCCATCCACTGCCCGCGTCAGCAAACAATTGGTATGACGTAGGCGAGGGCGACCAAAGCGGCGCCTCCAGTTCTTGCACGAGAAGCCCGCGGATTGATGCATGAAGAGCTCTGGAAAACGGATATCAAGCGAGTTGCCCATCTTTGCGACGTGATCGAAGAGACAGAGCTGTCTGACTTGGAACTTGGATCAGCAGCAACTGCCGTGGACAGCCGATAGATCTCTACTTTCCAAATTATCTGGTTTTTCTTCTGATTTCATTCGTAACTTTGTCCACCCACGTTATGTTAATCCTGTTGTCAGCCAGTTGGGGGAAAGAAAGGCTTCCAAATCTTTCGGTCACTTCTCAAAACTGGAGTGGAGACCAATGCTGACCTATCTCAATCCAAGAAGTAGCTGAAAACGAATATTTCTATTCAAACCGTGGATTGCCCAGCACTAGTGTGGCGGTCGGTCGCCATGCAAGCGCATGTGTCGATCCCGTGCTCTCACAAGTGTCAACAGCGTGACGGGCGGTTCACAGTTCAACCACACGGCGTGTTCGTAACCTCGGCCGGGCCAGGCGGACCTAGCCAACCAAAGCCAACCGGTGCTCATTTGCTCGCTTGCTGTATTCATCGAAGTCACACGTTATAAACTGCCGACAGCGACAGCAAAAAATCTCGGTCGGTCGCGCTGGCATATTTATAAGGCTGCGTGTACATCACGCTGCACAATGCACTTGCGCAATTCCTGCGCAAATGTCTGCAGCTATTTTTGGCGTCTATTAAGCGTTCGGTAGCCTATTCCTAATAGGCCCATTATCGGTGGGCCTTATCGCTTCGGTTCCGAATTTATCACTGTGCTGACTGTCAAAAATGCACGTGGACTGCGCGAATGAAGTATTAACTTAAGTAGCATTCTGGTAACGTGGCAGAGTAATATTTAAATGCACCCAAACTAACAGTTCAGCCGTCAACGGCGTCAACGTAACAAAACAAGAAGCCCAGCTGTCGCTAGAATAGCTGACCGTACTGGTTGTCAGTGACCATTAAGGTCATCCAAGGTCAATGATTTTCATCTAATTTGACAGGGCGTATGCCACTTCCTATTAGTGATTAATAGTAACTTAGGCTCTGTCTCGCACCGTTTAGCCACAATACATCCGTGACAGACGACAGACGGACGAACGACAACTCACGACAAAGGGCCGACTTTTAAGGTTACAGCTTAGCGGTCGGACCAAAAAGTAAGTGGTAGGTCTATCGAGCCTTGTTCGCTGACGATGGCCGCACAGTGCGCTGCGGTATCATTAGCTCATGCCGATTAGCTGCCACATCCGAATGTCAAAGCGCTTCTGATCACGAGTCTGGCTCATGTAAGAAGCGCTATAGCAAGTAGCGTACTTTACCTTTACCCTTAGACCTACCTTTACGTCATCGTAATAAAACTCACAACGGATACTCAGAATTAAATTCCACACAGCGTATATTTAGGATATTTCATATTTAGACTAGAAAGTAATCATAGCTCGCAGGTACCTCTGCCAAGACAACGCTATTCGCCAGGTGGCGTCACTATATTCGCTTTGCCAGCGGTTTCGCTTATGCCCCCTTTAACGCAATATATACATCTTTATTCATCGAAGAAACGATAGATTAATACATACGCACATGCATGCAATTAACAATGGTAACGCAAATTTTAAAGTGATCCGGAATCCAGGATTCCTGCCGGATCACCCCAAAAATTAAATCACTTGTAGCTTATGCCACGCCCGACATGCCCTCAAAATTTCTAAAAGATCTGTCCATAACTTTTTGAGTTATCCTGCTAACACACAGACAAACAGACAAACAAGCAAGCAAACAAACAAACAAACAAAAACCGGCAAAAACATAACCTCCTTGGCGGAGGTAAAAACTAACAAAATGACGTTGTTTTGTAACTTATTTATCGAGCGACCCTCGTATTTTGCTGCCTTCCTTTGTTAACAAAAAGCCATGGCAGTGGCACATAATTAAGTGCATTATACCGCTCGCCTCGCAAAAACCAAAAAAAGTCGGCAATCAAAAAATATCAAAACGGTGACAGTGTGCGAAATTAGAAGTCAACCACCAGGGATGTCTACGTCTATTGAAGACTACCACCAAAACGTATTATTTTTAAGAAGGGAGGGCAAATTTAGGACTTCAGGGGGGAGCAGTCATCGTTGCACCAGAGCTTGACCAAAAGTGTTTGATATCTAAAAGTGCACCAAATTCATTTTCGGCCGCGGCTCCGCCCTGGATCGACTGGAAAATCCGACAATGCTCCCCAGATCCCCTAATAGGCTGCGGAGGAAAATACCTCTTCCCTTCCCCGATCCATTTGACGTTTCAACCTCTCCCCATTGAAAAATTTTCTACGAGCACCAATGAGTAAGGGTGCCGTGTTCTGTCATTGGGTAGCATTGGGTTCGTAGCGTGGTGTAGTGGTAACGCGTTTGATCCGATCAGCGAAGTTACTGTACGCCGGGCCCGGTTAGTACTGCGATGGGTGACTGCCTCTATGCAGATAAACCATCTCGGTATGTAACCAGCCACCTAGGTCAACTCAGCCTTCCATCCCTCTGGAGTAGGTAAATCGAGTACCGGCCTATCTGGCTGGGGTTAAGGCGGGCGCGTTCATCTGTGTCGCGTGGCAGGTAACACTGTGTGATCCCATACGGCAGGTGACGCTCCGTAACTCTGAGATAGGCTTCTCATTAAGGTCTATATCACCACCTTTTTTAGCCTTTAATGCAGCACTTGACTAAGTTTAACGTCGAAGGGGTTTGAGTCGACGTTGAGGAGAGGGTTAAATATTGGCGGTAGAAGTGGGGGTTGCGTAGTGTGTCGAAGGGGGATAGACGTCCCTGTCTTCGACGACAGTCGAATACGTCAGTCAAACATAGCAGTCATGTGCATCGCTGTAGGCCTGCTGCTTTTCTGTTTATTGTCAACGAAGACAGACGTTTTGACAACTTGTGACTCATAATATGTGACTATTTCATGCTCAACACATAACACGTAGGCCTACGACTTCGTCCTCAGGCCTACATACAGCATGTTTGTACATAACCGTAGACTGATGCCGCTAATCGCTAACCACTAACCAGATGAGACTTCTACTAAAGCTCCAACGTCACGGTGCTTAGCCAAAATCAGTGCTGTATAAATACCGTGCAATAATACATCAGAAGAGTCAACGTTTTAAAAACCTCTGATTGACCAACTGATTTATTGCCGTCTTAATGCCTAAAATAGTGAAAACGATGTGATCAAAATAGCTATGCTATAACGATTACCAGTGACGTATAACCAAAAACTCACTTTAAAAACAAGACTTTTCGTCAAATGTTTTAGCACGTCAATGTCAGTTAATAAATTAGAGCAAAATTAGAACTGTTTTTCGATTTTTCTGCATTTCTCACCATCTGGCCAATGACAACTGTTGCACGTTTACGTTTGCGCATAGCACTAACTTTTAGTTACAAAGTTCTCTGTATTAAAATTTCCCCCCTGCCGATCCCCGTTGCCATGGCAACGTATTTCGGGACAAAATTGATTATAACTGGCTCCCGCAAAAGCTAATTGCATACCGGTACTGTTTTCACCTACCCCCTATGTTTGGGCCCGGGCTATGCAACGGTGTCATGTAAATTTCTCCCCTAAAGACCCCTGTTGTCATGGCAACCAACCGTTTTTATTCAAAGACAAAATTGGCTGCAGGCTCACAAAATCGTCAAACACTGAAACGTAGCTGCTAGGCTATATAGCGTGGCAATGGGACAGACACCTCGTTCCACAGAACGTATTTTTTCAAAATAAATTACCGGTACAGAAAAAAAATTAAAATAAGCCTACAACTCAAGGTAACACTAATGTAAACCGTTAAACAGGACGTCATCGTGTCACGAACTAACCTACTGCCTGTTTATCGAGTTTCGGGTAATTTACCAGGGTTTCGCGGAACCTATCCAGCAAACAACGACGACTATAGCGAAGATCTGGACCGTCGCTCGGTAAATAAGTAACGCACCTGATTGACCTCATGTCATCCGACAATCAGCCGACAACGGCATGATCACGCCAAGCACTTTGTAACGCGTTAAACTACTTGACTTAAAAAAGTAAGAAACAGCCGCCATATTTATTGACGTGCAGGTCATGACGAGATATATATTACGAGTGCGGACGGGTTATGAATGGTTATTGCGCAGAAATGCGGCTTATAAGGCGTCTGTGAGCAGCAGCAGCAGCAGCAGTCAGCTGCTGTACCGAATCTTCTACTTTTTTACGAGGTGCTTCGCTGCGTTCTGCTTCGTTCCGTCCTTTTCTCCTTGAAGAACTCGTCTATATAGCAGACTCAGCCAAAGTCTGCACGTATATAACACGTATAACGTTAAAAAGTTGCTTGAATTTTCGTCTTGTCTTTCAATGCATTTTTTATATTTTTGTTGCCCGTTTGTTTTTAAATTTTGTCCTCTCAATGCCAATGTCAGTGTCAATATTAAATTTATATAGCGCAATATCATGAAGCATCTCTATTGCACTGAGGCACGTTAAGGCACAGCATATTTATCTGACGGCCGTATCATTAGCTTAGCGGCTATTGATACGGCAATCGGACAAATATCCGGTCCAACCCGGGCCGGCTATTTATCCTGCCGCCGACTTGGATGGCTTTAGCCGGTACCTACTACGAGCACTCAACGGTAATTACCGGTTAAGGCCGAGTCTGTGCGGCGGTACAACGTTGCATACGCTTAGTTATGTCGTGCATTATTGTCACATAAATCTCTAAAATACTCAAGCCATAACCTTAATCCTAATCCTAACCCTAATCTTAACTCTAAACCTTAAACCCTATACACCATAATATTAACGTTAATGCTGGTCACTATACGTGTAACGCAATTACGCCGAGCGACATTAGTACCGCCGCCTGGCGATTGCGATTAAGTTTTTCGCTTTCATTCACTGCCGGAACAATAGCTACGGGCTATTTTTACGGCTGCCAGCATAGTCACAGCGTTATGTCAAATATAATTTTCATTTTTATTAGAGTTTCAAATTCCACACGAGTAGCCTCACTATAGGCTACGTAGCAAGTCACAAGTTAGACGCATGCTAAATGTTACGGTCACTTTTCGTCACCGTGTCTTCTCACGTGCTAAAAGATTATAGAAGGCAAAACGTGAAGAATTATTACTGCAACGAGATGTCTCAAGCAGGGCTTTCCAAACATGAGAACGAAAAAATTGTTAATTATTCGCATTTGTTTCACTGCATCAGTGCTTCTGCCTTTTCACGTGTCCCAATTGCACGAACAATACATCAAGTTGGCGCCACTTTGATGGTACATGTATATAGGCCTAGAGCAACTCTCATGAATAATGCAATCAAGTGTTTATGGGCTTGTACGACTGTAATAAAACCGCAATAAACCTGTACCACAATAAGCCTAACTGAAAATGGTCGCCGTCTACTCCGTTTCAGCGGCGTTAATCCAAATTTATTATGAGGGGGGCGAAATTTTATACGGAGACAAACTGAAATAAATCCATAATACACGTCAGTCCCTGATGCCAGAAGGCCCGCAAAATCATAGTCGAAGAAGAGCGGGGGGAAGGCTCTCAAAGAAGACGGTCAGCGAGCCCAGTTCACACCCCCAGCGTGTCTAGGGAGGTCTGTGGAGCTCTGTATTGCTCTCCCAGTGGGATCTGGGAAGCCTCAAACTCATTCCGGGCATAAAAAACCAGGTAGACCAAAAGACCAAAAGTTTGAGAAGGTAAAAAATACTCTCGCCGCGGTATTTTTAACCGACTGTACTTAAGTAACGGTCGAGCTATTGGGACGGCTGTTGTCTGTCTGTCTGTCTGTTTGTCTGTCTGTCGTCGTCGTCTGTAACGGATGTAGGTCTAGGGGAAAACATTTCTCACGAATACATGTAACTAGCCATGTGCCATAAATCTAGGCATACAAAATTTCAGCGATCTAGTGCAAAGGGAACATTTTTATATTCGGGGTTGAATGGACGGGGGGTAAATAATGTGCGTTTTTCAACGGAAAACTGGCCATATGTCGGAAACAGTGAAAGATACGGCCAAGGTTACTATCAAGCATTAGGTCTAATAGAAAGTGGCATACGCCCTGTTAGATGAGATGAAAATCATCGACCTTGGATGACCTTGAAGGTCACTGACAAAAGTACGGCCGGCTATCCTAGTGACAGCTGGGCTTCTTATTGGAAGGGGAATCCTTCCGAAACCCACATCAGTGCTCCGTTTAATTTTGCTGTGTTGCAGCAGTCCGCTTGAACTCGAGACGCAGCCGCGTAAATGCATTTTCTTGCATTTTGAGATCCAAAACTAACACACTCACAAACGCTTATTCGCCGAGAAATTGATAAAACAATAAGATTTCAAACATAAAAATAAAATATTGCAAAATTTTATGTAAGCACCGCCTTAGCCTGACTGTCTGACATCCATTTCAAAGTTGGACTAAGCCTCACTCCCGCGTATTTGCAGACAGTCACACTGGCGTGGCCATGGGGGGTACTAGAAGCACGTGCCCCCTTAGCAGCCTACTCAGTTAATCAAAGTAGTGCAACAATGCATCAACACTTCATTTTTACACACAAAAACGAAATTTTTTAGGGGAGAAGGATCTGCCCTCCCCAAACCCTTTTCTCGGTTGGAGTGAACACCCCTCTCCAAACCTCACCCCTCAGGTGCCCCCAAATCCAGATCCTGGCTATGCCACTGAACAGTAACTCATCAAAGTACCAACCGAGCCCGGTGTAGAGCAACTTTGTTAACACCACAACGCATATGGTGTGTCCAAATGTTCATGTTTTGTCAGATCGATCCAGATCGTACTGGGAATGTAGGTAATAACCCGTTTATACTAGGAAGCAACATGAAACACACACGAAGTAAATTTAGAACACACGGCCTGCACTCTTAAGCGGCATTCACACTACTCGCGGAGTCCGCGCGTACTACGCGCGTAGTGTGAATGCCGCTTTAGAGCTGGCTTGATAACGGTACATATTGAATACGTGTGCTTCACGTGTGCTTCGTGTATGCTTCTTCGTGTAAACGTAAATTTATACAGCGCATAAGGTTAAAATTAACCCCTTTGCTCCCATTTAAATCTCATACATCTGCGAGTGAACCTTTACACAGTCCCCGCAAAAGCTGACATTTTGTCGGCTACGTAGTACAAGCCATTTACTGCTGACAACCCAGCTTATAATAACGACTGTGCTTGCTTAACGCGCACGAAATATACATGGATCTTTTAATTATAGCCAAGCGCATAGGCGTATACAACACGCTATCGCCACATATAGACTTAGGCCTAATATTCTCTTACCTTGCTGGTTTCATCGCTGTACTTTCGTAGCACAAAGGCTTCTGAGTTAGGCCGCGCCATCTCTCAGCATTAATATGCGTTTTCTGGGCAAAACGATGACTACAAAGTCTATAACTATGTTCGCTACATTATTCCCTGTTCAGCTTAGCCACAATAGGTCGAGATAATATTTACGACGAAAACCAGATCCTTGCTGCTGGCCGATAAGCTGTATAAAGAGATGCGCTAGATCCAAAATACCGTTGCTCAAAATACTACATATCATTGAATATACCGCGGTATATTGTTGCGTAATTAGTGGCTTCTCAATCTCAGAAATGAGTGATGCCGATGCATATATTTTTATTTCTCAGATCTTATCATTATTTTTTTGTTGTGCCTAAGCTCAGAAGTAAACTATCGGACGATTTTGGATCGTATGTTAAACTAATGCTGCATTATCGCGCAAAGCATCACATCAACTTGACAGGTGTTTGACAAGTTCGCAGTATGTCATGTAATACCGTCATTCGTAGTACCGGGGTTTCACTGCTGCGATATTGATGTTGCGTGCATCACTAGGCGACGGTTGCTGCTGCGAGGGGCAACACGTTAACAACAAGAGCCAAAGGACGGAGAGAGCTGCAAAAGCATTGCTTAGCTGTGCGGCCCCTCGCAGTGTAGGCCTAGGCCTATCACCGCTGCATAGGTCTAGGCCTAACCATCGTTCGTCATCCATGGCCCGGGTCTAGTAGGCTATGCGCCAGTTGCGAGACTGCAACCTATAAAACATAAATAGACTGCCTCTGACGTTGAAATATGTCTCTGTGTGTAGCCTCATTCTGCATTATCTGGGCCTGTTTGGACCCATAAGTCACTGTCATACGACATATTTCACTACAGTTTAAAATATTCCGTAACGTAACATAGCTCGTGCACTATAGTTTATTAATAATTATATGTCACGTAGGCCTTGCGGTTGTAGGTTAATTTGCCTTAGCTGTCTCGCAAAACTAGGCCTAACATCAACTAGGCCTATAGGACGCTAGTCTACTTTCTAAACCAGATAACTTAACCACCTTCGTAGCCTAGTTGTGAAACCACAATAACGAACACGATCGATAAGCGTGACATTCTTAATCCATGTTTCATCCACACGAATACACACAGAACGCTGTCGATCGCTGTTCTGTGCAATGGGACAGCCATTAGGCCTAGATCTGACACAGCTTTCACACAACTGGGACAGATAAGCTTACGAGAATGTCTGCAGGGGACAGGAGCTAAGCCTACTCCAGAGCGTACGTGGTCCGATGAGGCAGACCTCACACAGTCATAGGCCTATCACGCTCTGAAGTAGCTGTTGCAGCAGCTGCGGTGACGCTGGCAGTGGCTGACAGCGTCTAGAGTCGACGTCATCGTAGTCGTCGCTGTTGTCGTCTGACGTGTTCTCTGGTCGTCTGCGGCAAACATTTTCTCAAACGGTGGTTGATGATTTAGACACAGACTACGCTCATTTTACGATTTTATCATTCAACGCGTCTGTTCACTTGCAGTTGCGTTTTTATTATGCCTGCGCCAATGAAGTGGTCGGAGGAATTAAAATGTTTCCAGTGTTTTCGTGCGTGCGTCCGTGCGTCCGTCCCGAACAAACCTTGTTAGCACGATATTTTGCGTATGTGTTGACGAAATTTGACCAAACTTTTAGCACAACTAAGAGATTTCGAAACAAGGATAAATGCATCACATATTTTGGGAGCAAAAAGTCAAGGGTCAAGGTTACGGTAGAGTCAAATATACTTTTTTATCAATCTAAAAAATACTTTATTTCTATCATGAATTTGCCTTAAAGAATGAAGATGTAGAGGTCACTTCTGTTTTTGAATAGTTTGCTTGCCAGCTGCAAAACAAAAAAAATATTTAATTGTTGTAATCAAACCCTGACTTTTCATGTAAAGGATTTCTTTCTGAAAAATTTTTTTTCCTGAAAGCCGAATGATTCTGTAACGTACGGCTGCAAAATTATTGTGCAGTAAACTTCGTGCCGTTTTTGGAAAACCCTGTAGCTACTTGTGAGTTATAGAGTGTTTACACGATCCAGCAAACTTCCAGCAATGTATTCAAAATACACGTAAATTGCTGGACGTTTGCTGGACGTTTGCTCAATCATGTAAACACCCCATTACTGACGGCACAATTCTGTAAAACTCATTTCGTTTTTACGCAAGTGTGATGTGTGGTGTTTCACTGCAAACTTTCGGATGTTTTTGCAAGCGTTGTTGTTATTATAATTGCGTACGAATAATTAACCGTTAAAGTTTTGAGACAAATTGATGTCGTAATGAAGCTGCCGCCAACGATTCAACATAAAATACGAGAAGCAGCATTCACTGACGTCATCTCAAGTCAACAAGTCAGATGTAGTTGATTGGTTTCATTTCCAGCGCTCATAATAATCGTATTCATCTCCCGACTCCGATGATGGTATTAACGCGTATATACCGACTTCATACAATTCTAACGTGGTATTTACGTTGACTTAAAAAATTACAGACGGAGCCCCGTTTACAGAGTTGGGACTACAACTTTGAAATTTCGACCGTCTTTTCAATAAATTTCCGTTCCATCTCGTAGTTTTTAATCATCACGAGTGCTGCCTTTGGCACTCTAAACGTCACAACAAACTGACGCTGTTAAAACTTTGAACAAAGATCACATAACTTGTAGCCCGTACCGTAGGCCTATTCCTACCCGTTGCTTCTGAAGTCCTGAGTGTGTGAAGTACGTAATGAAATTAAACTGCCACGCACAGTTTGGCAAAAACGTAATCCATTAGCCTGCACGTTTTGTCATGTTCTTAACCACCGCTTATAGAATTCTGACGTGCAATTTTTAGCTTTTAGCTTACTATTTTACACGCATAGAAGGGTAAATGTTCTTTTACTGTCCCTAACTACAGCTAAGTTATTCGGACTTTTTTGTAATAATTTTCGCACAGTTAAAAATATCTGTATTGTACAGATAAACGCTCACTATATAAGATTACAAAAAAAATTCACTTAGTTTTCCCTAGTTTGCAAAAAAGTATTTGCTAGTTTTGTAAAAAAAATAATATCGGAAACGGATTTAGGGAGTTAGACCATCAAGTTGTAACATGTAAGTTTTGTGTACTATTGCATTTGCTGTCTGACATTTAAACGTAAGAATTTTTTGGGAGTTTAGAAATCAACAGAATTGAGTTAGGGTATACGACATCCTAGTTCGGACATTAACACTTTTCAAGAAAATGTCGAGGTACATTTTGAAAGCGGCATGGTCTTGAAAAATCACTTTACTATGAGATTCCAGTTAAACGTGGCAACGAAAGATTTAGGAAAATTGGTCAATAATTATGAATTACAACAAAGGCTTGATCTTACTTTTTGACCACGGTGTAGGTTGATTGCATTTAGATTACCTGCTGGCAGCTAATACTTTGTTGATTATAAGAGTGCCCTCAAAAATAGCGCAGCAACTGTTTAACTGTTTACTCCGGTATTTTAAACTGTTGCTCTTCAGTGAGTTATTTTTGTAGCACTCGAATACATGTTTCCATATTTTTCTTGTTTACAACGCAGCGGGAAGACCGGTGACGTATCAAAAATCGATCAGCGGACGTTGACAAAGAAAGCAAGCGCACGTGACCTCAAATTACGCTAGTTTGCTCGACAAGACGTCGTAGGACTTCGTCCTACGACGAAGCAATGAAACGTGTAGCATCCCGATCACCAACACGAAATGCGCCTTTCCACGCATTGTATTTTGTGCAGTGGTTTCATTGTTTCATCAAATCATCGTCATGCACGATCATCATTCATTATTTCAAAATGTATCGCGACGTATAATAGTAGGCCTATACAGGTAACGTTATGGAATTCAGTCCGACTGCGATGTCCAAAATAACGAATAATATAGCATAATATAACTCTAAGTATAACTTTTTCGGCATTATAAATACTGCTTATATCTTAAATCGCATTAGATAAGCCTATGTATTATGTTGTATCTATACTGTCAATTGCAACACATCTGAGCACTGAACGTGATGAAGAATGTAAAATCAAATTGTCCCTTTTGTTATTTAACTTTAATCTGTCATTTACGACAGTACAAAGTGCCACAGAAATAATTCACTCTGACAATAATAACAGTCAAAACACGACAAAAACTATAATTAGCTCACAATACAATTAAGCATATGTAACGTTTATAATAATTCACAAAACAATGCGAAAACACCATGTAGTTTGGCAGTATGTTGTGAGAAATATGTTTGGCATATTAATTTTAGCTTTTAAACTGACAAAGCTGATTAACAAGATTTTTTATTATGACTATCCGGCATACGCCAATTTTACCGATTCATTTAGTCATAATGTACGATTTTTAATCCACTGATATGATTCACTTGTTGTTGTACTTTTGCCGCACAAAATGTGAATTTTTTTTGTGAAATTCCGTACAAGGAAAACTTCATAGATAGTATGAGCACCTGTTAAAAAGGTTTTGTTATATTTAAAAATATCATCAAAAGCGTTTTATTTCACTTGTGACCTTTGGATGTCTATCGTAACACAAGTTTTTTAATACGACAGCGAACCGCCGGCCTACTCGGCACTGTTCAAATTTTCACACCAAAAAAAACAGTAAGACGAAAAATTGTCAGTTACGGCGTTAGAGTTAATATCTCGGTCGCCGTGTCGC
>Ga0209454_1000911_pt1 | contig 16995 bp, 8 predicted proteins | sample WorMetHERISLAND1_2_FD_187400 | JGI IMG/M metagenome (GOLD analysis project Ga0209454, IMG submission 187400) | Marine gutless worms symbiont microbial communities from Max Planck institute for Marine Microbiology, Germany - Olavius geniculatus... | ecosystem: Host-associated > Annelida >... | reverse complement strand
CTCCTTAATAGTTTTAAAATCAAGTATTCACGTCGTAATACATTAACTCTTAAGTTTGTGTGTTTACATATTAGGGTTATACCAGTTACTTATAGTCGTATTTCCTATCGTTGGTTCTAAAGTTTAACCCGAACAAGTTAAACTTTCCTTTCACACTTTAGTACCTACCGTCTGTGTTGGGTTGTGTTAAATTACCCATTTACTCGTTTATTACCTACTCCTTTTGCTCTTGGTTTGCCCACTTGCACTTTCGTTGCTTTACATTGGAATTAGTTATTAGTTACAATCGCTTGTACAACCAGTTTATACGTCATATCCAACATGTTGTCCACTTCGGCTCAGCAGTTGAAGGAAGTTGGTACGTCCATGGGCCTTAAAGGAACGGACTTAGTTAACTTTATCTGGGAGCAACAGAAGTTGGAGCGCGAAGAATGAAATAAAAAAAAGAGGCAAAGAAAAAAAAACAAAAAAGAAAAAAAAACAGCTAAAAGGAAAAAAAAGAACAAAGAAATAGGGAACAAAGAGCGTTTATACAAGAAGAAGCAGAAAGTAAGGTCAAGTTACTCCAAGCTGAAGAAGAGGCAAAAGAGAGAAAAAGCCAACGCGAATTTGAGAAAGCGAAACTGGCTTTTGAGCAAAAAAATGGAACGGTCTAAGCTTACCTCGCAACAACGTAAAAAAGGAGGAACGTGAGAGACACAAAAGTAAACTGGAGAAGTATGAGAGGCAGATGCAATTTCGAGAGAGATAATATATGATGCCACCACCTCAAGTCCAATTCGGCATAACTCACAGAGAAAATGGAGATGAAGCTGCTGACTTTATGCAAATGCAGGAGGAAGCCGCGCAGATTGCTGATGTGAGCCGAGTCTGTACAGATGACGTGGGTCTACATTTTTTAGGCCGAGGCAGTAGTAAAGCCCCAAAGATGCCGTACTTCAATGAAGAACGGGACTTTATGGATAACTACTTGGGTCGCTTCGAAAGGTTTGCTACATGCCAGCGATGGAATAGGGTAGACTGGACCTTGTATCTTTCGGCTTTACTATAAGGTCGTGCCCTGGATGTGTATTTCATGTTACCTGCTAGCAAGCCAGCAACTACGATCAATTGAAGGCTGCCCTTCTTAAGCGATATCAGCTGTTAGCTGACGGATTCAAGAGACGTTTCCGCTCAACTAAACCAGAACCCGGAGAGACACTAACTCAGTTCCTGACCAGGATCGATAACTATCTACAGCGTTGAATCGAGATAGCAAAAGCGGAAAAGACCTTCGATGGATTAAAGACATTGATGTCCAGGAACAGTATTTTAGCGTATGTTTCAAAGAAATGGCCATGCACTTAAAGGAAAAAAGCCAAAGTCCATTCAAGAGCTTGAATAGAAAGCTGAGAACAACGTAGAAGCTCATGCCACGGAGATTGTCCTTGGTATTAACCCGAGACCTTCCAACATCCAAAGTTTGCGACGTGAGATGCGGCAGTGTCATAACTGCAATGGATATGGACATTTACAACATCAGTGTTTTACCTCATTATCGCCTCGGAGTGTCAAGGAGAACTCCAGTACTTCCGCATCTTTGCAGAACTCGCTTAGACAGCGACGTCAAGCCCAGCAGTGGTGGTCAGGTTACGAGGGACTGTCGTGGCCCCCGAGACAACACGGCCAATCTCGACAACAAGCATCACCGAGACAATATGGACAGACTCCACAGCAATCTAGTGAACCGCGACAAAATCAACAACGACCGAGAGCGGGGCTAAATGTTATTTTTGTAACCGAATTGGACACTTAACGAGAGACTGCTTGGTCAGATTGAAGGTCGCCGCTCCGGGAACAGGATTACGGTGTTATACATGTAGCAAGTCTAGGCACATTGCTAGTAACTGCTTCGCGAAACCTAATCCGACTGCGGCATTGTATCGGGAAAAGGTGGAGCAAATCAGAGAGCTGCAGGACGAGCTAAAAAATACGTGTACAATGTGACAAACTCTAGTATGAGACAGATGAGCCCCTGGAAGCGAAGGAGACGGAAGTTAAAGTTGCAGCGTGTCAGCCAAGGACAAGTAAGCCTCCCACTGAGCGCAGAATGCCACCTCTGTCGTGTCGACAACATAAAAGGGTCCATTGCCCACAGTGTTTCGAGATATTTACGACAGCACACCACTGTCAGGCTGTTATAGCCGTATGTCAGGACTGCGGACTTTATCATCCGGTCGTTGCCGACGCCTGTCAATTACAGAATAAAACTCAACAGTTGCCGGTCACAGATGGTACTGTCGAAGGCAAGTCGGCCATTGTGTTGCAAGACACGGGATGTTCCACCGTGGTGGTTTGCCGTTCCCTAGTTTCTGACAAAAAGTTCATTGGCCAGGAGGAGGAATGTATCCTAATTGACGGAAAAGTTCGCCGTGTGCAAGGATACTCGTCAAAACCTTCTACTTCACGGGGATAGTAATGGTCGTCTGCATGGAAGACCCAATATGTGACTTGATCATTGGAAACATTTCGGGTGCCATGGACCCACTGTACAAACCAGGCAAGAGATTCCTCCAGCGGATTAGAACAAACCGTCGAGGCCAGATAACCCTCGGTAAAGATCGTCCGCGACGTAAGAACGACAACAGACGACAACCAGACTTGAACTTATGTGAACCTTTTCCTGAACCGGCTGCAGTGCGGCCCAAGTTGAAGCTCCTACTTCGCACCGTTAAAGATCCGGTAAACACCGTTGTGCACACAAAAAAACGCGAGTATCTTTGGTACTGGGAAACCCCGTGAGCCATCTTTGGTGAATGAAGCTAAGCGGACGCTGTTTCAGTCCAACAAAGACCAGGGACAGTCAACGGACTGGCATAAAAAAATTGGCGTCTGGTCACTAGCGATCCCCGTTGTCAGACAGCTTTATTCGTATACGTTAATAACGCATTTATCTGTCTGAGTTACGGTGACATTGTGTGTTGTTATTTGTTCGTTTGTTTGTTCGTGGGTAATCTGTTGCGTTGCGTATGTACATTGATTGGTTCATCGTTACCACCATGGTTAACATTGTCTTTGTCGGTTGGCGATGTCGAGAGTATATCTGAGGCCTTCCTCAACAGTGTTTTGAAACGAAAGACCTTGCTTTCGTCTGGGAGGGAACCATTGTCACGGTTGAGTTTTACCTGGGGTCGCTTCGTATCATTTAAGTAAGACGCGTGGAGCGTTTGCGTCACTTTTCTCTACGCGGTATGTCTATTTTGTGTGTTTGCATGTTATCTTGCGTCTCTGTGCACCCCTATAGTTATTCGTTCCTAAGCGTGTTTTTTTGTACGCCCGTATATAAGTTTGTGTATCATGTGATATGGTCTGACAGTCGGCCAAACTGTTGACCGCGTTGTCAGGCGCGCGGGAAAAACTGGGCCATTAGATAATAGCGATATTGATAGGTAGTCAGTCGCCAACGGGAGTTACAAACGACCGGTTTGCTGTTGCTAGTACAGCTGTTTGAAGTCATGTGTTTTGGCATGTTCGTAAGCCAGTTGGCCGTGTTGTATCCGGCAATGGGCTGCTAGCCGTCGCCAGAGATTCTGGGACAAGCGACGTCCACCAGAAAGCTGTGTGCTCTGGTTGGATTCGCTTTGTGATCGCAAAGCCTCTGTTAAGCGGTAAGCTGAGTTTCTTTGGGCTTTGCTGAGTTATATCGACATAAGATGTTTACCCGTTGCCGTCTAGCTATAGCTGTCCGGTTAGCGAATCGTACTCTGTTCGTTTGGTGTACTAATCTATTAGGTAATAGATGTATTTTGGGGTTGTATACGTGCCTACACGTAAGCTATATTTATAGGGTGTATAAGCGATGTGTAATGTGTGTCTGGCGGTGGGCTTGGATAGCTGCTTGTCCGCTAATTTGGTTTTCTTTTACTCTGGTTGCAGTCACCTATGTCGTAATCATATTTAGAAATTGTGTAGCGACAGAATAAGTAAATGTTATGCGTTGTTTGTTAGGCTGTCAAGCTGGGACCGGAACGTCACCAATCGTTTTAGCCAGCTGCTGAGTAGCACCGTTGATCTGAGAGCTGAGCGTCGTCCAGGAAACTGTTGTTTGCCCCGTCGCCGCTGACCCGACTCGTACTGTTGCCGCTGTGAACTGTTCTTATTGCTGTCGTCGGAAGGATCCGCAGACTGTTGGACCCTCGGTTATCAGTACCGTGAGTTACATATATTTTTTCTGCTCCGTGTGTAGTACGTATTATTGTATATTCGTGGCGTAAATTTGGCCGTTAATCGGGCATAACGGCGAAGCCAGCACTGTAATGTTTTTGCTTTGTCGAACGATCTGAACTATGCTGAAAGTCTCTTTGGTCGCTGATACAGGCTCACTGTAGGTGTCTGCGTTTATTGTCAGTAGTTAAGGTTTTCATCTGTCTGTCTGTCTGTGTCTGTCTATCTTTGTTTTTATTCGCATAAGAGAATTGTAAGATTTGACCGCTAGCTGTGCGTTTGATTTTTTCTTCTTAGGGATTGTTAGGCCCGGTAAAAAAATAGGAGCCGTATTAAACTCGAGCTCGCAGTGTCGCAGCTGTGACGCTGTGACAGTTCCCCCAACACTTTTTTTGAATGGGAGGTAAAAAATTGGCTTAAAATTTAGCTTATAAGCCATAGATGTTTGGCGCTAAGGGGATTAGCCTAATAAAACTTTACCACCTGATGTGCCACTGGATTGGGGTGTTAACGCGTGCACAAAATTTGGGGGCATCCCCCCTTAAAATTTGGGAAGGCAAAAAACGTTTAAAATTTGGCGCCATTTAGGACAACTTTCGACGTGACCGCAAATATTTTTAGAACAGATTAAGATATCGATGTGGCGAAAGTCGATTTTTGCAGGACGGTCGACTGAAATAGTTTTTGTGTGTTAAGGCCTTAATTGTTTTATTCGTTACTTTATAAGGCCATAGGACATAGGTGTGCATTATTTTCATTTTTCTGTCTTAGAGTAGGCAAAATTGGCCTTAGCTGTAGTGTGAGATGAGTGACGTATGGTGTGATGAGTGGTGAGATGAGTGGTGAGATGAGATGAAATGAGATGTGATGAGTAATTCTGTTTGGTCGAGAGCAGGACCACGCCCACTCAAAAACGTATAAATTTGAGTCAGTGCACGGCCGGGTTAGATAGTTGCCGTCTTGCTGCTAGCAGGTAACTTCTCACCTGTATAGTTATTGACCTGCGGGGTCCGGGCTGGCTGCTTGCCGTTAGGTGTAGAAATAGGATTTGTTGACTTGCTATTCTTTTGTAGACCTATAAGTTGTTATTACGCGATTCTTCCCGCGTTAGGCAAAACAAGCTAGGTGAACTTCGGTCCACTAATTACGGAGATCTCGATGTGGAGTCACACCCACCCAAATCGACTTTTTCGGAAGACCATATTTCGTCCCCTAGAGGGTGCTGCGCCCCACAATTTTGCACGCGCTAGAAAATGACCAAGTTTTGCTAGCGCACCCCACAACAGAGACGTGGGTCTTTCTGACAATTTTTTTAAAAGGGGTCCAAAATTGGCTTAAAATGTAGTAAAAAAGCGCTTGTAATTTCGAAGTTAGGGGATGTAGCCTAAAAAAACTTTGACACTTGACGTGTCTCTAGGTTGGGGCACCGGACGTATGGGGGCACCACCCGCCTTAAAATTTGGGAGGGCAAAAAACGTTTAAAAATCGGTGCGATTTACGACAACTTTCGAGCTTGAGCGCCAATATCTCCGAAACGGATGAAGATAGCGACAAAATTTAAACGGCTTTGACGAGAACGATCTTTTCGGCGTTAAACAAAAAAAATTGTAAACTTCGGTCCACTACGAACTCAGTTATAAGCGCTCATGTTGACCAACCTTAAGTCGACAATGCACGTTCTGTGTATGCCAATGCATTTGAGTTCCGGCCACGTGATTTTGCTGATGGAGAAAGTTCACTCCCGCCCTAATGTTTTCCCAATCGGACTTAGAACGCCGGGCAGACTCACGTTGGGCTTTCCCCACAAATTTCTAGTGTTGAATATGTTTTACTATAGTTTTTTCAACGCGAGATTTCCGAGGTCCGTGGGCCAATCTCCGCGAAATTTTGCCACATGTTATAAATGCCCGTCCAAAAGTTTAGAGGTCTATCTCAAAAAAAATTTGGGGGCAAAAACGTGCTAAATTTGGCGCGATTTCGGACACCTTTCCACTTTGATCGCGAATATCTTTGAAACGGATAGAGATATTCAAAATCTGAAAACTTGGTGCACTACAGGGTTCCCTCCCGCGTTCAACAAAAAAAAGTTAGTTGAACTTTGGTTCACTTGCTACGGACATTTAGAATGCAATTGTACGCAAAATTAAAGTTTTTTGAAAACCATTTTTTGACCACCAGAGGGTGTAGCGTTTCGAAATTTTTACACACGCTACAGAATGGCCAAGTCTTGCTAGCCCACACCCCACAGTGGATGGGGTTCCCTAACAATTTTTTTACAAAAGGGAGTCAAAAATTGATTTAAAATGTAGCGTAAAAGTTTCAAGATCTTTGAAGCTAAGGGGAATGGCCCCACAAAACTTCAGCACGTGATGTATCGTTAGGTAAGCGTAATAATGCGCGTACAAAATTTGGGGGGCGACTCCTTAAAATTTGCGAAGTCGAAAAACGTCCGAAATTTGCTGCTATTTAGGACAACTTTAGAATTTGAGCGAAAATATTTTTGAAACGGAAAAAAGTTATCGACAAGCGATAAAAGGCGTTATTAACTACTATTTCTTATGCGTTAAACAAAAAAAAATATTTTGTAAATTTTTGTTTAGCAATCACAAAGTTGTTTTTGCTCATTTCGACCTACTTAACATTAAAGTTGCGCGCGTTTTCGCACAACGTTTGACTTTGTCCGCGATTATCTTTGGAAAAAATAAAGATATCGACAACTGGTAAATATTTTTCAACTGCGATTTATTCCAAGTTATACGAAAAACATTTCGTACACTTGGGTTCACTCACCACAAAGTTGTGCTTGCTTATTTTGACCTACCCAACATTGAGAGTTCGTGCGTTTACGGACAACTTAAGATTTTGATCGCGTATATCTCGAGAAAGGACATAGATATCGATAAACGGAAAAAAAGCGTTTACAACAACGATCGATTCCACGCCGAACGCAGAAACACTGGTGACATTCGGTTTACAAACAACAAAGTTCTGTTGTCTTATTTCGAACCATCCAAGTTTAACATGGCGCATGCTATACATGTATATGACAATGCAGTTGCATTCGGGCCACGTGACTTTACTGCGAACGAAATTTCAACTCTTTAACTGTCCCCAATCGGACATAGGGCGCCGGACGGCCTCACGTTGGGCTTTGCCTCTTATTTCTAGTGTTGATTATGTTTTGCTGCAGTTTTTTTCAACGCGATATCTTTAAGGTCCGTGGGCCGATCTCCGCGAAATTTTGTCACACGTTCGGAAGCATGTTCGCTTTCTAAATGCCGGTCCAAAAGTTCGGGGTCTAATGCCAAAAAATTTTTTGTCGCAAAAAACATGGTAAATTTAGCGCGATTTCGGACATTTTTTTAAAAATTTGACCACGAATATCTTCGAAACGGATAGAGATATTTAAAATCTGAAAACCTGGTACACTACCGCGTTCCCTCCCGCGTTCAACAAAAAAAGTTTGGTAAACTTTGGTCTACTTGTTACGGAGATTTAGAAGTGCAATTGTACGTAAAAATGACGTTTTGAAAGACCATATTTTGACCCGTAGATCTTGCAGCGTTCCGAAATTTTTACACACGCCACAAAATGGTCAATTTTTGCTAGGACACACCCCACAGCATGCGGAGGTTCCCCCAACAATTTTTTTACAAAAGGGGTCAAAATTGACTTAAATTTAGCGTATGAGCCTCAAGATCTTTAGAGCTAAAGGGAGTAGCCCCACGAAACTTTAGCTCGTGATGTACCGCTAGGGAGGCGTAATAGGCGTAACGCGCGTACAACTTTTGGAAGACACCGCCCACTTAAAATTTGGGAAGACGAAAAACGTCCAAAATTTGCTGCTATTTAGGACAGCTTTCGAGTTTGTGCGCAAATAATTCTGGAACGAAAAATGATATCGACAAGCGATAAAAAGCGTTATCAACTAATATTTCTTTCGCGTTGAACAAAAAATATCTGGTGAACTTTCGTACAGTAACCACAAAGTTGCGTTTGCTCATTTCGACCTATTTAACATTGACAGTGCGCCCGTTATCGGACAACTTTCGCGTTTGACCGCGAATATCTGTATAATAGATAAAGTTATCGATAAACGGTAAACAGCATTTTTAACCGCGATTTATTCCAGGTTATGTGCAACAAATTGGTGAACTTGGGTTCGCTAACCACAAAGTTGTTTTTTTTATTTTGACCTGCCCAACATTGAAAGTTCGTGCGTTTACGACAATTTTAGACTTTGATCGCGTATATCTCAAGAAGGGATAGAGATATCGATAAACGAAAAACTAATTTACAACTACGATGATTCCACGTCGAGCGCAGTAATACTGGTAAAATTCGGTTTACAAACAACAAAGTTATGCTGTCTTATTTCAAACCACCCAAGTTTAACATTGCGCTTGCTATACATGTATATGATAATGTAGTTGCGTTCTGGTCACGTGACTTTGCTGCGAACGAAATTTCAACCCCTTAACTGTCCCCCAATCGGACTTACGGCGCCTAGCGGCCTTACGTTGGGTTATGCCCCGTATTTCTAGCTTTAATATACATTACGAACAATATAACCAAAAAACAGCACTTCGTATATATTGCGCAACTGACTCCTGCAATTAGAATTTAAATTTATCGCTACAAATTGTTGCGGAATTCTGTTCACGATGGGGTTTGCGCTATCAAGTTTTAGTCATTTTTTTACAGCGTTTAAACGTTTTAAAGGCAGCGCCATTTAAGGGCCGAAATACAGCTTTGCAAAATAATTGATTCGCATAATTTTAAACTGACTTGACTATTTTTGCGTGCGAAAGCAGCTACTGCACTGTATCGCAATTCTGTCCTCTGTCCATATGTCCGTCCATCTGTCTGTCTGTTAGTTTGTCCCACACACGAGTTGATCAGTCAAAAACGGTGCAAGCTATGTTCACTAAGTTTTTACCGTCGGCTGCTTAACAGACAACTAGTTTTAGGAACGGTAAAGCTTTTCCATAAATTCGAAGAAGGCCACACCAAACTAGGGCTAAATGAAAGGGGGTGGAAAAAATGCGATTTTAGCCAATAAGCCGCTGTATCTCAATAACGGTGAGAGATAGGGCCTAGGTTACGATTAATTACTAATAGAAAGTCGTACACTGGCTCTCGATTGCCACCGAAGTTAATGACCTTGAATAACCTTGAACGCTAAAATAGGTTTTATGTATTTTTGGCGATTTCGCGCTGCGAGACACATTTCAAGAGCAACTTATGCTGAAACCAATTGAGATAGTCATAGCAAAGCTGCAAATGAAAATTTCATCATTGAACGTAGATTTTAGCGGTTTAACTCTCAATTTTGTAGGTTCAAGGAAACCTGCGCACGAGGGCATCAGAGAGCGGTACTCCAATAAAAATTGTTATTTTACCGTTGTTGGCCAGCCTTTTGTGAAAACGATTGCAGATAGACATGTGCATGCTACATATCACAACAAGCACTAGTGACGAGCTTTTCAGTCCTATCCACATGGATGACTTTAAAAAACCCTGAAGTTTGAAAATAAAGGGTTTTTATTAATATTTGCGATCTTTGGCTGCAGCGCACACTCCAAGAATGAACTGCGACGAAATGGCTGGAGATAGACTGACAGTTTGCAAACAGGAACTGCTATAGACTTTCGCGCGTCACGTGAGCATTAGCTCAAATATCTTGTTGATTTTACTAGACCAAAATATAATAGATTATTTTCGCGAAACGCACAAATACTTATTGTCGAAGAATTAGTTTTCTAGTATTACGTATTTCTATTCGCTTCGGTGATATTTAAGACCAAATTCTAAAGTTGTCAAATATCGCCCCAAATTTCAAGTAAGTACAGCTATTGTAATTTTACACGAACAAGTAATGCACTTAAATGAAGAACGCAATGTTTATGATATACGAGTACAGAATTATTTTTTCCAAGAGCTACAAAAATTACAAATTAGAGCATAATCTCCGTCGTGTGGCAACGTTTCGTGGCGATCGTTAAAAAAAGTCCGAAATTTTGTGCTAAAATTGTCAGTTATATAGTGTATATGACAGTGCAAAACTACCGTTTCGGGGGCTTAATAAATAATGATTACTTTTTTCCAATAAATATGTCTGCTGTTTACAACAGTGACTGTGCAGTAGTAATACTAAAAAAAACGCTTTTAAATTATTACTTACCACTGTTATGTCGGTCATTTGTGCGTTGAATCTGTACACTCACAGCGTTGTTACTCCTAAAATCAAAGAAAATATAAAATGCGATAAAACTGCTAACTGCGATAAACGCATAAAACTTAGTATAAGTTTTACTGAAAGACGCCATTCGGCGCAGCATTATTCTGACTTTTGGCTTCAATATTGCTGACTGCCTTGCTTTGTGGTAAAGCTTTAAAACCTGTGCTTCCGTGTGCCGTTTGTTTCTAAAGACCAGCGTCTCTAAAATTTTTATTAAATTTTTAGAAATTTTAGTGCAGCTTATAATATGTTTTCAAAATTTTACTGAAAAATTCCCGGTTTCATCTTTTTTTGAAATGTTGCAGCAACTTTGCTTAAGTTCTCGTTAATTCTATTTACACACAGAATTTAAAGGGTTCTGATATGGGTTTTTAAAAGGTTTTTTCTTGTCTCCAGGAGCAAATTGTAAAAGGTATTTCAGATCAAATAAAGGGTTTTATATGAAATCCAAAAAAAAGTTTTTCCTAAAAACTAAGCCCTAAATAGTTCTAAACTAAACCCCAAAGGGTTTTCCACACCAAGAAAGTTTTTCTGCACTGTTGTTCTGCTACATATTGTGCTACAGTTATTGTGGGTTTCTGGCTTATATTGCAACAACAGTGTTGGACATGTGCAGAACTCTGATGGGTCTTAGGCTACATTTTTATTATTACTATTCAAATTTTTGTAATAAAATTGTTTAATGGCTTTATTTTGTAAGTTGTTGCCATGCAGCACTTATGTCTAAGTTAAACAGCAAACTTCACACATAACAGACTGTTTAAAAATCAGTTTCTTTTGACGCAGTTAACCCATAATCATCAAGATCAAAACCACCAAAAACAAAACAAATTGAATGGCCGATTTCCAGCGAAGACAATTTGAACCAAAATTTAAGTTCGCCTATTAGCACTCATCACTTTTTGCGCATAATTATGGCAATACCGGCATGGGGTTAAGCAGAGCATATGGTATATATGCCTTGTCAAATCTATTGTCTACTTGTACTTTTCCAAAAAGTTTGCAAGTTTCACTACTGAAAAGTAAACATAAAACAGTGCCAAATGACAACAATGTTCGCATTCAGTTAATGCCGTGTTCTGTGCAACATTAAAGGTCCATGGCCACGGTCAAACTCATTTGTGATGTTTATGTAGACATGAATTAGACATTTTACTTTGCATATACAATATATTAATTTAAACTTTATAAATATATGAAAAATAATGCAAAAATTGTAACAAAATGCAGCGTTGCGTTACGTTAGACAAAATAGTTTATCTAAATCAGTGGTTGGAAGTGACGTCACTGCGTGTACCCAGTGAGTGTTTACAAATTAATTTTAATATTTCTAATGGCAAAAATACTGTGTCGCATGACAACTGCAGCAGGACATAAGTAAGCAATGTGATTTTTAATGCTTATGTTTTTATGCGTATTTTACGTTGACTAGAATACACGCAGTGACGTCATCAGCCTGTGAACATGGCGTCTCGTTTTCTGCGTCGTTTTCGTAGATTGTCGATTTCAAATGTAAATTTTTTTCATGTTGACACAACGCTGGGTGAAAACATTTTTGTCAAAATTCTCAGAAAATTGTGCTTTTTAAGAAAATGATAAATTAATTTTGGTGTCTATGAACCTTTAAACTAAGAGTTAATTCAATAAAATAAAAATTGAGCACAAAAATTAGTGACTGCCTCAAACACCAAAAAATTCAACATCACAGTAGTACAACATTGTAAAAAGCAGCACCGAAGTTCGAACAAGTTAAAAAAACTTGGAATCAAGACTGGACACAACACAACGAATTTTTGTACCTTCCCTTTTTTCTTGTCTTTTTTCTTTTCACACCTTCCTGTCCTTGTCCTCCCTTTTCTTTTTAGTCCCTTGTCCCCCTCCCGAAATCCATATCCTTTTACTTTCCTTTCTTTTTTCAATTTTTTCTTTGTTTTCCTTTTCTCTTAAAATTAAAACCTTTTAAATTTAGCTAGAAAGTCTAGAGGAGCTCTGTGAGCTCCCCAGCGGTGTTTGGGGTGTAGCCCCAACTGAGGTTAAATTTGATGCATTTCAACTTTATAATATGACATCTGGTCGCAACAATTTCAATTATTTTTCTGAGAATCAACTGACCAAATTTAGTGCATGCAATTGAATGCAATAAAGGCAAACAAGGGTGGTGGAACAAATGTAAAAGTGGAGGTACAAGTAACCTGCTAGCAAAGCGAGCAAAAACGACTTTGAACTGTTGTGTGCAGAATTGTTGCATTAACTTCAAAAATTCCCAACATTTTAAGCGGGTGAAGGGTTTAAAATAAAGCTGTAAAATTAACGCATTAATGCATTAATAAATTAACGCACGTTAAAAAAAATAACGCGCGTTAAAATAATTAACGTACATACATAAATTGATGTTAATTTGTGACGTTTGCCCCAATGAAGCTAGGTCGACTTTAACTGAGCGGTTCACAACAATCTCGTAAAGGTCGGGTGGGTCCTTGATTTAGCCTTGACGTAGGACTAAAGGCTTTTAGTTTTAAAGTTATAACTATTTATTACTATTTATTAATAATAAAGGGAACTAATTGTGAGAGAGTAATCCTAGAGTAACTCTATGAGTAATCCACCAGAGTAATCCGCTGGAGTAATCCGCTGGAGTAACTCCAAGAGTAATCCGCCAGAGTAATCCGCTAGAGTAATTCTGCTACAGTAATTTTACCAGAGTAATCCAGAGTAACTCCAAGAGTAATTCACCAAAGTAATCCGCCAGAGCAACTCCAAGAGTAATCCTGCTAGAGTAATCCTAGAGTAACTTTAAGAGTAATCCGCCAGAGTAATCCTCCAGAGTAATTCTGCCAGAGTAATCCGCTGGAGTAACTCTACTAAAGTAATCCCGCCAGAGTAACTCTAAAAGAACTCCGCCAGAGTAATCTGCTACAGTGATCCTGCCAGAGTAATAGATTAGATTACGACACAAACACAGGATTTTATTGTGAATAAAGTCGGAATTCCACCGAGCAATATTTAATGTAATTTATAAACCCAAAACAGACAATTTGTAGCGATAAAAAAGTTCAATAGACGATTACATGCAGTACACTAAAAAAGAAAGTCCTACACTTTATCACGCCATTTAACAGCATTTTAGCAGTTCTTGCAGTTAGAAAGCAGGCAAAACAATGCTTACATGCATAACGCACTCAAACAGAAAGTCCTACACTTTGTCATACAATTCAATGCTATTTCAACAGTTCGTACATTTAAAAAGCAGTCAAACTACGTGTACACGTGAAACACACCTTAACGAACCTTTGTCACTCGTGGCGGGAGTGTGCGACATCCTAAAACCACTCCGACAAATAGACTAACTAATACAACTCTACAACAGATACTAGACGAGTTTCCAAAACTAGAGCCAAAGAGAGAGAAAAAGACAGAGCCAGAACAAGAGCCAGAGAAAGAGAGCTCTCTCGGGCTACCCCGCCATTTTATATCCAGCTTAGCTCGGAGTAATCTGAGAGGTCAAAGAGTAGGTCAAATAGAGTAACTCTGACCAATCACAATTTAGTTATCTAGGTCAGTTCCAAAAAGACAACTAGAAATGCGCGGATTGATAAATTTAGAAATATTTAGTTATTGAAATAAATAAAGGCTGTGCTGAGACCTAACTGTTACACCCTCCCCTCTCTTAATAAAAAAGTTTGATACTTCGAACTTGTAAAAGAAATGGACAGAAAAAATGTAAAAACTAAAATTTAAGAAAACGCGCATTACTACACATACTCATAATCACATAATATTCAAACACTTGAACAAAAGTAAAGCAAAAGCTAGTCAAACTTTTCAACATCAGTGAAATTACTCAGCTACAGATCAATAACCATGATCATGTTACTGCAAAACTTAAGCACAAAACCTTTGGAGGTAACAACATCGACGTTGGACACAATATCTACCATCAAAATTGGGCACATTTTCTTCTGCTCACAAAAAGTAAGTAACATTTGTGGCAAGTACTAGTCTAACACAAAGCCGCCATTAAACTCACAAACATGTCTCTGTAATACTCATGTACAAAACCCTCCGTGGGCTGTCACCTAGGAGATTACAAACAGGAGACAAAAAACATATCTGGTGCAACAACATCAGCGTGGGTAGAACATCTGCAAATGATTTTACGGGGCACAGTAGCACACTCAGGCCAGTACCAGTATAGGACTCATCCAGTATCTACCATCAACGCGGAACAAACTTCCTAGTGTTCACAAGCAACAAGTTAACTCACATGGCGAGTACTAATCTAGCACAAAACCGCCGTTAAACTCAAACGTGTTTCTGTAATACCCAGATATTACATCAGGGGAACGCTAGTAAGACTTGGTCATTCTCTAGCGCGTGTAAAAATTTGGGGGCGCAGCACCCCTTAGGGGCCGAAATATGGTTTTCAGAAAAATTTGATTTGGGTGGGTAAACATTAGCCGCGTAATCTCTGGTGTTAGTGGATCAAAGTTCATTAAATTTATTTAACGTTGCATTAATTGTACTTGCTAACGCTTTTTACCCCTTGTCGATAGCTCTATTCGTTCTAGAGATATTTGCAGTCAAACTCGAAAGTTGTCGTAAAACGTACTAAGTTTTGGACGTTTTTTGCCCTCCCAAATTTTAAGGGGGCGGTGCCCCCTAAAAGTTGTACCCGCGTTATTACCCCCATTTAGCAGCACGGCACGTGGCAACGTTTCATGAAACTACTCCCTTTGGCTCCAAAGTTCTCGCGGCTAATACGCTACATTTTAAGCCAATTTTTGACTCCCCTTTAAAAAAAGTTGTAAGGGGGGTCCCCGTCCTCGATGGGGCGTGCTCTAATAAATGCGCTAATAAATGTTGCTCATTTTCTAGCGTGTGAAAAAAATTTGGGGGCGCAGCATCCCTAGGGGCCGAAATATGGTTTTCCGAAAAATTTGATTTGAGTGGGTAAACATTAGCCGCGTAATCTCCAATGTTAGTGGACTGAAGTTTATCAATTTTTTTTTGTTTAACGCAAAATTAATCGTGTTTGATAACGCTGTTTACCGCTTGTCGATATCTTTATCCGTTCCCGAAATATTTGCAGTCAAACTCGAAAGTTGTCGTAAATCGCACCGATTTTTGCATGTTTTTTTGCCCTTTAAAATTTTAACGGGGCGGTGCCCCCAAAAGTTGTACGTGCGTTAACACCCCAACCTAGAAACACGTTAAGTGCCAAAGTTTCGTCGGGCGACACTTCCTAACTCTTACGTTATAAGCGCTCTTTTATTGCATTTTAAGCCAATTTTTGACCCCTTTGAAAAAAATTGTAAAGGGGGCTCCCGTCCCCGGTGGGGAATGCGCTAGTGATACTTGGTCATTTTCTAGCGCGTGTAAAAATTTGGGGGCGCAGCACCCCCTAGGGGCGGAAATATGATTTTCTAAAAAATGCGCTTTTGCTTGGTTTAATTCAACATCGAGATCTCCAAGGTTACCGGACCAAACTTCACCGGACTTGTTTCGCCTAACGCGGGAGGAATCGGCGTCGAACAAGTAACTCACTGATTTTAAATATCTTTATTCGTTCCGAAGAAATTAGTTGCCGAACTTCGAAATCGACCAAAATCGGGCCAAATTTTGCGTTTTTTTGGCCCCTAAAAATTTTGCGGGGAGGTCCCCCAAAATTTCGGCCAGGGATTATAAAATCGAACATACGTAGAAGCATCGTGCAAAATTTCGCGCCGATCGGCCGACGGAGCTCGAAGATTACGCAAGGGGAAAAAAGAAAAAACTAGAAATTTGGGGCAAAGCCCAACGTGAGTCTGCCCGGCGCCCTTAGTCCGATTGGGGAAAAAATTTGGAGGGGTGAAATTCCCCCGGTAGCAAGGTCACGTGGCCCGCACACAAATGCATCTGCATACGCAAAACGCGCACTATTGAACTATTGTGTAAACATTAGCGGCGTAATCTCTGGTGTTAATGGACCAAAGTTCACCAATTTTTTTTTATTCAACGTCGTATTAATTGTACTTAATAACGCTTTTACCGCTTGTCGATAGCTCTATTCATTCCAGAGATATTTGCAGTCAAATTTGAAAGTTGTCGTACAAAGTTGGACGTTCTTTGCCCTGCCAAATTTTAACGGGGTGATGCCCCCTAAAAGTAGTACACGTTTTATCACCCTTATCTAACAGCACGGTACGTGGCAAAGTTTTGTAAAGCTACACTGTGAGGTTCCCCATTAAGAAATATTTTGAAACGACACATTTATAGATGATTTTGACTCAATTTTTATCACGACGTATTAATCACATCTCTCTCATTAACTAACTGTAACGTAAAGTAGCAGTTTGCAACGCAATAGTGAAGCCTGCATCTGACATCGCTCCTTCTTTAAAAAGCGCAGCGGATGTCACTTTGTCCAGAGTTCGTAACGACGCAAAGTACACAGTTTAATAGTCCTTCAGCGGATGGAGACAGGAAATGACATCAGATCATATAGTCATTAAAATGTTCTTGGTTGTGATCCAGATATAATATGTCATCCAGTGATAATCCATATGTAATAT
>Ga0209454_1000910_pt1 | contig 16997 bp, 9 predicted proteins | sample WorMetHERISLAND1_2_FD_187400 | JGI IMG/M metagenome (GOLD analysis project Ga0209454, IMG submission 187400) | Marine gutless worms symbiont microbial communities from Max Planck institute for Marine Microbiology, Germany - Olavius geniculatus... | ecosystem: Host-associated > Annelida >... | reverse complement strand
AAGAATGCAAGGTCAACTAGGCCTAATCCACAAACGATTCCTGATGCGGCGCAAAGACTGGTCGCTTGCTCAGGTAATTAGGTAGCCTACTGTGTTGGTTTATCTGACCAACCAACTGCCATGAAGGCACTATCACAGACGGCTAAAGAAATCAACTCAAATAGGCCCACTGAGAAAAGGTTGCCGTCGCGGCGAGGGCCAAGTCGTTGGATTACGTAATGCACAAAGACCAAGTTGCTTAATTGATCAGCTCAGGTAAATATTGCTTTAAATTTGTAAGCTTCGACTATATATTATGCTTAATTTGTGTACAGCATCACCATCATCAATTTTTTTTTCTACGCCGCATCAGTCTCAGAAGCATTTCTAGTTGAATTTTAATTATTTAGAATGAAAAGTTACAAGGATTGTTTTAGGACAAAGTCTGATAGAAGCTAGCTCTCACTATTTCCAATGACTTTGCGCATGATATTAGGCGTTTTTGCAGGCCTAAAGATACTAGGAGATAACTATGAACTTTATAAGAAATTATACTTGCATTAGGAAGAGATTAGAGATAAAATGACTATGTTTAAAATACAACGCGGGTCACTTTTTAGCCTAAATCAAGTTAACGTAGGCCTACCAAAGCAATGGTAAAAATTAGCTTACTATCTCCTCTTGCAAGGCAAAACAAGGCTTCTCGGCATGTTGGCCGAGCGCTCTGTAGGTTTGTACACCTATTCAGTTGACATAGCTGAACAACAAGAACATTTTCCGCAACTTTAATTCTGCAAAATAACCTTATTCCACAAAGAATTTCTACAGGTGAAATTCCACAAAATACACCTTTCAGAAATTCCACAATCCGCATTCCGCAAAGTACGCCTTCCCAGTAAGATGGTATATTTTTCTGCAGACAGTCACCCATCGAAGTAACGGGCCTAACCACTTGATAGAAACACAAATGGTAGTTGAACCCACAATATCTTGATCATAATGTCTCCTCAGTTATGCCACGAAGCCACACATTGCCATAAGGTTCAGTCAACTAGCTTTGTTTGGTGAGTATTTGCACCGTGGACAATTGCACTGGTTGTGTTGAAAAACACTGACCAGTATTTATGGTAGATAACTAGTGTCTATTTGTTGTTGGTGTTGTAGATATATATCCAGTGAAAAAATGGTCTCTCAGATCTACCAGCTGAGTTTCCCATTGACAGTCATCCTACTGCTGCTGTCTATTGTCTCTCTGGTCGTCATCTTTGTGTCTGTACGATGGTGCCTCCGTATCACATGCTCCGTGATCTCAGTTTTATCTCAACGGCAATCATTGAACAAGCAGCCTGTGGATGATGCAGTGCACTCTTCTGGTAATATAACTCACACGAAGGAAGAATAGTTACGCTGCTAAATAAGTATTCTTTGTGTTTGACTGTTGATTGCCACCTTGCGCCATTCAGTGACGTGTTGCGTATTTGCGGTGATTTGCATCTCACTCACGTGATACATGGACAGTGGTGCTGACTGTTTCAAATCGCTTCAGCTATGCACAACAAAAGACTTGAAATGTGTGCTGCTGCCTGTGTGACTGCTGCATAGAAAATGTGTTTTGCTGTTCTGTTATGTTAATGTGGATTATGGAAATTGTGCAAAGTTGACATCGCACATTAATTTAACTGGTTTTTCAAAGCAGACAAGAGAATTATCACGTTAACTGTAATAGTCAGTATGATAACAAATCTGGTGAATATTGTGCTAAATATACCAAATAAATAGAGAACTGTAAAACTCTTAATGCACCCCTATCTTCCTGTGGAACAAGTGCCATGTCATCTTGTTCCCTGCAGGGTCGGATTATGGTTTCTTCGGGCCCTGAAAGCGACTGCGGCACCTCGTACATATATTTGCAATATTGACTTCATTTTGGTTCTATTTGTACTGTTATCTTCTTTGCCTGAACAATAAAGGCAAACAAGGGTGGCAGAAAATATTTAAAAGTGGGTGTATAAATAACATGCGAGCGAAGCTTTAGCCTCACCAGCCTCATGGATGATCTGGCCCTGGTTCCTATTAGTCCCCGGAACCGCCGCCGCCGCCGCCCTTAAGGCCTCGGACTGCAACCAACCGTTGAGTTAGCGGTCCCGGGCTGCTAAGGTTCCACGCTGCCGCCGCCAATAAGCTAGCCGTCTTAGCGGTTTAACAAAAAAAATCAAACAATATGTTGTGCTCACACTGCTGCAAGCAGAGCGCCAGCATGAGTGCACATCTTGTCAGTCGTCATGTATGGTCGTCACAGTAATGCCAACTGCCGATGGTGACTGACAGTCAGTGAATGAATATTAATGAGCATTAGGTTGACAATCGTTGGTTGGAGTTGGTGTTTGTACTTTGCAGTTTTGTATGGTATTTCGTGGTTACACATTTTTGACCATTCGCTAAACATTTTTACATAATGACGCGATTGTAGGCCTAATGTGCTCATTTCTACAGTGTAATATACGAGTTACTTATGTGACTTTATGGGAAAACGGTATTTTGATGTTACGAATCACATCTGGGAGACTAAAGGTTGTTGCTTTTAAAAAAGGTAAAGGGAGCCATGCCCCGGCTGGGGCGTAGGCGGGGTGCTCATCTACCACTTGCGGCTGTTGAGCCCGTAGGTGGATAAACCACTTGAGTCCGTGACGCATGGCCAGTGCGAAGCCAGACCTACGGTTACCTTCCCAGCCTCGGCGCATCACCGCCCTTTGACCGGTAGGCTACCAAATTATACTACGTGGTGACAGAGGCACATGTGTGTGAACAACTTGCCTAAGGTCGTTACCCGGCAGTGTCCTGGTGCGGAGTCGAACATGCGCCCCTGAGTGACCTCAGGATTACAAGTCCGGCACATTACCGTTGGACTACCGAGCCACACTATGTTAATATATCATTTCAATGCACTCGCTGTAAACGCTGTAGACTGCTGTTTACATGTTGCCTTTGGGTCTCCAAAATTACTACAAGTGACCAGGGACGTCTAGAGCTGCAGCGGGGCCCATGGAAAGCTTTCTCGCGGGATCCATCTTCGGAGAAAATTTTAGAATTTTGCCTTTTAAAACGGTGAATTCTGGTGTACTTTATATTTCTGAGCAACGGGGGGGGGCAAATGTTGTGGGGCCAAGATAACTTACCCCCTACCCCTCCCCCTCTCTCGTGTAGCCTGCCAGTGACAGACGTCTTAGCTGTCTGGACCACTAAGCCGCTGCTAAGACTTAGCGGTCCAGACTGCCGTTAGCTTAACGGCTTAGCAGTTTAAACCGCTAAGCCAGCCACTAAGGCTTCAGCCCAGCCATTAAGGCCTTAGCTCAATGGTTCCGGGGACTATTCCTTATCATTTATAGCTTGTACTAGAAATTTAGCTTTTATTTTAGGTCTGACTTGTGTTAAAACATTGCCAGCTTGCCATGCCATACTAAATTTTTTTGTGCGTAGTGTTTGTTATTTCAAATGCATTATAAAACATGTTCATATGCTGAAATGATATATTGACATGTGTTAAATATTTTCACGATATGGATGCCATATAAGAAGTATAACTACTGTGACGTATATCTGTTTTCATTTATGGTACTGATAAAGTACGTGTTCCTTGAAGTCTTAACATTAGCTTATGTGCTGCGTATTTGTTTAATGTGTGTTGTTTAAACAAAATTCTTCTGCGGTTCTGCATTCTGCTAGTTATATATTAGTGGTTTATTGTAGTCATTTGTGCGACTGTTTTTATTTTCCAGATAGCTTTATGTGTTCAGTTGCTCTCTCTGCTTTCTATGATTTATAGTAAAATAACATTTATACATTATGAGTCAGAATACAGTTGAGTAACTTTGAGTTCTGTCATAACATTGCCATTGATTGACTGTAAAAAATCATTTCCTGACTGTACAGAGATTCGGCAATACAGTGATCATTACAAATCCCTGCATGCCTGCACTACACTGCCTAGTGAAGTGTAAATTGTAATTTACAGTTATGTGCTAGACTGTGAAGTATAGCCGGTAACTTTATACTTGCTGGCAGTAGACAGTGCACTAAATTGCTGAAGTTATGTGAGGGAATAACATAGATACCTATAGCCAATTATTCCTGTAAAAAAATTCCAGATAGCCCAACTTATGTTGTCACTGGTCAGCATAATATCAACGTTATGGACAGACATACTCTGGCATGACACGCCCATTTAATTGCATGATGTGGATAAGCATTGCATTTTGGTGACCCCTACCATTTTTGGCTGAAAAGCGCCAACTTTCCCTCCACCCCACCTCAGTTCAACTTCAAATTTAGTGCCCGGTAATCTTTATTGACACAATACCATGTACAACCTGACCTGACAAGAGACAGGTAAGTCATACAACCAATAACTTAAGCCTACAAAAGTCAAGAAGAACATAAAATTTGAGGATATTTCCCTTGCTGATAGTGTAATAAAATTTCAGGTAGCCCAACCTATATGATCGCAAGTTATCAACGTCACATCAAACAGACGGACGGACAGACATACCGTACTCTATTACTCGAGCAATACCCGCCCATGCATGGCGCGGGAAAATACAGGTCTAGTAGTGTGTGACTTCTAGCTAGCAAAGTCGATATTGTGTATGACTTTAAAGCACTAATTCACAAAATAGAAAGTTATAATATATTGTGATCGAAATGTCAATGCAACTAACTTCAAGAATATCATTACTGTCACTGTATGCTCGCTGATCACTGACACTCTTGACAGTTTTCTGTCTCATGTCTTGTTATAGATACGTTACGTTAGAAGCAGGTGCGTGGCTTAAGGTCACGTGACTGTCGCTAATAATAACCATGACAGTGACGTAAGCTGGGATTTCCATCTTGATGTTTGATGGTTCTGTTTTGTAAATGAAAGTTGTAGTTAAAGTATGGTTTATTATTGGTCGTTCGTTAGCTTTTATGGTGTGACAATACAGCATTAACTTAACTGTTTTAATGATGTGGGTGATATTTCAGATTCTTCTGTGTTTGCATGGGTTTAGTGTTTGCTGTCGATCCTTGTGTAGGCCTACCTGCATGTAATCCTGTCCGTGCCCATCCCATTTCTCTGGTAGGCGGCCAATACAGGTCAGAGATGTGCAGATCCTGGAATTTTGGGTTCACGTCCGCACAACTAAACCGTCAGGCGTCCGCTACTGCATCCGCGTTCACACTGCCAGCAACAGCGATAAGGTTAAAAATCGACTGTACCTCAGGGCCAGCCTTAACCAGCGTGGCATGTGCAAAAAACTGCAGATACAACTGGAATCTTGTAGTATTATTGTTACCAGAACGTAGGAACGTTGCGGTAAAGAAATTTTTTTTCTCGGAGAGCGTTCGCAAAGACATCAAAAATTGTGTTCGGACTACACCCACACCCACAAAATGCTTTCAGATGCGCATCCCATCTGCATATGTCTGATACAGGTAATAGATGCAATGCAGATCCGCACGATATTTTTGCATACAGGGACTGACCTAATTTTGAAATCCGGGATTGTGGTGCTGCCAATCCCAAGATTCAGGATTAGTGAAAATGGCCAGGATAATGGGTTTCGAGATCCCGGGATTGCAATCACTAATGGGATGAATGCTCACTTTGTGTAAAGGTTGGAGCTTGCACCTGTGTGGGTTAAGGGGATGTCAGACAAACGACAAAGTAGGCCAACTTTTGTGGGCGTGGTTTAGTTGCCCGACAAAATTGGCTGACAAAATTGGTGAACTATGACACACGGCCGATATTTTCGTCTGCTACTTTGTACGATATCAGTTAGCACAACAGCCGAATTTAGATCGCAAAATAATACTTGCATCACCTTTTTCTGCATCTAGTGAACGAAAATAAATAAAAAACACAAAAAACTAAAATAAATATTCATCTTTTGTTGTAAACAATCACCATGGCAACGTAAGCAAAATTTGTTGTCCGATATTCAAAAAGTTGGCCGACAAAATTGTTGAAGATAGAACATGCTTTATCTTGGCCGACAAAATCAGGCTATTTTGTCTGCCGACGAAATCGGGTGATTTTTGCATGACACGCGACAGATTTTTGTCGGGCGATTTTGTCGGCAGATAAAATTGGCCGATTTTGTCGTTCGTCTGACATTCCCTTTACTTTTCATGCCTGTTGAGACCCATGTTGTTTTTGTTGGAAAATTGCAACATTCTGTCTTGCCTAGTTTTTACAAGCGATAGCAGCTACTGCTGTAGCATGTCTTAGCCATCGCACTTTTGTCCGTCTGTCTGTCACACGGGTGGATCAGTCCAAAACGGTGCAAGCTAGGATCACCGATTCTTCACCATCAGCTGCCTGGGAGACTAGTTTCACGATCCATAAAGCTTTTCTATGATTTTGAAAGGGGTCGCCCCAAATGAGGGTGCTAAATGACATGGGGTAGGAAAAATGTGCAATTTTCAGCCAATACTGAAATTCATGTACTGGATATGGCGCTAGGCGTCATCCGCCTTCGAGTCTAAATGGAACATTGTTGTGAACTTAGATTTCGTTTGCATCGCTGTCGTGCTTTCCCCTTTGCATAAGCTGGGCTTTTCTTGTTTTCAACTCGTGACACCACTGTTCGTATTGCATACCGTAAAGTCTCAACTATAATGCACACCTGAATATAATACACCCCCGTACTTCACAGTAGCAGCAACGTGGAAAAAGCTGTAATTGTATAATACGCATCTCATATTTCTCAGCTTTCGCCGCTGCCTCCTGTTCTTGACAAGTAAGACAAACCATGGATGGCATTCAGCTATAATCAGATTTATTTGTAGCTCTGTGGTACAGAGACTGTGGACGAACTGACCTGCTGCGTCATTAGATTTGGCCACTGGCTGACATTGTGCACTCTAAATATGCACTTATTTACTTACTTACTCTGCTTATCGTAGGCCACCCTGGATCACCCACGTCGCGCTGTCATTACTGATATACCTGTAGGGACGACGTGGACGTTGAGTTATAAACTGACAGGATAGCTGTTGCAGCATCAAGTTACACGACTGTGTGTTTTTTCTGCATCTAATGAACGAAAATAAATAACAAACACAAAAAACTTTCATCTGACACTTTTTGCAATGTGTTTGTAACGTCCATGCATGGCTGGTAAAAATTGAAAAAGTACTCCTATGTATAATGCACATGACAATCTTTAGAACAGCTTTAAGGGTGAAGTAGTGCATATTATATGCTAGATTTTACAGTATGCATCATTTATAATTATAAATTATAATGCAGCGTCTGATGAACTACATTGTTTATGTCTATTGACAAAGTTAAGGTGGACTCACCAAGGCTGTATTATTTATGATGATGCTATAATCAAATTGCTTTCCTTAACCGAATAGTACATAAAACTGCTGTAGATGTTTATTAATCGGTGTATTAATTATTAATATTATTAGATGAAATCACTGCCACTGCAAGCCTATTACTACACATTTCTTCATCTGTCTGTCTCTCTCTCTGTCACATTTTTGCATCTGCCTAAACTGTTCGATGGATTTAGATGCCATTGGCGGGTGGAGGAGGGTTAGTGACACTATGTGTCAGATGGGAGCCCTGACTCCCTGGGGAGATTTGGGGGACCAACCTCCAGCCAATTCCAGTTAATTCCAACTTACGAAAAATGATGATGGCATGTGGCACGATCGATCAGCGATTCCGCCGCTTACCAAATTAATTTTGATATCTTGATACCAGGTTGCCACGTGTCTATTAGTAGAAACGGCCTTTGAATATTCATACTGGCCAGTAGTTGTTGCAGCATATGAATCACAGTCCTGTTTTGTACTGCAGCTAAAATTAGCCTGAAGGAAATTTTCCGGCATAATGGGGGGTTTTGAGCTGCTGGTTCTACTTAGGGACTTTTACAGAACTACTTGGCACTGCTATTATTTTCGGAAATATATGTCATTAATTAAGTTAATGTAAGACACAACGGAACTTAAATATATGCTAAAGCTCAAAAATTTTTAGATACAGTGGCTAGATGTGCAGAAACTGCAGCTATTTATGTGACAGTAAACAAAACTGTACATGTGTTGATTGGTGTAATCCTTGTCATATCATTTCCTGCTTGAGACATTTGAATAGTTAATTTTTGCACTACTTCTAATGGTTGTACATTGTTGTGATTTAATACTGAATGAATCTCGATTGCTCTTAAGTCTGAGAACTTTGCACAGTACACAGTGGCCCAGTTAAAATACACCCAGAAGTTTTATCACGACTGCTTCAAAAGTTGACTTAGCTATTTTTTACAATTTTTAGCCAATATACTCTGCAGTAAATTAAGCGAACATAAGATTCATCACATTCCAAACACATCGCTACACTATCTTGTGAAATATAGGCAGCTTTACGTAACACTAAGAGCGAAGTAACTTTCAAACGTTTTGAATGTGATGGCATCTTCACTGACAGTTACCACTGATTTGGCTTGTGAAAGTATTTTTGCTCACTTTTTATTGATTATTTTAGTAGAGCATTAAGATTTCTTTATATTATTTGGCTGGTTTGCATGATAAACTTTGTTATTGTAGCTATTGGTCATTGTCAGTTTAAGTAGGCTGCATTTTGCATATTCTATGGAAAATGTGTGTTTTTTGTTTTCATTAGCTGCCAACAAAGGCATTGAAAATGTTTGTTATTACTTCTGTGGAATTATTGAAATCGCGAAGAATTTGCACATTTTTTGGTTCATTTTTACGTGTGAAAGCAGCTACTGCTTTCAGCGCATCTTAGCCATCGCAATTCTGTCCGTCCGTCCGTCCGTCTGTCACACGGGTGGATCAGTCCAAAACGGTGCAAGCTAGGATCACCAATTCTTCACCGTTGGGTGCCTGGAAGACTCTAGTTTCAGGAACCATAAAGCTTTTCCATAAATTCGAAGGGGGTCACCCCGAACGAGGGCGCTAAATGAAAGGGGTGGGATAAATTTGCGACTTTTAACCAATAAGTCGCTGTATCTCAGAAACGGTGCGAGATAGGGCCTAGGTTACTATTAATCACTAATAGGAAGTCATACACTGGCTTTTAATTGCCACTGAATTCAATGACCTTCGATGACCTTGAACGCCAAAATAGGGGGTTTTATGGATTTTTTGGTGATTTCGGGCTGCGACACAAGTCTATATCATTCACAAGGTGGCACCACGTACGGAACTATCGTTATGCGATCTAGGTAGAGAATTTGGTATTTGTATATTAACTTAGCGTGAACACCTTAATTTTCAGCTAAACTACTGAACAGTAACTGCTATAGGTTTTCGTGCGTTTCGTGAGCATTAGCTCAAATTTTTTTTTTTTTTTATTGTGCGGTTTTGTGCCAAAGGTTGGTATATTATATTAATGCATTCCTATGTCATATCTACTTATTTTGTGAGAGGTTTTTGTCGTGTACTAATTAAATGGTGCATGGTCTGGTCATTGTACAGGAGTGTGTGACTTCTATTTATAAATATTATACATATTGACGTCATACAGCCGCTACAAGATACCAAATATGCCGGTAGGTCGGTAGGTAGGTTTGGTTTTCTATTGCTCAGTTATGCGATGAATGGAAATAGGCTGAAATTGAAGACTAGCATTCTCTATAATATTTCCAAGGTAGTGTAAACTAAAAGTGAAGTCCTGTGTTTTATGCTGTCTAGTCTAGACTTACTTGGCTTATGTCTTATCACTTTCGACGCAACATAGGTTACAGGTTACTTTTTTCGATCCAGCTTTGCTTTCTGCTGCCGACTCCATCTTTTTCAAACTGTATTTGAAACCTGCTGTTTGCATATCTTTTTTCCAATCTTTTCCATGGTTTTTTTGGTCGTCCAAACACATAAAATAAACTTGCTAAGTGCGTTATGTTATGTGTAGGCATTGTCGGAACTGATGCCTTCCTGTGACGTTGGTCCATCGTTGTTGGAGTTTGGTTATGACATGGGCTTGAAGCATCGTCATGATCAGATCAATATGCAGAGAAGTGCCACCAGTAGTAGTAGGAAAGATGCGGATTTAACTGAACGAAAATGTCAACCTTCACCATTTCAGTTTCATGCAGACTCAAACAGGCTGCTGGATGATGATATAGGTATTGATGAACTCACTGGCGTAAAGCGCCGACGTGATATTGAGAATGAGGAATTGAAGAGACATATTCTCGGGCCTCGGATCTTTGATCTTGAGCAGGTCCAGGACTCCAGTTTGCATTCGTTTGAGTGTTTCCATTCTTCCAATGCATGCGGCACTCCGTCGACCAAACATCTGGAAACGTCGGTCAAGTGGTGCATGTCTGGAACCGAAACCAGCATGAAGACGAATTTCGACTTTCTCTCTGACTTTCTGGGTGGAAACAGTTTTCCCATCATTGCCGTTGATCCAGTGGAACCAATGCTTGAGAAAGGGTCCATGGAAGCTGAAGGCTTGGCAGAGAAGACTGGAGGAGATTTTCTCTCGGTTAGCTCGGAAAACGCAGATGCTGTCTCAGATATGGATAAAGCAGATCTTTTTCGGACGGAATCTGCCCTGGACCTAGTAAATGAGCAAGATTCCTTAAATCTTCTGGTTGATTTGTGTGGTGTTGAGCCGGCACTTGAGAAGACATCTCTGGAAGCCGGAAGCTTGGCAGGGAAGACTGTTGGAGATAGTCAGTGGATTCTGAAATCAAAGTATTCTTCTTTTTACGAAAGTTAGTTTTCTCAGCTCTTTCTTGCATTTGTACTTGAACACGTTAAAGATGTGTGACGCATGAAGTAAGTAAGTATGTAAAACGTGAATTTATGTAGTGCATAAGTTGAAATTAACCCCGCATTCGCTGAACCTATTTCAGAGCTATGGAGCATCGCCTGTCTCATGAGATCACATAGTGTTACCACCCCAACGTCAGCCAGGCAGGCTAGTACTCAATTTCTCTACCCTGGAGGCTGAGTTGAGCTGAGTAGCCTGACGTTGCTTGCCTGTTTACAGTCAGTCACCCATCCAGGTATTTAATCTGGCATAGCGTGTTATATTAATATTAATGGCACATGGCAGTTAACATAGCTTTTCTGAGAACCAACAATTCAGGACCTCTTTCATTAATGTTGTTGTTATCTGATCCCACTGGCTAGAAGGATAGAATTCGGCTCTCTGTTGATTAAATCTGGGTTGTCAGTGTCTGTACAAATGTATGCTTGGGCTGTCTGTCAGTTATAAGCCCAGTGTTTTATAAATGTATTTTAGTTAGTCTGGAGTAACTATATAAAAAATTTTTGTTGTTGCCTGAAGATGTGTAATGGTAGCAGCAGCGGTTGTATTATTAGTACTAGCAGTTAGGCCTAGTTACTAGTTATTGTTGTAATAGTAACAGTGTATCATGACTGTTGCAGGACGTCGTTGGTCAAGGCGTGATTTAGAATCACTCCCAGCCATCTATTGTCGTCAGTGCCCCAATGGCAGCTGCAAATCAAACTCCGGTAGTGGCCAGTACTGTAGCAATGGGTCGGGTTATGGAGGAAATTCTGGCTACTCATCTAATAGAAACTCCGGCTTTATGTCACTGCCACCAGTAGGAGATTTTTGTTGTGTTTTTTATTAAATTGACTGCTAGAATTGATTGATTGATTTATTTCTTTCATATCAAGATTGTGCATAGAGTACATCATAAAACATACATGCAAGAAAAGTGGAAACAAATTAAATGAAATACAGAATAATAATACAGTATTGTTTGTTTTTACGTTAGTTTTCTTGTTGGGCAGTTTTTTTGGGTATAGCTTGATTTAACAGGAAAAGAGTGAATGAGTGAATGACCACTGAGCAATGTTATGTACCTTGAGTGGTTTTAGTCATGGTAGTGGACATTATGCTGATTTACTGACTGACCTTCAACTGATTGAGTGATGGTAACTGACCGATATATTGATTGATTGAGGTGGTTTGGTGATGTAGCAGTGGGGTGTCGGGCTTACAATTGAATGTTTATGGGTTCGATTCTTGGTTGGGACACTATCAGATGGTTACCACTTGTATGGGTGACTTTGGACATTATATACTGAACCACGAAGGTCATCTCGGCCTTCCATCCCTCTGGGGTAGGAAATCAAGTACCAGTCTGTCCAGCTGCGGTTAAAATGGGGTACGTTTACCTGTGTCGGGTGGCAGCCGACCCGGGTTCCCACTGGTCCTGAAAAGTACTGAAAAAGTCCTGAAATTGGTCATGGGTGCTGAAAAAGTCATGAAGAAGTCCTGATTTTTGCTAGTGTTATCCTGTAAAACCAAGATACTGAATCCGTAATTTTTTCCAGTAATATTTGTGCTTAATTACTGAAATTGCTTATCTGCTTGATTGACATACATCAGTTATCTGTCAGGTATCTTCATGTATCATGTTTTCTCAATAAAATAACTCAGGTGCTTGTTTTTTAGCTAAGTGCGTTGATGGGTTTTTCTTAGAGCTGTCGAAGCATTAATTTTTTAAATGCATTAATTAATTTATTAACACACCCCGGCCTGTCGAGAGGGAGAGTAGGGGCTAGGTTACCCCATGTCCCACAACGTTTGGGAGTTCCTCCTGTAGAATATAGAAAGTTAAAAATGCATTTTAAACATGTAATCAACAATAACTGCCATCATAGCTAGCATAGAAATCTATCAGTCTGTCGTCAAAATAATTATTTGTTTACAGTAGTGATAGAACGGCAACTACAGTTTAGTTACTTGAATTTATTCGATTGTCAAATAACCACAGTTTAACAGAATATTGGAACTTTTACTTTATGGAATTTAGTAAATGAACATAAATTTGCGTATGTGCTTTAATTATTTTAGTGCGTGTTAATTTTTTTAATGTGCAATAATTTATTAATGCATTAATGCATTAATTAATGTGTTAATTTGACAGCTCTAGTCTTTCTTGTTTTTATGGTGCTGAAAAAGTCCTGAAAAAGACCTGGATTTCGATTCTGTCATTTGAGTGGGAACACTGGCTAACATTGTGTGATTTCATATGGCAGGTGACGCTCAGCAGCTGCGTGAAGGATTTTCTACTGCTATATACACTACCTTTTTTGATTGATTGATCTGTAGAATGGTTCGAGCAGTGGTGGAGGTGGTAATGGTCATGGTGGAGATGATGGAGACCCTGGTAGAAGACACTGGAAGAACGCTGGAGGCTCTGATGCCAGAAGATATGCTAACGAGAAGAAAAAGATGAAATCAAAGAAACAGCTGGAGGATGGAGTTCTGGCTTGGGTGAGTCTAACTTTGTTGCTTTGGACTGCACTGATTTTAGCATTTACTTTCAAATATGATAAAAAGGTCATTAGCTTAATACCTTTGTTGAAGAATGCAAAATCAGGTAGTTGTTGTAATTATATAAGAGCACTTTTTCTGTATCGTAAAAGCAAATAGAGAAAGTTATCAGCCATCCAGTGAGGGAGAGAGTTGGTGTAATTCAGGACATAACTTATATCAACTTTTCTGTGCAGCTTGTTACCAGTTGCATTTTTCAGCCCAGAATGCCCAAAAAATGATAAAGAAAACTTAAAGGGGTCGAAAGTGGGAAAGCTGTAGGAAGAGAAAGGTTTCAGAAAGCAGGGAAGGGCGATTTTAGGAATTTTTCTCACCATTTCCTTCTTTTTGATATCTTTAGAAGGACTGATTAGATGCCCCTGTTGTATGCATTTTTGTGGAACCGTACTGTGTGATTTTCAGCTGTTGCAGAATGAAGTTGGTACCGAATGCAGATCCGAAGACTGGCAGTCAATACTGAGTGACTGCACATCAAGATGTCTTTCTGGATGTCCACACAAGAACCCGCAGAACTGTACATGTAGAATCTGCGATGCTCTTATGATACAACTACAGCATTGTGCCACAGCGAACTGCGATAGCAATGGTTGTAGCGTATGTGGGCGCATCGTGATGCTTATCTCACTGCATTTTGATGAATGTTATCGGCAACAGGAACGGCAGTGTTCCTGCAGCAGATATTTGGCCACTTCTTCTTCTACGAATTCTATGAATGCATCGAGTTATGAGATGCTCCCTGTGGATAGAGTGCGGTCTTATCTGTGCTCCGTGTTTCAGTCAGTTTCGTGCCATGATGATGATGATGATGATGACAAAGGAGATGAAGCAGAATTTCTACCAGTCTCGGGCAACAGTAGTGCTGCTGCTGACGATAATGATGATGTTGATGATGATGATCATAAGGGATCCAACAAAGATTTTGACAGTGACAGTTCTGATGATTCCTTAATGATGCCGTCATTTTCGTCATCAGAAATTTCCTCGCCATTCCAGCTGCCTTCCATCAAGACATCAAGCCTTGCTTTACCGGGAGGACATGGCTCCAGGATTGCGGCCAGAGACTTGCCTGTATTATCCGGTAGAGGAGTGGACACATCCGATGGTTTGGCAGGATTTGCTGCTGCTTCCCTGGCAGCGAGACCTAAAACAAAGCATCTAGAGGCAGCCGTGGCTTCCAACTCTCGCATCTGTGTTTCACTTGATGCTCCGACGACCGGTGCTGCAGTTAGTCGGACTGAAGCCATCACCAGTGTTCCAGTGGCAGCTGTCTCGCGACCACGTGGTAACATACGCTGCGGGACCAAGACAGAGCTTCGCAAGTTTGCCGTTCGTTGGCAAAACTTCGCTGACCGAACCAGAGAGAATGGAACTCAGAGCATACAAGAATTGCCACTTGAAGGACTGATACTGAACGACTTCAGACATGTAAGTCATCAGTCAGCTGAATTGTAATTATTGGTATGATTAAAATATGTTTTCCAAGCCTTGAGGTTTATAGGGTTGCGATGATCTGTGTACGTTTCCTTAGTCCTCAGCTGGACACTAGCTTGCACTGCAAGACCATGGATATGTAAGTTAGTTATATGCAGTATTAAACAAGTGAGTTTTTACACAGTGTGTGCCTGTTTTCCCCACTTTTGCTGGTACTTGCTGCATATATCCATGGATGGATGGCCAAGCTGAGTTGACCTGGGTGGCTGGTTACATATTGCAATGCTGACAGTAAGTCGTTCACGTACTAACCGGGTCCATTGTGTAGTTGATAGTCCACAACGTGTTAACCAACCAGTGCACCATGTTTAAATCATACGACATGCAAGAAATAACCTATGGTGACTTTTTTGCACTAGTAAAGGTTAAACAGATTTGTGAGCACTGATAGTTGAAACTAGAAATAAGAGTGTAATATTATGATAGTGGTAACTGTTATACATTAATAAACTATTAAACTAATGAAATTATTAGAAATGATGACATTAAAAGTAACTGACGAATTGTTTAGTTTTGTTCAAAATAGTGTACATTTATTAAGATCAGTAAATTTGATTAATTTAGCAAACTAATCGTTGTTGGTTTGCTTATGCAGCTATTGGTGCTGAACAATGGCAACTATGCTGAGGACGAGGAATGGGTCGTAGTATCTGGTGTGCTGGGAACAGATGGTGTGATTGCTGCTGGAGCATGTGGCAAATGCATCGCAGCCATTGACTTGACAACCAAGCACAGATTCTGTGTCAAAATTGTGAGAACTGACGCTGTTTTTGTTGACACATGATAATTTTTGAATCAAACAAAATATTGTGTGAAATTTACTAAGTATATGGCCTGAATCTTCTTCTGTAAATGGCCTGATATACTTTTTATTAGACCTGTAAGCGAGAGCGAGCGGTAGCGAGCGAGAAACGGGACGAGCGAGAGCGAGATTTTTTTCGTGAGCGAGCAACAATACATACGAGCAAGTCGAAGCAAGCGAAATTTAAAATGGCACCGGATTTTTTACGTGCAACATAATGTAATGCTTCGCACGTGTGTCTTAGGTATCATCGAGACGTTTTTCTGTCTGTCTGTCTGTCCGTCATTCACACTGTACGATTGTATCAAAACACTGCAAGCTAGGATTACAAAATCTTCATTGTCGGCTGCCACAAATTAGCCTCTGTACCTACTTCCAGCATTTGTAGAGCTTTTTCAGAAATTCCACAGGGGTCATCCCGATCGAGTGCGTTAAATGAGTACTTGAGCAAGGTGCGAAACATTGGCGATTTTGAGCTAAATATAAGTCGCCGTATCTCATAAACGGTGCGAGATGGCCGAGTTTACAATTGATCACTAATAGGAAGTCCTATAAGTTTTTTTTTCAATTTACACAAAAATCAATGACTGAAGGAACTTGAAACCCAAAAATAGAGGGTTTGAGATTGATTGTTTAATGCTTAGGTTGACTCATGGGTTTGCTAACCAGAAATTAACTTAACCTCTCTGGTTAATCTCGTGCACACTGTTCCACGCTAAATTTTGGCGTGAAAAAAAGTGCCACGTGTTAATCTGGATAATTCCGCGAGTTCCGAGTTAATCTTGTGGTCAACCGTAACCCATGCATAGAACAGTCGACCTCGGTACCTGATGGACCACTGCTCGCCAGTCTCTGACATCGTTTTCTGACAGCGTCTGCATTCGGCCAGCAGTCACCAACTTTCCGTGCCACGTCATCGGCTCAGCACTTATGGCCGTCGGGCGTTTTCTGTTGCCGGACCAACTGTATGGAACTCACTGCCTGATGACTTACGTGATCCGGAATATTCTGCAGACATTTTCAGACAGTCGCTAAAGACGTTTTTGTTTTCACAGTACTAGTGTGTTCAGCGCATTGGAGGTTTTGACGTTAATGCGCTATATAAATTTACATTTGACATTGACATTGGTGATTTTTTGCATCTTTAGACATCTATAGGCTCTAGCGCAGATATCGAAAGTAAATTGCGCCGAAGGCAACATGCGTAAGTTATGAAATTTTCATCATTAAACAAAGATTTGACAGTTTAGGTATCGACCCCTAGGTTTAAGTAGACTTCCATCACTTTCACCTTGGGTATCACACATTCAAATGTGAAGTATGCCAACTACGGAATCGACTTCGACGTGATTTAATGGAGATCACATCTCCTGCAAAAAATTATGA
>Ga0209454_1000909_pt1 | contig 17008 bp, 14 predicted proteins | sample WorMetHERISLAND1_2_FD_187400 | JGI IMG/M metagenome (GOLD analysis project Ga0209454, IMG submission 187400) | Marine gutless worms symbiont microbial communities from Max Planck institute for Marine Microbiology, Germany - Olavius geniculatus... | ecosystem: Host-associated > Annelida >... | reverse complement strand
ACACAACAACGCTCTCCACGGTGTCTTCTGATACCGACAACCTGGATCTGCTCTCCAAAGCGAGGATGATAGGGATAATTGACAGTCGCTAAGAGTGGGTAATGATGGGCATCATATGGTGGGTTTGTGGGGAGGGCGCCGGGTAACCGGTGCCTTTACCCGGAAGCCGACGCAAAAAAGCCGCGCGGCTGATTAGCGATGTTATGGTGCGACACGATGTCGCATAGTTGAGTGTATTCAGGTAGTTACCTTGAATACCCGGCATGTTCCTGCCGGTTCCTACGCGGGCGCGCTTGCCACGCGCTGTGTGGTTGGTGCGAAGCCCCGCGGACAATGTACCGAATTGGGTTCAAATGGTGACAGGAGAACCCCCGGGGAATCCTCCCCCGTTAAGGGCTAGGAGCGGATGATATGGTGAAATTAACTGAATGTCTGTAAGCGTCGTCAAGGAAGCGCAGACCTACGAGGATTAACAGGTCGAAGGCCGTGCCCAGTGTCAGCGGATGTGGTCAGGATGCAGATCTCATAGCTACCTGCACGGAACTGTAGTGCCACCCCGAAAGGGCCGGGATCAGAAGACCGGCGTAGAGGGCCGTAGAGGGCGCACCTAAGTCATTCATTGGATCAAATGTGTGGAACGTGGAAATCCAGTCCCGTCGCCATTTGGGCAGGCTAACCGTAAGGCATGCTGTTGGCGGGCTGGAGTAGGATGTCGAAAGAAGCGAAGGCCCATCTGTAATGGATGGGATACCGGTTGAAACATTACCGGCTCAGCAATGAGGCAGACGTTCGACGGGTCTTTGGTCATGTGAAAATTGACCGAATAGGATCAAAGCAGGGAAAGCAAATGACGGCTTCGGCTGGTGCACCTTGCACCCTATTGGATTAATCCGACAGTCATTATGTAACATGAAGTAAATTTCTATAATTTGCGGGAATCCCCACAAGGGAGACCTTTTCAAAGGCTTGAGCTGTGTGAGGTGAAAGTATCATGCACAGTTCTTAGGGGGCTTGGGGCTGGCAACAGCCCCTGGCTACCCGACAATATTTGAAACACATACTGATTTGTGAAATAAAACAATCAGAACATCACAAACAAAAATGTTACACCAATAAGCATTTGGCACAAACACCCTCAATCACTTTGATGAATGATGGAAAACAGCTTCAGAGACAAAGTCAACCGTAACGGACTTCCGATGGCAGTCGTTCTTACTGCTTTGAAGGTCGAGTTCCAAGCGGTTATTGGTCACCTGAGTAACCGCTTTGAGGATGTTGGCAATCAAGGGACAGTCTATGAATGTGGTGATTTCGATGAGCCTAGTGGCCAATCGTGGAAAATTGCTGTGGTTGAATGTGGCGCCGGGAATCAAGCTGCATCATCTGAAGTTCATCTAGCAATCAACTACTATGATCCCGACGTTATTCTCTTTGTGGGGGTTGCAGGGAGCCTTAAAGAAGATGTTAACCTTGGCGACGTTGTAGCTTCCACCAAGGTTTATTGTTACCATTCTGGAAAATCCGCAGAAGATTTTTACCATAGACCTGAGCTAGCCCTTTCAAATAGAGCTTTGGAACAACGTGCACGAGCCACTGCCAGAAAAGAAAATTGGCTACGCAGAAATGTTAAGCCGCGATTTGAATGTATCAGAAAGAAAACAGAAGATGACCTGAAGTTTCCTGAAACAGAGGAGCTCAAAGTCAGACAGGCAGAAGCTCACGTCGGAGCGATAGCCGCCGGTGAACAGGTCGTTGCCTCCACCGATTCTGGAACTTTCCACCGCATTAAGGATCATTACAACGATGCTCTTTGTGTCGAAATGGAGGGGTATGGAACTCTGAAAGCGGCATCCGAATATGGCGTTAACGCACTTGTCATTAGAGGGATATCTGACTTAGTTGACAACAAAGCCAGTTATGATTCAGAGGGCTGGCAAACAATCGCCTCACAAAACGCAAGTGCTTTTGCATTTGAGATGCTGGCTAAATTTCAATCTCCATCGTTCTCGTCGTTACTTTTTGGTCAAAAGGGCGAGCTTGAACAGTCCGGTTTATCCTCCAAATCAATCGGGCAACCTTCCTCTGAACGCATCGAGTGGAGTGTAAGTTTCGAGGGTGATTCTACGAACTTGGGCGGTGACAAATTAAGAAATATTGAAGAGTGTTTGCGCATCCTTGCCGAAGACAGGAGCCTGTGTGTCAAGAAGATCGAAACTGGTAGCATTGTTGTCCGCATAGAAGGCTCTCCAGAAGGGTTTAGGACGATCAGCAGGCTGTACGGAACTGGAAGATTGCGAGAAGTTGCTGGTGTCCCGATTAAGGTCATCTATAACGAAGATCAATTCAGGAAGATCAAAGAAATTGTAAGTCGATTCAAACAAGCCTCTGAACCATTGATCAGCTGGCCGACGACTTTGGATGGAGAGAAATGGCTCAGGCGCAAGGAGTTGGGGAAGGTTGAAGCTGTTATTCGCACTCAGAACAGTTCTGTAACCATGGTCCTTGGTTCTCCCGGTAGTGGAAAATCCGCTTTGCTGGCGAAATTGGGGACTAGATTGATCGATCAGGGAATCCCAGTGCTCGGAATTAAGGCGGATAAGCTTAACCCAGACATAGCATCACTTGAGCAACTGGGTGAATTTCTCAATCTCCCACTCAATCCAATAACTAGTGCTCGTCTTTTGGCTGAAAGAAACAAAGTCGTTCTTATTGTTGACCAACTCGATGCCTTAGCTGACCTTGTGGATTTGCGCTCTCATCGGATTAACGTGGTCCTTGACCTTGTGAATGCACTATCAGCCGGAAGTGGGATACATATTGTGTGTTCTTGCCGTAAGTTTGAGTTTGACCACGATGTTCGTATTAGATCACTCAAAGCAGATCTGCTAAATCTTACAATGCCCAATTGGGAAGAAATATCGCCTGTCTTGGCCAACAGGGGAATAGATACGAGTACCTGGACTGATCGATTTATCGAAATTCTTCTCACTCCTCAACATCTGAAAATATTTTTGCAATTATTCGAGAAATCTGAGGATTATAGGGTCTTTGAATCTTATCAATCTATGTTAGAAAAGTTGTGGAATCTCAAAGTTGTAAATCCTGGCGGGTTACCTGGGCGACGAGACCTATTGATAAAAATGGCTAGTATCATGGCTGAAAAGGAGACTCTTTGGCTTCCAGTGGCTCAATTTGACGACAAGGTTGCTATTATTATAAATTTAGAAGCTGAGGGCATTCTCGTTCGGTCAAGAGACGGCATGACAGTTGGTTTCAGACATCAAACTCTTTTCGACTATGTTCGAGCTCGCGCCTTTGTAGGAGGCGAAGACAGCCTAGCGAAGTTTGTGATCGATAGACAAAACGCGTTGTTTGTTCGACCAAAACTGTGGAGTGCCCTAGTCTACCTAAGAGAAGCCGATCCAACAACTTACAAGAAAGAATTTGGAAAGCTTTGGAACGAGGAAAACCTACGACTCCACGCACGATTTCTGCTCATTGAGTTTCTTGGGCAACTCCAAACTCCAGACGAACAAGAAACAACTTGGTTTCTTGGGCTGCTTGATGTTCCAAAATACCGAAAAAAGGGACTTTCTTCGTTAATCGGCAATAGGGATTGGTTTGCCATAATTTCTGAGTCTCACTTGCCGGTATACATGGGAAGCGATTTTGAAGAACCATGGTTGTTGGTTAGGCTACTATCTGATGCATGGCCGTTTGCGAAAGACAAAGTTCTCAAGCTTATCAGAAATCACTGGCTTGATGACAAGTTGAAAGATGAGTTGGTTTGGACCACTATGGAGCGGCTGCAAGATTGGAATGAAGATGATATCAAAATTGTCTGCAGTCTGATAAATCGAACCGAAATAAGCAATCGCAATGTTGCATTTCTGGCCCGGAAGATGTCATCTACTGCGCCAAAACTCGCCCCGAAAATTGTTAAAGCGGCATTGGAAAAGAGTTTGGAAGGGATTAGTACAGAGGGCACAGTAGATTTCATGGGCGTCAAAGACAGCGATGAAGATTCTGGAATATCCGAAGGAGATGCCCCCAAAGCGAACCGAGACCAATACAGAAAACTCATTGAAGATAGATCATCGTGGTATTATCTCCCTAAATTGGCAACCTTTGCACCTGAAGCATTCTTGGACGCGTTGTGGCCATGGTTTGTAAAAGTTCTGCAAGGTCTTTTGCAAAAGGCGCATCCATATATTGTTGGCTATCCTAGCGGATTTAGCCTTGCAACTGAATTAGATAGCGGCAGGGAAACCAGAACCGAATACCCGTTGGTTGCGGCATTGGATAGATCAGTAAAGGATCTGGCCCGAAGCCATCCGGAGAAGTTTATCGATTTCTTGGAAAAGTGGAAACCAACAGAAGTCCTTACAGTTCAACGATTTTTGGCTCGAGGACTGACTGAAATTGCTGCAACTTATCCAGTTGCGTGCCTACAGTTTCTCATGGATGATCCAAGACGCATGGTTCTTGGTAACAATGAAGATGAACACCGTGACACGAAGGCCTTGATTGCTGCTGTGGTTCCTCATCTAACTGAGCCTCAAGTACGCCAGTTAGAAAGCAGTCTATTATCATTTAGCTACTATTGGCATGTACCCGAAGACGACGACATTAAGCGAAGGCAACGTCGACTCAGGTACAGCCGGTTACATAGACTTAGATTGCTTAAAGCTATCCCACTAAACCACCTTTCTCCAGAAGTCAGGCGAAATGTGGAGCGTGAAGAGAGAGCATTTCCTGATTACCGGGATTACGATAGAAGGTCTACAGGAGGTTGGATAGGAAGTCCAATGTCCAGCGAGGAAATGGGTAAAGCCAAAAACGAACACATATTGAATCTGTTTGATAAGTTGAAAGACGAAACAGAATGGGACCATCCAGACAGGTTTCTTCAAGGCGGAAGTATCCAAGCTTCTCGCGCCTTTGCCGAATTTGCCAAAGAGCACCCTAAACGGGCCAAAAACATTATCCTTAGAATGAAGCCGGGATACCAGGAAAGGCCTGTCGGATATGCTGTCGAAGCTTTGTATGACTCAAATTGTAAATCTGAGGATTTGTTTGACCTGATTATCGAATTGGACAAAAAGGGCTTTCAAGGTGAGGAATTTCGGACGAGCGTAGCCTCTGCATTGAGTAAAAGGGCAAAAGAAGGAGAGGGACTTCCAAACGATATATGCAGCCTGCTTAAGAATTGGCTTTCGGGATCATGGAGTCTTGAGGATGACGACTACAAGGTAGTACAAGACGACAAAGACTCCCTAGAGAGCATTTTGTGGGGCTACGGGTGGACGGAATCCATTCCACAAGGCACATACACCGTGCTTGAAGCGTTGACCCGAGCATTATTGTTGAAACGGCCAATGGACACACATGGCTGGATTAATCTTTTAAAGGATCATTTAGAGAGAAGTGAAAGCCCAAAAGTCTGGCGGACCTTCACATGGCAGCTGAAATACCTTGTTAACTGTGATCACGAAGAGGCCAAAACTTTTCTTGAATCACTATTTGAAAAATATCCAACAGTAAAAGACAGTAAGAACGGTGTGCTGCTAATTGCCCATGTTCATTCTTGGCTGCCATCGGAAACTGTAAGGAAATTCTTGATTTCTATGCGGGATGGAGATTGGAGGTTTGGCCCCCAGGCATATGCAGAACTATTGTTGCTTAGACATGTTCAATTTCCAGATGAAGCCTGGTCTCAAGATGCTTTGCAAGAGATTCTGCAAGTAAATTCGGTCCTGACTGCAAAGTGTAATTCAATGCGTTTGGGTCTCGCATACTCAGCCATACATCTCTGGAGAGATATGAAATATAGAACAGTCGCCACACCTATTATGTTGGAATTGTTGCCTCTGGCAGAAGAGAGCATCTCCATAGCTCTCATGGATGTTTTTCGGGTAGTAGGTACTCTCTATTTCGACAAAGATACCGAAAGGTTTTTTGAATTCTTGATTAAGTACCCAAATGTTTTAAGGAATGCTTCACCAGACTTTTTGATCGACAGACTGAGGGAAATGTTACCAATCGGCCCAGAACTTGTTGCCCGAGTTACGAAAGTCATCACGGATCTACTTGGTGATCAATTGGCTAACATTTCGTCTTCCTTAGCTTCCTCTGCCCCTAACCTTGTCAATATAGCCTTGACCTTGCAACGGTATGAGGGTGAACTGCGGCAACAGGGTTTATCTCTTTTCGAGCGATTGTTGGAGTTGGATGTCTATGGCGCCAGAGAGGCGTTGACTGAACTTGATTGTCGGCCATTGGCGATGGCAAAATGATCATTAATCCACCGGTTATACCGGTGAGAATTGAATAATGCGGAATACTGGTATAAATGCCTGAATACTTGATAATGTTTTTACAATTGTGATTTTAGGGCAATCATAACCAAGCTTTTTCAGCGGAGCGCAAAAAAACGCGCCAGCTGAAGAGCCGCGTTCGGCCGGTTCAATTTACTGGAAGAAGCATTTAAAAGGAGGAAGGAAAATGAAAAAGAAACTGCTGGCAGGGCTCGGTATCATTGCAATTTGTGCATTATTAATGTTTGATAGTTACGCGCATGCGGCACTTGTTAATGTAAACTTACTATCCAATTCAGGTTTTGAAGATGGACTCTCTAATTGGACAACTGACCATGGAACATTGCGATCCAGTGATCCAACTCCTCACTCTGGTGACTACTACCTTATGGGTGCAAGGGATGGTTCTCCAACAAGTTATACCAGTCAGACAGTTGACCTGTTAGCAAATGAATTCACTGCGACAGAGTTGGACTCAGGAATATTCGCGGTGAACTATGGTGGCTGGCAGGCTGGCTGGCTTACTCAGACAGACAGCGGTAAGATTGAAATCGTTCTCAGAGATGCTGGATTATCTGTTCTGGAATCGCATGATCTTGGATGGTTTTACTCAAATAACTCCTGGACGTTGTTGAAAGGTGAGGTTGTTCTTGATCAAGGTACTCGATATATTGAATACGGTTTCTATAGTCAACGATTCCAAGGTACTAACTCAGATGGGTTCCTTGATGATGCCTTCGTAACAATCAACCCTGTTCCAATACCGGCCACTGCGCTCCTTTTGGGTTCAGGCATTGTAGGGTTGGCAGGAGTTAGAATCAGAAGAAAGAGGAAATAGCAATCCAAAGGCAAGGATATTAAATCCTTGAGGCGGATCCCTGGGGTCGGGCCACGCGAAGTAGTTGAAATGGGACATATAATTGCTGTTTTTGGCCTCTGAAGCGGACCTATATTGAGCTTTTCAAGGGCAAAAAAGCCGTTTTTAATCTACATAGACACGAATATGGTAAGGGAGGGTGTGGTCAGCCATCCGTCTAAATCGCCTTTTGGCGGCTATAACGAGGTCCAGGTACCCCGAAGGAGAAATGTATTGATCGATTACGAGCAGTTCCAGGCGTTTTTTGGAACCGATTCCTATGATTAGCTAAGGACAACCCACACGGAGTGGATAGAGGAGCAATTACAAAGTGCGGGGAAGAAACGCCAAGTCGAATGGACAAGCAGTATTTCCGTTCGGAGGAAGGCCTTTATTGAAAAAAAAAGAACGGAGGATCAAAGCTTGAATAGTGAATTAAGCGACTATAGATTTATTGCTATTCACTATTCAAGTTTTGACCTCGTAATGTATAAGAGAGAGTAAAATAATTATGGAATCGCTAGATTACCTCGTGTTGGTGGGTTTTCTTTTACTTCTCGTAGTCATAGTGGCAACCATCTTACTCAGTGGTAAAAAAATGCCGGAGGAACTAGGAAAGAAAGAGATCATAAGAATTAGGTGCGGAGGCCGGTTCGGTTGGCTAAGCGCTAAGTATCCCGTCGCATCCGTGAGTCTTTACGATGGCTTTTTAGTAGTAGGACATCTGAAGAAATACCGTATCGAATACGACGAAGTAAGAGATATATATGAAGAAAGGCATGGTCTTTCGACTGGCATTCATATCGCTCACGCGGCTCAAGACGTTCCTTCAAGAATTATTTTATGGATTTTCGTGGAAAAACAAAGAAGAAGGCTCATTGAAATGGTAGAGAGCAAGAGAAAGAACGCAGAGGCGACGTCTGAAAAAATGATAAATTAACGGGCCTATCTACCAAAAAAAGGTAGACAACATAATAAATTGAGATTAAATGATTTTTTAAATGCAGCCAATTCATCATGATTGCTGTGTTAACGCTGCAGCACATGATTCACCTTTATTTGGTAGATAGGCTCGTAAATTAATTGGACAAAAAAGCGTACAAAAAGTTGCTTCGCAAATGACCGCTCGTGCGTCGCGGTCTGTGAGCAGCGTCGTTCGAGGACGCTAATATAAAACTGAAAAGAAATGGGTTCAAAGCTTGAATCGTGAATCATAATTAGAATAATATCTAATGGTTGGTAATTGCTTTTCCATAAGCAGAGCATGGCGAATTGAATATGAAGGTGCTTTATACTACCTGATGTCCCGTGGCAACGAGGGGGGCGATGTTTTTTATGAAAAGAAGGATCGGGTCAATTTTTTTGATACTGTTGGAGAGATGTCCGACCGATACAAATTTGATGTATTTGCTTATGTATTGATGGATAAACAATACCACCTTCTTCTCAGGAGCTGACAGGCCGCCTTAAAAAAGCCAAGCAGTGGTTTGGAACCACCTATGCGCAGCGTTTCAATCGTCGTCATTATCGAAGCGGGCATTTATTTCAAGGCTGCTACAAAAGTATAATTGTGCAAAATGATGCATACCTTCTGCAGCTTTCATTTTATATACATCGACCCCAACAACGTAAAGTAACAAAGACTCTGAATGCCGATAAATTTCTAAGGGAGGCGGAGAAGATTTTAAACTGCGAGATTTCGAGCTTTGTGAAGGCGAGTCGGCTTTCAGGAACCGAAAAGGACACCAGGGATCTACTGCTGTATTCTATCTGGAGAACGGGGCGACTGACAAATGCCCAAATCGGAATTGAATTCGGTTTGAGCTACTCAGCGGTCAGTCACGCAGTAAAATCGATAAAGGCTAAACTAAAAAATGATCAGGAATTAAGGGCATCATTCAATAAGCTTTATTCTCAATTCAAGCTTTGACACTCAATTCTTTTCAAGTTCGTTGAGCCTGGTGGTTGAAGCTTGGATGGATCGGATTGGAAAATCCGCCAATCTGCAATATTCTAAAAACTGCTTGATAAGGCGGGGAAGCATGATGGCTTCTCCACTGGTACATGCCTCATAATTAAATACCCGTTAATGAAAGGGAAATTGCGTTAACTACGGGGTTTGTTGGTTAGGAGAGGAGGGCTGGTTGGGCGCAACCAAAAAAGGAGGAAAGAAAAATGAAGAAAAGAAAGTTAGCAGGATTGGCAATAGGGATTTTTATGTTTGGTGCATCAGCAACTACCTCAACTCATGCATCTCTAGTAAGCACATTTGATACTGGTAGTGAAGGGTGGTCAATTGAAGGCAGTGCTGAGAATTTTACCTGGATGGACTCTGGTGGAAATCCTTTTGGGCATATTCGAGCAGATGATATTCCTATGCCTACTCCCAATTGGTATTTTATATCTCCAGATAATTGGGATGGTGATTGGCGGCAGTACATAGGTGGAACTTTAAGCTACGATTTCAACCTCATCTACAAGGATGGTGATTTTGCCGAAGTTAATTACATTAATTTGGTAAGGATATCTAGTTTTACGGACGAAATATCATATAATTTCTCTTCACACATTGAATTTCCAGTAGGAATTTGGCAAACCTTCGAAATTCAACTTTCTGCAGTTAGTTTTGGTGTTGATGCTGTAACTTTTTCAAATATAATGTCAAATGTTACAAGTCTTAAAATCATAGGAGAGTATACCTCTGGCCCTGATACAGGAGGACTTGATAATGTAAATGTGAATCCTATCCCAATTCCTGGAACACTGTGGCTATTAGGCCCATGTTTAGCAGGTCTTGTCGGAGTAAGGATTAGAAAAAGAAGAAATTAGTATACCAAAAGGCAGGGGCATCTTGCCTCTACCTTTGTTGATTCAACCGGCGAGGTCGCCGAACAAAAGGATGCAGTGGACGCGTTAAAGCGCACCGGCCTTGACGCGTAAAGATTTTAGGCGCGCCACTGACCCTAGTCGTTAGCGTGAGCAAAATCAACAGATGGAGGTTCAACGAGTGGCAACAAAAGAGGCATTCCTGACAAAACTGATAGCTTCGCTCTTCGATGAAGATGAGTTGAGGCGGTTTGTGCGATTTGGACCAGATGGCGATGATCTATCACCGCTTCTTCCGATCAATGTGCCACAGATACATTTCGCGACGGAACTGGTTGATCTCCATCGTCGTCGTGGCCTAATCGACGCCTCGTTTTTTGATCGTCTCGTGGATATGAGGCCGAAGCGTGCTTCCGAAATTCGTGAAGCCGAAAAACTTTGGATTACTGAGCCCGGCTCGAAAAAGCCTCTTACCCACGAGGTTCCAACATCAGCTCGACGACCTGAAAAAGCTGAGGACCAATCCAAACAGCCCTTGCAAGTATTCGTGTCGTATTCGCATCGTGACGAATCCTTTGTTGAGGAATTGGCATCTCATCTTAAGCTGCTCCAACGACAGGGGATCGTTCAGGTTTGGCACGACAGCGAAATCACGGCCGGAGAAGAATGGCGTGATGCCATTGAAGACCGATTGGCGAGCGCTGACATCATTCTATTGTTAGTGTCTTCAAATTTCCTAGCCAGCGATTTTTGCTGGAGTGTCGAGCTCAAACAAGCAATGGAGCGACACGAAAAGGGAACGGCGAGAGTGATTCCGGTCTTCATACGGCCAAGCCTTTGGGAGGATGCTCCGTTTGCAAAGCTACAGGGCGTTCCGAAGGACGCTAAACCAATAGGGTCCGTTCGAGATACAGACCGCGCATGGGTCGAAGTTGCAAAGGCAATTCGACAAACAGCAGACCAGATTCGCGAATCTCGAAGTCAAAAAGGGGGTGCCTGATGCACGCTCCCGCAAGAGTCTTCGTTGCATACTCTCATCTCGATGCGAAATATCGACACGAACTGGCGCAACAATTGACACTTCTATCACGAAAGGGACAAGCCACTTCATGGAGCGAACACGAGCTTGTACCGGGTGACGAGAAACTTGAGGTAATTGAAGAGGAACTCCAAAAAGCAGATATCATACTCCTATTGATAAGCATTCATTTCTTATCAAACGACTTTTGTTGGAGCGATTTACTGGAAAAGGCTATCGAGCGACATGAAAACGGAGACGCGGTAGTGATACCAGTTCATGTTCGACCGTGCCCATGGGAAGATACACCAGTTGAACGTTTGCAAGGTGTGCCGAAGGGAGCCAAACCCATCGCCCGTTGGACCGACAAACATGAAGGCTGGACGGATGCCGCACGCGGGATTCAGCGTTCGATTGCCGCGTGGCGAGAAGGCCAAGTGGAGAATCCTTAGCCCATTACACATTAACAAATCGTTTGACCTGAGCGGAAAAACAGGCGGGTTTTTCGTTTAATTCTGGTCGCTTTTGCAATTCCCGTCGCCATCAGATCAACTTGTCGTTGGGCACCTTGGAGAGGATAGATGAGACCTGGATTTAGCGAGCGAACTTTCGAATTTTGCTTTAACGCAGAGTTTTGTCAGTCGGTAGGCGGTTTATTAGTCAGCCACCCGCACATTCCACCCCAGCAGATAGAAAAGGATTTAGGCTACGACGTGGCATTTGAAATCCAGCAAGGTCAGTACACCAGTTCAATATTCATCCAGCACAAGGTAGCTCACTTTGCCGAGGCCCGTGCAGGACGTAATGCACAGTTCTTCGACTATCACCAAGGGCCATATTTCCGTTTTGTTGTAGATAATGAGCAGCACAACACTCTGCACGAACTTAGCCGAAATAAAGGCGATGCGTACTATTGTGCTCCATTATTCCACCTTAGCCATGAACTTGAAGACCATTTCCGCGCAAACACAATTACAAATAATTCATTGCTGTTAGACCCAGTTCAAGTCGGTCCTTTAAACGACAGCGAGAGGCACAATATCACCTTTAATCCAGGCGGCGCAAACCCAACCATGCATTCAGATCCAAGACGTTTTGAGAGGCCCTTCCGAGCCAATAAGGAAGAGATGCCCGAATTCAAGAAACGAAGAATTGATGCTTTATACTTCCAAGAGGTCAGCGAGGAGGTGGTTACCCGTACAGTGGACTCTAAATTTAGAGATTCAGTCACATGGTTAGTACAACGAATGCCACTGCTTCAACGAGCCCAGTACCTGTTGGGAAGAGTGTATAAAGTTTCATGGGTGCTGGTTCCGTAGTGGTAGGGGTGCCCAACAAATCTCTGGAGAATAGACGGGAAAACGCTTACGCGTTACCCGCGTCTCAGCTCCACGGTAGGAGGCGAGCGACTGTCGCTCGAAATCTTTATTGCACAGAGTATTCATCAGCTATCACCACGGTAACGATTTCGCTTACAAAGAGGCGTTAACTCAACTTAACGTTATGGTACCGATGTTCATTGATAGGTCCGTTAACACTGGAGATATCGATGAGTCCCTCGACGATGAGGCTATTCGTATCAAGATTCGGGATCAATATCTTAGGGACAGTACCGTTACAATTGTGTTGGTAGGTGCTGGCACAAGGGGGCGCAAGCACGTCGATTGGGAAATTTACTCAAGCATGATTAATGGCACACGAAACAAGAAATCGGGCGTTGTGGCTGTTCTCCTTCCGAATGTTGCAACCGGTTCTGTTATTGCGACTAGTAGAGCGGAGACAGAACTTTATCCTGATATTGGCTATGGCGGTTGGTCAGCTATCACCACATTCAATGATGCGAAGCAACGGTACCCGTACTTACCAGATCGAATCCTCGATAACGTAATTGCCCCCGACTACAATGTATCGGTCACAGAGTGGTCGCGAATCACTGAAAACCCGAGCATCCTTGGGGCACTCATTGATTATGCGCATTTGAGGCGCGCAACGACCAACTACAATCTGAGTCGTCTGATGCGAAGGAATAATTCTTAAAGAAAATAGTGGGACTGATCGAAGATAACGCTACCTAACCAGTGCATTCACTCTGGTTCCAAAAGCCTCACGGCTTTTGGTCCAGGTGATGCCCAACGTTGGGCAGCAGGGAACATCAATGTGCGGTCTTCCCACAGGCACTCAAATCGGTAGCAAACAGCAGTGAAAAGACATACCAATCTCACGCCGACCAACTACAAGGGAGTGATGGTTTCCAGCACTTTCGCAGACTTGGCGCAGCATCGAGTCGAGTTGATGAAGGCGCTTCGCAAAGAGGAGCTGTTCACAATTGGCATGGAGAAATGCCTCCCGAGCCCGCACCCTGGGGAGGATGTGATCTCCGCTTCCCTCAACATGGTCCGCAAGTCGTCGAAAATCCTGGGGGTCGGGCCACGCCAAGTGATTGACATTACGTAGAAAGTGCCATAAAAACGTCTCTAAATCGGCCAAAATCGACCGATTTTGTCCCTAAAATTGCCCAATTAAGAGACTCGACGAAAAATGGCCCGTGCAAAAAGACATTATATCCCAGGTTATGTTTGGCATATAACCCACAGGTGCCATAAGCGAGAATTTCTTCTAAAATTCTCAAGAGATCGGCGCCGTTGGATTGAGTGGCTATACCAGGCAAGGAAAAGATACACCGGATTGAGCGTGTTAAATTATATGGCCACCTCAAACCACGTTTTATGTGGAGCTCCACATAAGATATGTTATGTGAAGTTTTGGATTATGTGAAGTTGAAAAGATTTTTTCATAGGAGACACACGCATTCATTGCTCCACCGGGGTTCAATGCCCCACGAGAACTCAACATAATTGACTCTGCTGTGAGTGCAATCGACAACCGTACTAGCCGTTGCACTCCCATGTCAATAATTTTTCATCTTTTCGCGACCTTCAGGTATTTAAAGCTTTTTGAGGCTTGATAGTGGACTGTTGTAGCGTGAAGATCGGCTCCTGAAAACTCGATCTCAGAGCTTTTGTGAACAGAATTATGTTGAGCAATTCGCGAATTCTAGGCCATCATTCAAGCCAAATCTAAGAGCACTCAACATAATCCAGAACTTCACATAACATATCCACCTACTTGTATTTGATAATGGAGGCCGCAATATCATCCCAGATTCAATCAAGTTGACCGCTGGTAGAACCGGCCAGGAATATAATATCCGCAAAAAAAGAAAGGGGGCATTCTGGGAAGATCGTTACCATGCAACGGCTGTGGAAAAAAATCGCTATCTAAGGCAATGTATCACTTATATTGATATGAATATGGTTCGAGCAGGCGTGGTAGAGCATCCCAGACAATGGGAGTTTTGTGGATATAATGAAATTCAGAATCCCAGAAAAAGAAAGGTCATTATTGATTTTGATCGGCTCATAGGTCTGCTGGGTTTTGAAACTTATGATGAATTGAAAGCAGCTCAGAATAAATGGGTGGAAAGTTCAATCGAAACCGACAATAGAGGTAAGGAAAACAAGTGGACGCAAAGCATTGCTGTCGGTAGTAAAACGTTTATTGAAAAGATCAAAGCAGAGCTGGGTTTTAGGGCAAGAGGCAGAAAAATAATTGGCGTTGATGACACATTTGAACTTCGGGAGGTGATAACGCCATTCGGCAATGCTGCTAATCCGGATTCCGAGAACACTTATATATGGAATCAATCCATTCGACAGGCTCAGGATCTTTAGACCAGTATTCTTAATCGGGCAGTTTTTGCATAAAAATTGGACGATTAGGACTGATTTGCAGGTGTTTTTGGAGCTCTTTTCTCAATATTTCGGCAAGTTGCTGTGGCCCGACCCCAGGGCATTGGGTTCCAGAGCTGGGCTTTAGGGCAAGAGGCAGAAAAATAATTGGCGTTGATGACACATTTGAACTTCGGGAGATGATAACGCCATTCGGCAATGCTGCTAATCCGGATTCCGAGGACACTTATATATGGAATCAATAACCAGGCATTCTTAATCGGGCAGTTTTTGCATGAAAATTGGTCGATTAGGACTGATTTACAGGTGTTTTTGGAGCTCTTTTCTCAATATTTCGGCACGTTGCTGTGGCCCGACCCCAGGGCGGGGGTTAGCTTTATTAGCATTCTTCGCATTCCCGATTATCCAATATGGAATCCTGAAATTTTCTACTCGACGCGAAGGTAGTCCAGGGCTTTGGTATTTACCAGCCTATGGTTTCAGATTAGTGATTAGAAACTTGCCAAGCAAAAAAAGACTATTCGACATCAAGTATCGTAGCTTTTTGCGCGATGTTGTACCTTCAAGAGAAGGTTCCAGCGTCTCTACTTTTATAGACACTGAACTCATCAAAATGGAAGATTTTTTCTTATTTCCGGGAACGGATCAAGTATTAATTTCATTTCGTTTGGAACGAGATGCTCAAAAGAATATAACTTTTGTCCATACTGACAAATTGGGAAATGCATTGTCAAAAAAACCTTTTAATGAGTTTAAGACATTAATATCTGACTATATGGCTACAATTGATAATTTATTCCATTTTGATGTTAAAATATCTAAGCGAGTAAAAATCAGCAAAGAAGACCTTGAAAAAATGCTATTAAGTACTGAAAAAGATAATCGTGAACAACCTTTTCCGGTGACTGAAACCCTTGACGTCGGATAAATACCATAACCAGGCAAATTCAGGCGACGCCAAAAGCTGCGCGCCTGATTTGCGACGTTAGCATATCCTCTGGAGGGACAAATGCTTGAAGATGTCCTTGATTATAATCTTAAGCTTGTGATCTGTGGTACAGCTGTCAGCAACTATTCTGCCGATGTGAAAGAATATTATGCTGGAAACGGAAATAAATTCTGGCCTACATTGTATGATGTAAATTTAACGAGCGAATTGGTTAGTTCGACGAACTATCGTGACTTATTGAAACATCGGATAGGTTTAACAGATTTGGCCAAGGCTAAATCCGGTTTAGATCATGAGCTAAAGACGGGAGATTTTGATATCGGTGAGTTTGAAGCAAAAATTACTAAGTTTTCTCCAAAAATAGTGTGCTTTAATGGTAAGTTGGCTGCCAAGATTTACTTTGGTTTAGGAAACACAAGCTTTATAAATTTTGGAATCCAAAATAGATATATAAATGATACAAAAATCTTCGTTGCTCCATCAACAAGTGGTAATGCAGGAAAATACTGGGATATTGAATATTGGAATGATCTAGCAAAACTTTGCTAACCAATAGCTTAACCTAACCGGGCGATTTCTGCCGATTTGCGTGAAATTTTTCGTAGACTGAAATACCCAGCACCGGTAGGTTAGCTCACCGTTGGGCTTTTTAAAGTAATACCTTATTAAATGACACGAAATATTCTTGAGACCATCATGGCTTTTCTTCTTGGTATGTGTAGTTGTTACCTATTCTATACATTATATGGTATAGCTTCAGCTTCCGATGTTGAAGTTTCTTTGATGGCTTGGATCAAAACTGTACATCGATCAATTCGATTAAACACCTACTACCTTTACTTTTTTTTAAAGGAAATTTTCGTGGGTTTTCTTGTTGTTGCACTATTTGGAACCTTTTTAGGTATCATTATTCATGACAGTCCAATTCGTTATGGCCTAGTATCTTTTGCCGGTGCGATAAGCACAAATATCTATTTTAGTGACAAATACAAACTCTTTCAAGCATGGAGTGATTCTTCTAACTTAAACTATTCAGATTATGGTTTTTGGTATTCAAAATTTATTTTCCTAATATGGCTATCACTTTTCATTGCCATGCCCAAATTTGAGTTATTTTTTAAGAGGCGGCGAAAAAAAAGATAATTTATTTACCTTTAGATCGGCCCATCGGGATAGGAAGGAGCCTCACAGCTCCTCCCTCCCACACCACGCAGCATACGGGTCCGAACTGCGCGGTTCGGCTGATCAGGCAAGTTCAACTCCAGGGGAACGAAAGCCCAAGTGATGCGAAGT
>Ga0209454_1000908_pt1 | contig 17016 bp, 12 predicted proteins | sample WorMetHERISLAND1_2_FD_187400 | JGI IMG/M metagenome (GOLD analysis project Ga0209454, IMG submission 187400) | Marine gutless worms symbiont microbial communities from Max Planck institute for Marine Microbiology, Germany - Olavius geniculatus... | ecosystem: Host-associated > Annelida >... | reverse complement strand
GTTTACAACTGTGTGTAAGGACGATGTGATGATATCAGTTCTCTAAAACAGCAAAAATCATTTGGGTAACCTTAGATGGGGCTATGCATATGGCGTCCTTTTACAAGCTGACTTTAGTTGGTAATCACTAACGACGTATTTCATTTTAATAGGCCCCATCCTATGCATATCATAGTGACTACGGGTGTAGCCTACGTACCGGAGATGTTGACCTGCTGTACGCTGACCCCGCGCGTGTATTGCGTGTTCTTTGGAACTTGGGAAACATTTGTCGATCGACCGGAACTGCCCCCACGACGTGATATTTGCCCTGACAGACAGACACAATAAAACTTGCTTAAAAACCGTCAACATAGCTACTACAAGATTTGATGGGATAGCATCAACAACAAACAGTTATGGAGGAATAGGGAGGTAGAAAAAGAGGAAACTGGAGTAGCAGAAGAACAGAAACAAAATTGTTCCTCTAGCTTGACGAAATCCTGGACACTCCAGCCACTGCTGAACGGTTAAACGCTAAAAGCACTTTGCTCTTATCACGCCAAGGAAGATGTGTTTCACCCAAAATTCTGGGATGTTCCTCTAAGATTAAATCGCCGATGTTGGGGCTCCGAGGAACAGAGACCCCAGCCTAAATATTTTTGTAATTACTTTCTAAGCCATGGCCGAGATGCGCGATGCATCAACATCACAGGTGGACCGTGGACTGACGGACGAATGAACAAACGGATGGACGGACAACTTACAGTGACAATACAGCGCTTTGCACAATGTGCAATCGAGCGGCAAAAAATAACATTGGCAAAGTCAATCCAAAGCAACACACGCAAGGCACGCAGCGTAACGTACGCGTTTTGGCCGTTGCATCAGCTGCGTCCGTTGCTCTTGTTACATATTTTTTGCCTTCATTGCGTTCGTTGCGTACTTGCTTGCGTACTTTTGTTGCGTCGTCTGCATCAGCGAAGTGAGCATGTAAAAGCCTTGCGCTGCGTGCGCTGCGTTTGGTGGAAACACAACGCACGCAACGTACGTATGCAATGCACGCAAGAACGTATGTAGCAAACGCAACGAACGCAAACAACGTTAGAAAATTGTGCGCAATCAAGTACGCAACAAATATAGCTAGCGACCGAAATGCAAGCATTGGAGCAATCGCTGCGTCAGCTACGTCTATTGCGTTACATCCGTTGTTGCTTCAAATAATGTAGGTCCTATTGAGTGGAAACTCCGCTTTAGCCTGCTCTACGGATGAAGGGCGCCACAGCTATATGATATGACATGATGATACGACGTATAATGATATGAAGTCTGTTCGCTGTAGGCTACAATCGTTACGCAGCGGCAGGGAAAGTAACGCATATATACCTTTGGCCTGCGAGGCGATCATAGTGGCTCCACTGCGTCGAAACAGAGACCGTATGTAGCCACACTTGAGTGACTCGACCAGGGTGGTCTTACCCACTCCGCTGTTACCAAGCAGCAGCAGACGAACGCGCGAAAACGGCTTGCCCGACACACCCAGCTGACGACGGTACATGTCGCCGCGGTCACGAACGATCGACTATACGTGTACATTCACACAACTTCCACTAGTTAACTATATGCAATGATTTGTGTAGCTTTGTTGCTAAATTAAGCGTTTAGTCAACAGTTCAAATTTTCGCCAATAAATTGAATTTTTTAAACATATTTTCCGCAGTCTTTTTCGTGTTTTTCGCATCTCAAAGACGTCTGTCAAAACTATGACTCGACGCCTCTCGGTTTGTTTAGCATTATGTGCTATTCTCATTAAACAAAGGTAAATTTATACAGACTGCACCAAAAAATGTCCCAGCTTGTTTTTTCAGAACTTCGTCAAATCTCCACCAAATTTGATAATTTTTGGTACACAGATGGCCACGACCATAGAATTATGTGAGGTACACTCGTTGTCCACTTAACTAAATTTATGTTGTAGCACCACCATATTAAAAGCAAATGCTCCAAATTATTGCATAACGCTGAGTTGTTGTCCCGGTAAAAGTTCTAACGACTCACATAATTCTGAAAAAAAATTAATCATCATTTAGTCGTAGATATATTTATTGGCTTAACGTACTGCATATAGGAGTCAGGAATAAATGTTGTCAAAACAAAATATAGTCGGATGAGCCATAAGTGTTACTTTACGTTTTTACAGTATCCTGCTATGCAAAGCCCTGTTGTAGCTATTGTCAGAATATCCGTCCGTCTGTCTGTCTGTCACACGTTGGTATATAATGTGCCCAAATGATGCATGCTGTAAAATAATAGAATAACCCAGCCATAAGTTAGAAAGTGTTCGCACAGGGGGCGTTATATCGCGGAGCATCAAACGAAGGTGATGTACTACAGGGAAAAGACTAGAACCCATAAAATTATAAAATGCAAAAAATGTTCGCAGCAAACCGAAGTGAGACTGGAGAGCAAGTCAGCAACTTCAGAGCAGCCTTGCGCACGTGCAATATCCTCCGCCAGCACACTGTCCTGCAAATAAAATTTCTTTATTAGTTAACTGACCAAACTAGCTAATTAATTGTTAGTTACAAACTCATTAGCTACACAGCTAAATTCAGTTTTTTTTTCTTTTCAGTATGGTCAAGCAACGACATGTAGTTGCACATTTATTGCCAGTAGGAACGTAGGAAATGGATCAAATAGAGCAACTGCTGTCACAAACTTTTGAAAGTCGCTTTTTCCAAATTCTCTAAAAGAAAATTTTGGATGCAGAAAAAATACAGCAGGTGTGTTGATGATTCTGTTAAGTAGTATACATCAACTGAATTGTTTCCAGTAACCTCGGCGTTGATCAGACTTGTAACAAGTCCAGCAACAGCCAAGTCCAAGTCCAAGTCCTCTATCCTCAAGTCCAAGTCCAAGTCCAAGTCCACCTTAAACGGGCAAGTCCAAGTCCCAGTCCAAGTCCTCTTCAAAAAAGGCAAGTCCAAGTCCAAGTCCAAGTCCAGTAGGAAAAAACAAACCTGCAAGCAGTTTTATCCCATTCCAATATTATTTCTTTTGCTGTTATTGAGTAAGACACTTTATCGTACACAAAAAAGAACTAATCCTTAAATATTGTTAACAATTTTAATTGATGACATTAATTTGGCCATCCAGCCCATCCTTGATAATTTTACACAGTCCAACATCTAAACTTGTTCACACAATGTTGCATTTCAGAAACACCAGTTCAGACAGAAGTTTGTCGGACATTCTTGCTCTGTTTGGGCGCAGCACAATGCCCCCATGGCTGAAAACCCTTTCCACTGGTGCACTTGAAACCGGAATGGCAAATGTACGGCGCACAGCTGGTATCAGTTTGTCATATGTGGCGTTATTGCGAACCCAGAAGTCAACCGGCTCTGAGTTACAGTCACCATCCATTGCACGTAAGTATCTGGCTAAAAGCTCGGCCACTGAAACATCAGTCGCAGTGTCACTGTGGTGTTCTCTGGTGTGCATGTAGTTTGCAAACAACTCCTGCCTCTTTGGTGGTGGTTCAAAGGACTTGAAAAAAGGACTTGCTGGCAGAGCCTCCAAATCCAAGTCCAAGTCCAAGTCCATAGCTTTCAAGTCCAAGTCCAAGTCCGAGTCCTTAGAGCCCAAGTCCAAGTCCAAGTCTAAGTCCAGCAAAAACGGACTTAAGTCCGGACTCGAGTCCAAGTCCGGACTTGAGTACTACAAGTCTGGCGTTGATGCAAAAACATTTTCTGCTAGAACCATTTTGGGACTTGAGTATAGAGTTCAAGACGCACCTTATTCCAAAATGTGTGCAGAAGCAATAACTACCTGTTATCATTTTCTACCTTAATAATAAATGCTAAGTGTCGTGTTTTTTATAAGTTATCATCAAGTTCAAGCCTATCGTTTCTGAGTCAAAATCAGATATAAAATGGCGATGGGCTCTGCTATCCCTTTCTTTGTCCAGGTCATATGTATGTACAAAGAAGAGCACAACAAGAAAAACAGTGACGTCATAGAGCGGGCGGGACGTGTGATTGCGCTGACTGGCAAACCTTATTGTACTCGTCGATGTCAGCTCCTGACAGCACCAAGTAACGCACCATCTCCGCATTGCCCGTTTTGGCCGCAATGTGCAGCGGCGTCAGGCCTTCCTGCGTCACACAACAGCACACCGACTGCTTTAATTGCATCGGAGTAGTTCTACCATTATTGCTGTGTTAACTTATCATCGACAAACAAAACTGTTAATTAATTTCTAACGTTTTGTTGTGTTGTGTCTCGCCACATGCTCAATTCTATAGATACCGCACTGCTGCAGCGGTTAAGCGAGTACGCATTGCAAACTTATACCACTCCAGACAGTGCGGTATCGGAATTAAACCACGCTCAAATTTCATTGCCCAGACTATACACCGTCGTTTGCTTTATGATGCACAACCGCAGCCGAAAACAGCGAAAACGGTAGCAGTGCAGGCTAAGTATGGTTTAATCGTGATTACCAAATTTTACGAAGATTTTGCCTGGTCGAACTGAACTTTTATTTTTTGAAATACGTCGTAATTTAATCCAAACAACGTTGAAAAAAAACCGGTACCATCTATCGAATGATAACAACCGTCAAGTGAAATTACTGCGCCACCCTGTAGGCCTATAGCGTGCAGTTATGTATAGACCTCAGTCTTCTGGTCGACGGCACATCCGTTAGCACAGAGCGACTGGACGACTGAAATGAGGTTCTCACGACAACTGATGTGGATTGGCCCGGCACCCGACTGTTCCACACACGCACACGCACACATGCCAGTGATGTGAACAAGACTGCAGTCTCAAGACCAATACCAAGACTTTGCTTTATATGTCACGAAGGCGCCTCGAGACCAAGACCCTTACATCTCCGAAATACGCCTGCATTTAATGTCTCATTAAGTGTAGAAAAATTACCTATTTACGAAACTTTGAAGTTAGCACGAGTAATGTCAATGTCGAATTCAACTTGTGAACCGAAGCTCTGCTCCATGCAGCAGAGATTAATCTGCTCGTCGACGATATTATTACTTAGTCTATATCAACGGCATTGCACACAAAACGTAAAAAGATGCCACTTTACAACTTGTATAAACCTATGACAAAAAATTACAATTGAAAAGATCTACATAGGTTAAGTAACCTGATATAAATTAAAGAAATTAAATAATACAAAATCCGTTATTATTTTGCGTTATTCGTTATGTGCTATTACATTTATTGTTTTTTAGAGTTTAGTTTTATACAAAACCCTTTTCATTGCTGTTTTTATACTGACTATTCCTCGTTTATTAAGGTAGAACTGTTAAAACGCATTTTATGCCCAATTTTACGCGCGAGAGCTAGCATAGTATAGCGCGTATTAGCTATGGTAATTCTGTCTTGGTGCTTGGTGTCTGTCACAACCCGGTACCGAGCTTAGGTGAGATAGAGACGTATGGTTTTCACCGTATGATAGCTAAGAGTCTCTAGTATTCTGCGACAAAATTTCATGCCACTGGATGAAGGGGTCTCCACAAACGAAGGGGAGAAAGAGGGGCAACCTCCCCTTAAAAAGGCGTTAGTCTACCGCTATTGGCTCGTCTAACGTGAAAATGGTTGCACATAGGCACAGACATACTGCTTATCATAACAAGCACTGGCGACGAGCTTCTTAGAAATGACAACATCGATGACCTTGAATGACCTCGAACTCCCAAAATAGGGGGTTTTAGTAAAAAATTTTCGCGATTTTGGGCTGTAACACGCATTTCAAGAGTGAATTGCGCCGAAATGGCTGGAGATAGACTAAGACAATCTGCGTATGAAATTTTTAGCATTGAATGCAGATTTCAGAAATTTAAGTTTGGACCCTCTAGGTTCAAGAAGGCTTGCGCACGTGGGTGTCAAAGAGGGGTTCCCCTCTTAAAAGTGATTATTTATCAGCTGCTGGCTTGCCTAACGTGGAAATGGTTGCAGATAGGCACAGACATGCTGCCTAACATAACAAGCACTAGCGACGAGCTTCTTAGGATTGTCAATATTGATGACCTTGATTGACTTTGAACCCTAAAAATAAGGGTTTTGGTAATCTTTTGGCGATTTTTGGCTGCAAAGGAGTGAATTGCGATGAAATTGATGGAGACAGACCAAGATTACCTGCGAACATGAACTGCTATAGGCTCTCGCGCGTCTCATGAGCATTAGCTCAGATTTCTTGTTTAAAGATTGTAAACGTTTATTGCAACGATGGGTAGAACTTGACTAGAATCTAACAAAACACGTACCTTGTCAGAAAGATCCCAATCACAGCCGAAGTTGATGAGCGTCAGGGCGGCGAATGTCTTGCGACCTTCACAGGCCAAGTACAAAGCCGTACAGCCGCGCTGTAACACGTGTAACACACTCGCCGACGTCATGCTCCAGGGTGGGCTGATAAAAGTAATACCTTTTGCAACTGTGCCAATATATTGCCAGATAAACGGCAATAAGACATCCGATGTTTAATATACTGTTTGAACACTGCTAACATTTGCTGTTAATTAATCACAGCTTAAATGCGTGCGCATTCATTAAAAAGCAGTTTATAATTCTGTCGAAACCCCAGCGTTTTTTCACGCACAGATTGTGAATCAAAGAGCGTTTAGCGTTAGTTCAAATAACGTGACAAAATTACAATTTATTTGCAAATATACAGAACTTGTTTACATCGGCAGACGCACAAGCATGTCATTTAATGAAAATGGTACTTCATTCAGTACTTTATCAGCACCTGCCGCATTATAGGCTAAATATTTTGTAATGATTTACTGACGTTGTCGAGTATGTCAAGATTAGCCTCGCGATGACAGAGCCATTCGACCACGGCCGTGTGACCTGCACGGGCCGCTAGATGCAACGCCGTCTGACCCGCCTACAAGCACGCACAGATTAAAGACGATATGATGACGATGTGATAATGATAGGTCTGCAATAAACGATTTGCACTAAAAAAAATTGACAGGCAAGCTGCCAGTTCAATCTAGCACCTAAACTAAACAGAACTAAAATGGAAATGGAAATGGAACGGAAGAACCTGAAATAAAAATACTGCTGTGTAAAACAAAAATCCAGAAACAAATGTTTATGGGAGAGCTAGAAGCCTGAGATGAAAAAACACTAAAAAACATGATGATAACTGAAAATTGAAAAGCAGCTGACACGAAAAAAAACCGCAAGCAAGTGAAGGTTCTTTTTTCACCAACAAAGACTGCGAGTGATACTGCACCAAGCAGTGGCCATTGGTTTAGGCGTACTTAAGTCATAGGCCTAATACTGTCTACACACCTTGTAAGGACAAATGCCAACAAACTGCAGTAATCGAATTAAGAATTGTCTTTTTTCACTACTTCTGCTGTCGTCTGTGGCAAAAGTCCCAACTTCACGCCGACAAATTAATGAGAATGCCTATTTTTGAGAATGCACAAGGGAGCCAAAAAAGAATGCATAACAGACTGTACCTCGTTGAGTGAGTCGACAGCAGCATCAGCCTGTTCGACGAGGAAGATTGCAGCAGACAGCTGTCCAGACTTGGCGGCCAAGTGAAGGGCGGTGTCTTTGTGCTGTCAACATAATACCAACAACGCACACTTTCACCGCTCGCATTAACACGTTTTGAATGATGCGCGCTTCAAACGTCTGCACGGGTGGGAATATTAGGCGGAATCGATCCAGCGCAAGCAAATCCGCCTATAGCTATAGGCCTACACATTTCTCCGAGCGGCGTGGAGTGACCGTCGTCTGTCGCACTCGTGCGCGTGCACCCGACGGATTAAGATGCCATTTTGCAGATACACTCCTGCAGTATAATGACACACTGTGCTAATGGGTGGGGGTCCCTGCCTGGGGGTCCCTGCCCCAAGGGAAAGGGCGGATTTTGGCCACCAACTAAAACATGCAATTGCAAATTGTTGCTGCCAGCTGGCGAATAAAACCGAAAAGCGATTCCGTCTTTCCCAAATTACTTTGGACTTGTTTCAATTTGTCCCCGTTTTAAACGGCCTGCTTCGCTGACTTCACGCCAGCTGGGCGGAATTTCCGAATACCATTTTCTACGAAGAACCAACAAGAACTAAGCTTACTGACCATAACTACTAGCGCATTAAAGCAGTCAGACGTCCATCGATCTATTCAATATCATACAGTGGCCCTACGCCGACTGTAGAGGGACATCAGTCCAGCCCCCGTATAAAGTAAAGTTCTTTAAAAAAGAAACGAACTAAAAAATCTTACAGAATATTGTAAGTTTTCCGGCAAAATCCGCGATGGAGGCCCAGCCCAAAAAGAATTTGGTGCATTTTGTGCGTTGCAGAACTATGTTGCCGGAAATTCTCAAGTAGGCCTACACAAAACTGATATTTTATCATTGAAGTTCTAAGCCCAATGACGCACGCTTACGGCATTGGTAGCGTTGGCCTTGACTTTTTTGTCGTGTAGAAGTTTGAGCACTTCGACTTGATCTGCCGCAGCAGCAACGTGGACTGCCGTGTCTCCATCCTACAATCCACAGCGTTAATACTTGGACAGTTTAGTCTCCTGACCGCTGATTCATAATCCACAAAAGATCGCGTCGTCACCAAAATCTAATCACTTACTATACTTGAGCTACGGTCGTTATTACGCACTGTAGGCCTAAGCCTATCGGTCTCTCACTGTTTGTCTCTCATTCTCTCTTTCTCGGTCTGTTGCAAAACACTTCTGGCGGAAAGATAATAAGCCTACAATATTTGTTTGCCACAAACCGCGTTCTTGGCAGCGTCAAGTTGCAGCGAAGAGTCATTGCGAATGAGTTCTTCGATTTCTTTCACGTTTCCGTCAGCGGAAGCCTTCAACAACTGATAGACAGACACACACGGGCGAGTTTACATTTACCTCCGCCAAGGAGGTTATGTTTTTGCCAGAGTTTGCTTGTTTGTCTGTGTGTCTGTTGGCAAGATGACTCAAAAAGTTATGGACGGATCTTTCTGAAATTTTCTGGGAATGTCGGGAATGGCAAAAACTACAATTGTTTCAACTTTGGGGGTGATCCGGAAGGAATCCTGGATTCTGGATCACTTTGAAATTTTCGTTAACATTGCGTTAAATGGGGCATAAAGGAAACCGCTGCCAAACCGAATATGGTCACGTCACCTGGCGAACAACATGGCGTTGGCGGAGGTCTGCGGTCTCTGACTGCGTTCTAGTTTATTTAAACCATAGACTCAGCTCGTGCTGGTACCGGTACTGTTTTAGTAACTTTCGGCTGCAGACGTGCGTCATAAAGCAAACGACGGTGTAGTCTATCTGCAATCTGAGCGTGGTTTAAGTACGATATACCGCACTGTCTGGAGTGGTATAAGCTCGTACTGCGTACTTGCTTACCCACTCCAGCAGTAGGCCTATGTAAACCCCTCGCCTCTCAGTTAATGGCAAAATGAATTAAAAAATAGAAAACATAGCTATAGCCTACATAGCTATAAGAGACTTACTCTACTAATGACGATGATACAGATGTTAACTTCAGCGTCGTTCCCTCCCAGATATTGTTGGAGCCCGGCCGACTAGCACATACTTGACTAAGGCAAAAACAATTAAAAATGCGCCCAAAGCTCCAAACTAACATACATTGAACAGCGGTAACAATGAAAGAGCGACAACTGCGTAAGTGCGGATTTAGCAGTTTTAGTATCAAGGAAAATTTTTGTTCTAAACTTTTTTCTTTAAATCCCAAACAAGAGTTTGTACCACCAACCTGGTCATACACATCAAATGTACAAAACGCATACAAAACTTTGCCAAAAAACTGTAGGCCTAACTGCAAGAAATATAGACACAACTTGATCGCATGCTCATTACGTGGGCCTATACACTGTGTACGGTAAAAACGGACCCTCTAGACATCATGCAATAAAAATGTCGAATCTAAACCAATTTGAATAAAGTTTTGTACACTTAATCCCCAATCAATTTTTAAAAAGATTGCCAAATTTTGTTTTAAAAAATATTATTTTCACCAAAATTATTAATTGTATCGATAACAAAATATATCCGTTACCAATGCGGTGTTACATAAGAAACTCCTGTGTTCATTTGCGTAACTTTAACAAACAACATTTCATTCTAATAAAATTTTACGTCAACAATGCACAATCTATTGGCAATCAAAATGCCAAATTTCAATTAAATCTATTTACGCAAACAATAGTTACAGCGGCTTTTGTGAGGTCGTTTCAAAATTCGAAGTGTCCAGTATTAAGCAGCCGTTTGTTTAATCCTGACAACGTTCACGGCTTGCCGGGAAATTCCGCGACAAACTTTTTAGCACCATACCTTTTTTGCCTCAACAGTTTAATTAAAACACGATCGTCTGCATAAAACACCATTTTGTTATTGTTTGTGTTATTTTGATTGCGTCAACAAACGTCACTTCTGCTTGAGCGACTGCAGTATGTAACGCCATATTGGTAACGAAGATATTTTGTTATCGATATTCAACAGTTGATAATTTTGGTAAAAAATAACACTTCTCAACGACATTTGGCAGTCTCTTCAAAAATTTATTGGGGATTAAGCATGCAAAGCGTTATTCATATTTGTTTAGATTTGACATTTTTATTGCACGATGTCTAGAGGGGTCCGTTTTTTACCGGACACAGTGTAGTATTCCATAGGCGATTTGCTTATCTCCAATAAGGGTTTGAAACCCCAGCCTTTTCGCACGCTTACGGATATATACGTCGTGTCGCCTAGATAGGTGGCTTATCCGTGACTACGTCAGCATGACAGGGCGTGTCTTTTTCCCTGTATGTCTGCCTATCTCTCTATCTATCTGTTTCTCTGTTTGTATGCTTATTTTTACCTTGGCTTCGTTGGTTGTCGCACTTGCCATGATCGTCTTCAGTAAACTCTGTACAGCTGTCTGTTACTGCAACCCTGCGTTCTGTCTGCAAGCTGTCCTGTATAATAATAATTCTACGTCAACTCAATGACAAGTCGACGTGTCTCTACGCTGCCTGGCTGCCGGGGCGTCGTCACTCGGCGCGGTGCTGGCCACTCGTTGCTTGCACATACGCTCCTAGTGGCCGGGAACGCAATCTCGATGAATACTCAGTGGGCGCTTATATGAATCGTAGCCAAATTAATAAACCCTAACTTTACCCCTGAACTCAGTAGTAGTCTATACGCCTGTTCGATGTCAGTTTTAGTAATTATCTAAATCACGCTTTTGCGTTATATCATGTATAGGCTTAGATAGTATAGGCCTAGTTCTTCGATAACTGAGTGTTAGAACTACCAAAGAAAACGATAACAAACAAAAAGCCAGCTGTAGCTAGGATAGTCGACCGTACTAGATGTCTGTGACCTTTAAGATGATTTTCATCTCACCTGAAAAAGTGTTTGCCATTTCCTATTAGTGATCAATAGTAACCTTGGCTTTATCTCTCACTGTTTCCGAGATACGGCCACTTATAGCTTAAAACTTTTCATAGATAATTGCAGCCAAACTGCTGTAACTGGAGATATTTGACAGCCTATAGAAAGCCATATCTGTTGGTACCATCGCCGACCCTTTACGACTTACCGTTTAGCCACAATACCGCACGATTGGCATACCACAGTGCGTCATGACATTTTAAGGTCATCCAAGGTAATCGATTTTTATGTCATTTAAAAGCCAATATGCTACTTCCTATTAATGATCAGTAGCAACCTAGGCCTTGACTCGCACCGTTTAGCCACAATACATCCGTGAGAGACGACGACGACGACGGACGAACGGACAGACAGACGGACGGACGACAACCGTTACTTAAATACGGCGGTTAAAAATCGACGTAAAATATGCTACTAAAATGTTATTTATTGTAGTAAGCCTGTAAATTTTTATATAAGCCTAAATTGTTGTATCTGGAGACTGCAGATTCCATTTTATAGGGCTTATGTAAGTTATGTTTTGCAGTTGCAGCTTCCGGACAGTCACTTCAATATAGGTTATGTCTACCTTTTCCATCGAAGTGTACTCTATTGCCGCTGTTGCGCGATAGGCCTAGCATGGTATAAATTATCTTCGTAGTGGTCTGACTATAGGCCTAATGTATTGTATCGCAAAATGCTGAACGTTCCAGTTTACTAGAAGTCAGTGTCGCTGGCACGGTGAGCAGTTAGTCGTCAGTGGCAGCGACTCGGCGACGTCGCACAGTGCGGTACTCACTACTTGCTTGCAACTCTACGCCTATTGTACGTACCGTAGCAGCCTAGGACATACGTGGCAGTCGTGGCATGTGAAACATGCACGCTTCACTTCACTTACTATGCTCAATGTCATGCTGTCCTGCCCTCCGCACGAACCCAGTTGACACTGAGCGAGCGACGACTCGTAACACTGAGGAGCGATTTTTAACTTCCAACTTTATGCTTGCGTTATGCAGCAGCCGTCATCATAGGCCGCGGCGATAATAATAATAATAACAACAACAATACAATAATAATAAGACGCTACGGAACGTCACCTGACACATGGGATAACTTGTTGTGTTACCTGCCGCCCAATACAGGTGAACGCGCACAGTGCATCACCTGAGGCTCAATTACCAGCCAGCAGGCTGATACTCGGTTTACATAGTTCGAAAAAAAACTGAAAGACTGAGTTAACTTTCGTGGTTGGTTATAAATGAGATGGTTTACCTCTTCGCACTGATTACCTGGCTTAGCGGCGATCGAGAACAAAACGTTACTTACTACGTTAGGCTATTACGTTTATATATCAATCTTTATTCACCAAAGAATAGTTTGGTAACAACAGACAGAGACAAACAGACACAGAAACATACAGAATAAAGAACAGAGACAGACAGAACAATAAGAATAGGCCTAAATGTCTTTACAATCTTCTATCAGCCAACAACTTCACAATACTATTGCTAACAAGCAAACATCTACGCAAGAAGATTTTGTGACTATTACAAACATCATCAACAATGGTGATGCGGTGCATTATTTACTAGCCGTTTTATTGCAAATTTTATGCTGAATAGCCTGTGAGAAGGATTTAAGCATGTTCAGCAAATGTGGCCCAACAGGAGCTCGACAAAACCGGGGCCCCACAGACCGAAGAATATCGGACAGCAGGCGACATTTTCTGACATGTGCGGTCTCTTTATGGCGTGCTGCGAACTTGTGACGTTAGGCAGTAGACCTATACCTTAGGCATACACACGCCTGAGCTCGCAACTTTACAGCGCTGTAATATTATGCTAAGCCTATAACGCGAAAGCAAACTTTGGGCGTGTTTTGTTGGCATCACGTGAGTGCGATGGTCTTGATAGTGGACGCAAGTAAAACGCGAAATTAATTTTAACGGCGAAGAGCGGAAGGACGGCAAAATCACCTTACTGATACGGATGATGAATGCAAAAATTGTTCACCTTATTTTCATTTACACTTTCCTCGCCTACGATGTATTCCGTGCAATCGGCAGCGGTGTAGTATTTCGGAGGCAGTTCCAGCAGAAGTTTCCGCCGGTAGATCGATTGAGCCGCGGTGATCCCGGGGTGCCGTTGTTTCTGACGCCGTATATTCAGAAAGGTGACATCGACCACGCTCGACATCTGGCGACCGTCGGTCCGCTCATAGGCACCGAAGTGCTCAGCTACTCCGGCTTTCTTACTGTCAACGAAATGTCCAACGGCAACCTGTTCTTCTGGTTCTTCCCCAGTCAGAGCGGAGGAACGCACGATCCGGTTCTTCTGTGGCTGCAGGGCGGTCCCGGTGATTCGTCCCTGTCGGGCGCTCTCAACGAAAACGGACCGTTCGGCGTCGATGAAGACCTGCGGCTGTTCCGGCGCAAGTTTAGCTGGACGACCAAGTACAACATGCTGTACGTCGACAACCCAGTGGGCGCCGGGTTCAGCTTCGCCGACGACTATGACGGCTACGCGAGAACCGAGGACCAAGTTGCAGAGAACCTCCTCGAAGCCTTGTTGCAGTTCTTCACGTTGTTTCCCGACCTGAAAGCCGCCGACTTCTACCTGACCGGCTACTCGTACGCCGGCAAGTACATTCCGGCGCTGATGTCGAGAATCCGCCGCGACTTGCCTCGGCCAAAGGTCAACCTGAAAGGACTGGCGATTGGCTCCGGGTTCAGCGACCCGCCGGGAATGGTTCAGGCGTACGCCGACTTCATGTACCAGACAGGGCTGCTCGACAAACTGCAGCGGGACCGCGTGGCAAACCAAACTCGAGAAATCGTCAACCTAGTCAACCGGAACAAGTGGGTCGAAGCAGAAGCCACGTGGCGTAATGCGCTGGCGTATTTCGAAAACTGTTCCGGATCGGTCGACATAACTAACTACCTGCGCTGCAAGCTGCCGGTCGGCATGGGCTACTACGCACAGTGGTTGTCGTTCGCAGACGTCCGTCGCAGCATTCACGTCGGTAACCTGACCTACAACGACAACAGCAAAGTCCACCGGTTCCTGCTGGCGGATATAATGAAGTCGGTGAAGCCACAGCTGGCCGAGGCTATGAACAATTACCGGGTGATGCTGTATAGCGGTCAGCTGGATGTGGTAGTGGCTGTGCCGTTGACCGAGACGATGCTGCGCACTGTAGACTGGAAGTACCGGGCGGAGTACCTCAGCACGCCTCGGCAGGTCTGGCGGGTGCGACCGGATGACGTCGAGGTGGCTGGCTACGTGCGACGTGTGCGTGACTTGTACCAAGTCGTTGTCAGGGGAGGTGGACACATCCTGCCTTGGGATCAGCCGGAACGAGCGTGGGACATGATCGACCGGTTCATCTCCGGCCGCCCGTTCCACCAATAACTGTCACGATCGAGTTCTTTGTAACCGTTTAGGCCTACTTTAATCTTGACTCATCAACCTAAACGTGGCCAAAATATTGAGGGCACTTAGCGAGGAGCTTAGAGTAATCAACCACCGGCAGTGGCACTCAGCGGTAACGTGATTACCCTATAAAAAAGTAACGGGCAGGAGTTGCAATTTTTCGACTGACGGCCACAAAATTCAGACGAAGACATTACGGATGCTCAGAATTTTAATTTTAACCTTACATTATTCCCAAATTGGGGATTGTCGGCCCCAAATTTCGTATTTTTGGAAGAAAATTTACTTTACAAAAAAAATTTCCGACGGGCTACAATTCAGGGAGATGGACAATTTGCCATGACGCTAGTGATGGTGTCGTTAACGATCGAAACGCCACCTATGGAGCTGGCTGGCAAATGGGAGGGGTATCTCTTTTCAGCTAGCTGTTTTATTTCAGTCTTTCAGACAACTGCCTAAGTTATATGCAAATTTAGGCCTACTTGTTATGCTACAGTGCAGGGTATGATACTGGGGCACTTTTGTACTGAGTGCCCCACTGACAAAACATTGAGGGCCCCGTGCCCCTGTTCTTTGAAGTTATACATTTGCTTTGATTAATAGTAGGCCTAATCAGTAGAAAATCAGTAAAAAGAGATATTGTGCTGGTTTAGTTGACAGTTGTGGCCTAGAGTTTATGAAATAAATAGGCCGTTTTATAGTTTACCAATTCGCTGAATAATTTTGCGGCTTTTAAAGTGTTTTGATGTCGCTTAATTTTATATGTTTCCCACAGTCTTTTGCCGACCGTTGGGTCAAGTCTTCGGCTCGATGTGTCGTCTGTCGTTGTCTGTATTCTGGCTAAACCGTACGTCGTAGAGGGTCGGCGATGGTACCATTGGATAAAAAGCTGACGAATTCCTATAGGCTGTCAATAGTAACCATGTCATTATCTGCAGCGGTTTGGCCGCAATTTTGAATGGAAATTTGCTGCTTGTAGCCAATCAGACACGTGCGTCAAATTACCGTATCGTATCATAGCATTGATTGTAACGTTCGATATAGCATCGTCGCCATAGCTTTTTTTCCGCGACCAGAAGTCAGACGCTGGATATAGGCGGTACGGTCGGCCCACCTTATGGACAGCTGGGCTTCTTGTTTTAATAATAGACGAGGCTCGCCTGTATGTTTCCTGATCTTTTCATGATTATTTGCTTTGATTAATACTAATGTCAGACTTCATTTTACATGCAATTTTTACTCGCAACATGGGCAAGTAATGCCATCGTATATGTCGTCCGAATGTCTGTCCGTCGGTTCCGTTCGGTGTAACGTTGTTGCTGATCATATTGAAATTTCGTGCATTCATATTTCCTCTGTGGGAAATTTGTATTTGCAGCTGTATATGTCAAAAGATTGCAACTTCTGATCCAAACCGTTTAAACCTACGATCCCGCTGTCTGAATAGGGCCTATAATTAAATTATAAGTTTATGACAGAGCTTTGAAAGCTCAGCGTACCGTCCATTATTCAAAGTGTTTTATACCTTATAGACGTCTTAAATTTAACGCGCTGACTATTGTCCGGCAGCCGTAAAAATAGCCTATTGGCTATTGTTCCGGCAGTAAACAAAAACGAAAAACTTAATCGCAATCGCCAGGCGGCGGCACCAATGTCACTCGGCGTAATCGCGTTACACGTAAAGTGACCAGAATTAGCGTTAATATTATGGTGTAGGGTTTAAGATTTAGAGTTAAGATTAGGGTTAGGGCTATGGTTAGTGTAAGCGTATTTTAAAGATTTATGAGACAATAATGCACACCATAACTAAGAGCAAGTGCGAAGCTTGCCGACTGGCGATCCGTGATTCTCTACTTGATAGGGTTGAGGTCGTCAGTTGCTTGGCAGCCGTCGTGTCTCAGCAGGCGACTCATAGAGACACGTACGGCCTTAGCCGCCACCGTTGGGTGCTGCTTACGTACCGGCTATAATGCCGTCCAAGTCGGCGGCCGGATAAATAGCCGGCCCGAGTAAAACCAAATATTTATCCGGCTGCCGGATAGATACCTGTGCCCAAATATACACCGTGAACCATAAAAAAGTGGAACCGTTTTGTTTCTGTAATAACTTTGTCAAATATAAACGAAATTGGACAATATTTGGCATGTTTTTAGCCTAGACATTTATTGAC
>Ga0209454_1000907_pt1 | contig 17017 bp, 8 predicted proteins | sample WorMetHERISLAND1_2_FD_187400 | JGI IMG/M metagenome (GOLD analysis project Ga0209454, IMG submission 187400) | Marine gutless worms symbiont microbial communities from Max Planck institute for Marine Microbiology, Germany - Olavius geniculatus... | ecosystem: Host-associated > Annelida >... | reverse complement strand
CATCCACGGTTGAGTCTTTGTGCCACAGCCGATGACGTTAGACTGTCTAGACTGACGGTCCACGCCAGCAGCAGCAGTAGCAGCTATGTGTAGTGGACTTGACGTCACCGACACCACGCACGAACGATCCGGCTCCACAACTGCAATTATTATAAAAACTGCAAGAACAGTGGTTGTTATTATAATCATGTACAATCGCAGTATTCTATCGCAGTATCACAACCGAGCTAATCACGTTTAATCAAAAAACAATAAAGTTGCAAAAAAACCTTTAATGAACTAAACACAGGCCCATATAGCCTGTAAAGCCTATGCATCAGATTCGCTACATATGTGTACTAACCCTCGACACAATTATAGCTGACTTCAAGGAACATTTTAAGGTGGCGAAGACACGGTTCGGTGCGCTCGAGGTCGGCGTCAGGAATACGAATTTGACATCGTTTTCTGCCGGAGCACTTGGCATCCAATAGTCCCTTGACGTCAGTGGAGCATCCAAAAAAGCGTTTTTCTGATGGACGCATCGCAGCTTCTTCAGCGGTGATGCACTTGCCGATTCGATGACGCCCGTAGATCGCCTTCTCAATCACGATTACCTCGTTCTTCCAGCATTCCGGCTCAAATGTCTCCAATTGACAGAATTCCTCCAACCTACCTGAACAGAAGATACGCAGCAACTGCATCTGATTGGCGTGTCTCAAATGTCTCCATGGTACACAACTCACCTGCAGTTACATCATGGAAGATCGTGGCTCAAATGTTTCCAATAGACAATATTCACCTAAACACAAGTCCCATCGTGGCTCAAACGTTTCCATATTACACAGTTCGTTTGCAACAGCGGCTAAAGCATATTACATACAGTCACCAATTGATCCGTAAACAAGTAAGCAACGAAGTTCATAACTTAATAAAATTGAAATTGCAATTGCATCAACTGCATAAACTAATGAAGGAATTTTTAAATTAATTCACTGGCATGTCCAGCAGTAAACTAACATTTAGGTGATTGCTAAATGTCCACTCATATCTCTCATTACGCGTGCTTTAAATACTAGGCCTACTAACTGTAGGGCCTATTGGCAAAGTTATTCTAGCGAACGCTAGGGGTATATCATGTGCACGCATAGTTCATTCAATAGACCTAGCCAACTGCAGAAAGTTTACCATAAATCGAATCAAAGCTAAATATTAATGTAAAATTTATACGCAGTTATAGCCCACATTATACACTGACAGCGGACAACTACGCAGCCATTTAACTGCAGAAACATTTGGCCTATACAAAAAAAACACTATTACTGTCAGATAGACCTACTTACTTTGTTGATCAGCGATCGCAACAGCTGACGCTGAAAAGCACAACAAAACTACCGCACTAATTCGCATAATTTTCATTACTTTAAACTGATTCTAGCAACCTACATAACGTTAAGATTAAGTTTTATATTTAACCTCAGACTCTGCCACAGATAGACTCCGGCGCCGGGACAGTCGCGACCGTCGGCGCTGCGGCTGCTGCCGCTATTGTATCTATACGCTTCGCCGACGTCGAGCAATAGTGTCAGCTTGGGGACCGTCTCGAAGCTTCAACATGTACCGTTACCCATTACCGCGAGGATAGAAGACTAGGCCTATACACTGAGAGAAAAAGTCAGCTTTCAGTCAGTTCAATTCATTCTAAAAAAATTCGTAGAAATTAAAAACCAACGCATTTGATGACACGCAGTTTATTCAAAATATGCAAAGCAGTGGTCAGTTTATTTCGAAATCTTAGCACAATGTAACGCCTAAATCTGAATAGCATTTTTCTGTAAAACAAAAATTGCTTTCTGCAAATTGCTTCTTACATTTTAAGCTCAAACCTGCAACTTTAGCAACGTCCTGAAAATGTCACTGTTGCTATTTTTGCTAAATATGGCATGTCTGTAGCTGTTATAAAGGGGGTTCTTATACCAATAGCAGTCGACACTCGACAGCTAGCATCTTATTGCACAGCTATATACAATATTCAAGTAGGCCTAATCTAGTAATAACTTATTCAAGAACCTACCTCTTATCATTACCGTTGTCTTGATATCATTTATTAATTTATTAATTTTCTTTATATATTTTAAATTAGGATGGCACGTTAAATCTTTCTGGTTCAAAATATTAAAAATAATTCTTGCCACGTCAGTTTGTGATCCTCCCATTTAATTCATATCGTTTTCAAACCAACTTAAGCTACAGTAGCACTGTAATAAGACAAACACATCAACTAAGAGCACATTAGTATGAATAACTTACGTAAGCAAGCGACACGGATAAGTGACGGTGAGTGCTTCTGAAAACTTTAACAAGAAACTTAGCTGTCGCTAGGATAGCCGACCGTACTGGTTGTTAGTGACCTTCACGGTTATTCAAGGTCCATAATTTTTATTTTATCGGAAAGAGCGTATGCCTCTTCCAAGTGATCAATTATCATGGCCGTATCTCTCACCATTTCCGAGATATGGCCAGTTTTTCCTTGAGAATGCACATTTTTCCCACCTCCTTCATTCAACTGCGAATTTGAAAATGCTGCCCTTGCACAAAATCGCTGAAATTTTTCCTGCCCACGTTTAAGGCACTGGGCTAATTATTCGTGCAAAAAATTTTCTTTATGCTTTAACATATAGCCACAATACATCTGTTACAGACAGACTGACGTCAAACGGACAGACGGACGACAACCGTACCATAAGCTCGACCGTTACTTAAAAACGGTCGGCTAAAAATAAAGATGAAAACGATCGATAAACGAAAAATCATAAAATAACACGTTCGTTTTTTTGTGTTTTACAAGCGAGGCCTAAATCAGATTTTGTTACAGCATTCTAAGCCATTCAAAATTACAATAGCACAACAATTGGCTGCATTGTGACGTCAACAATCAACCTATTTTTGATATAACACAACAGTGCTGAAACTCCGCATACTTGCAACTGCACAATCAATCAACAAAATCATCCATACAGCAATTGGTACAGCAAGCAAGTTACACAACTTGTTGTACAATATAAACCCACAGAAAATCAAATTAGGCTAACAAAGTTCGCGCCTACCTTTGAAATAATAGTACAGTGAAATTAAAGCACACCCAGCTTGCACTGCATGAGTACTGTTTTCGCAATTTTCGGCTGCAGTATTACGTTATAAAGTAGAGGACGGTGTAGCTTATGCCTTCTGAGTGTGGTTTAAGTATAATAACACACTGTCTGGAATGGTATAAGCCAGTACTGCATACTCGCTTATCCACTCCAGCAGTACATAATACTTCTTTATCGAATAAATCTCCAACAATTGTGCTGTAAATTCGACTGAATGGGACCGATTGTAAATTGTTGTAGGCCTATAGTAAACAATAGAATCCGTGTGCAATCGGCCAAGCTTCTGAAGTCAACAGTTGTTGGTTAGACGTTGTTGATCGATGCCTCCTGCATTGAAGTTGTTCGGTTGTACAAAACGATAATCAAGATCTTGATGCGACACTTTGCCGAGCGCAGCTTCAGCGCGAAATCTGGTCGAAATAAGCACAACATGATAATAATAAAGATTAACACCAACAATATTTACCTAATTAACAATGATTATACGCCGTGTCGTTAACCAACTCACCGATTCTAATTTTGCCTGCCGATACATTTTTGCGACAACAGACACAAATTATTACTTTTGAAAAAATCTACTACCAAACTTAAGTTCAACCTGAACAAGTCTACTTGCACGTAGGCCTAAAATGCACTTCATGATATATGACAAGTAGCTGAAGTAGATCAAACTTTACGAGTACAGTTATGATTGACATCGCAAGCACCTGCGAAGACAGACGACTCCGCAGCAGATGATGGTCAAACAAACAGCCAGACCAGTGAATCCGACGGCTATCACTGCAGCCACTATAAACCAGCAAACAGTCAATAGTAGCCTGTCTAGAAACGTCAAATATCTAAACTGAGCACCACATAAAGCTACAAACCGACATGTGACAACATCATAATAACGCTGGCCAATTTTTCAACAAGCGACAACAGCTTTATTGCCAGCGCGTTTTACTGGCAGTCATGGTTTACAAATTCCTGCACCAGTTTGCAAGATGGTTCTTAAAACATTGTTTCGTTTTCGACATTGGCCGAAAACGACAGCTGCGATCTACTTTTAATGATGTCCAATCTAGTAATGCGAAATTTTCTGGATACTACTGCTGTATCTGTCGACACGATCGCAAACCAATTACCTAGAAAAGAGATGACTTTGTGATTAGTTATAGTTTATATAATTAACATAAAACCGCTCTAGGCTTATAGCAAGTTGCTAACCGTCAAATCAACCCAGTTTTACTTTTACGACTTGATAGAGTAAAATGTTAAACAAAGACCTCATTGGATTAGAACTGTCGTGTTAACGTCATTTAACATCTGTGCGAACATTCCAATTAATGCTGTTATTCTTTATTAATGTTTGCGTTAATGCCACTCAACACAGAAATCAAACAGATTATCATTAATTCACTGATCGATAACATCTAGGCTTATTGAAAAACCGTTTACATTGCTAAAAGTTACAGTAAAAACAAAATCAACCTTGATATTCTTCTAGCGACTCAATTTTAACAGCAGCGTATTTCAAGGCAGCTGATTTGTCTGATGCATGTAGAAGATCTGCAATAATAAAGTTAGGGCCTACAGCGTACAAAGTCACTTACTGCATGGCTACATTAGGCCTATGAATATCTAAACAATTTAAACATAATTTACGCACAAACAATCAGACATTCGAAAGACAATAGCACACTGCACACATGCACGTCATGTCTATATACATACTGCCAGATATCTGTAACGTCTGTAGTGCTGAAGCCATTTGTTCTACAGAAGCAATATAGCAGATTCATTAAATAGTCAGCGCCTAGACGTCATCGACATGTTGACAGAAAAGAATCGCAGTAGCTGCGTTGAATGACGCTCTGCGCTCTATTGCTCTGACGCTGCATCTCAACTCCATAAGATTTAACTAGGCCTAAAACTATTGACGAGTCCGTGGTGACTAAACCGCTGATAAAAACAAGGTATCATAACCATTTCAACTAAAACATACGTTCAGTGCAGTTAGAGACGACGCCGGTCCATCTGCCGTCGCGACAACGCAGCTGCCACGTCTGTCGTGACGTGTAACAACCGATGATGATCTTGTCATCTTCTCGTTTGATCCACGCATTTTCAGGTGGAATCAAATTACTGCAACCGACCGCTGCAAAACAACAAAATAGAACCACAACGGTTTACAATAATTATTGTAAGAAAGCTCCGTCAAAATACAACAGTTTTAAATTATATTTACGTGTACGAAACGGAACATCAGCATAAAAAGTATTTAAACCTTGAACTCTGAGAAGAAAGTTCGCGCGGTCATCGTTGGCGAGAACGAGTTGTAAAGTGTTTGAGGTGGACAAGTAGAGGTGCGTCTGTCTGTTGGAACGAGCGTGACACACAGACACGTTCTTGTTGTTCACTGATGACTTGTCGATGATGTAGCCGTACTGCTGATTCTCATCCACACAACTACCACTGCTGCTGCTGCTGCTGCTGCTGGTGATGACGCGTGATGTAGAGCGAGTGAGATGATGTGACGTCAGACGTGCTGCTGCAGCTGTAAAGTCGAGTAGACTGATGTTGATTCGTTGTCCAGCAGGTGCCTCTAACATCCACGGTTGAGTCTCTGTACCACAGCCGATGACGTTAGACTGCCTATCAGACCAACTGTCCACGCCAGCAGCAGCAGCAGCAGCTATGTGTAGTGGACTTGACGTCACCGACACCACGCACGAACGATCCGGCTCCACAACTAAAATAATATTAGTAAGAATAACATTTGTTTTTACTATCACATAAAATTGCGGTGACGTATGCTAAATATACTAAATAAGTAATGTGGCATGCAAGTCTATCTGTGCTTATTTTTTTCAGTCCACTTTATAACGGCTTCAAACTACTACACTGTGTCTCAAAAAACCAACCCGAACATTTTCGATTGTAACGTTAAGCAGGATTAACACATTTTAATAATTTTTGGTACGCTATGAATATTCCTAAGACAACTTGCCATTGAATAAACGTTTAATTTTCTACTTCACCCAAAGTCTGCTTGGCGAAACCAGAACCAAGCGAAATATGCATTGAAATACGCAAAGTCGTGAAAAAAAACATTCCCGACATTACAATATCGATCATAAGTTAAAGAAACATTAACAGCTTTTAATAATTTTTAACACAAATATTTTTGACACCACTGGCTATCGAATGACTGTTTAAGTTCTTACCTCACCCTATGTCTGCTTTTGCACTACCTGAGGAAATCAGAACAGGCAAATTATGTGTTGAAATGAATGAAAAAACTTAAGTAAATTCCATCTATCTAGATCTGTGACCCCCAACAGCCGTTCGATTACAAGGTTTGACTTCATACAGTAGTGTGTCTACCAGATGACATTTAGAAATGTTTATGAATTCAAGAAGTGACTGGTGAAGTCTGGAGTAGTCTGGAGCAAAACGTTATTGATACTGCTGTCAATGAATGGGGAAAACGTCTCTATGCCTGTGTTCGCACAATGCGCCCTCATTTCAAACATTTTTATTATTAGCAGTTGAAAAACAAAATAATTGGATAAAATGTCAGCCAAAGTGTCAAAAAGTTAACAAATTATGTTTTTGTGCGTTATTTAGATTTAGCAATAATACGGCATTTTGTAAAAAGCAATATTTCATTGGTTCTGGTTTCTCCACGTAGTGCATAAACAGACTTTGGGTGAGGTGAGAAATTAAACGTTTACTTAATGGCAAGTTGTCTCAGAAATATTTGTATCAAAAAGAATAAAAATCTGTTAATCCTGCTTTAAGTTACAATTAAAATTGTTCTGGATGTTTTTTTGAGACACAGTCTAAAACCATATACGCCGAAAACGCAATTGCCTAAATATCTGCAAACAGAAATCAAGTGCGAAGTTGAGTAAAATTTAAGATACAGGCAATCTGTTGGCTTTAATAAACAAAGAAAAATATCACGTGCTGACGTGCTGTTATGTTAGATTCGTTAGTATTTAAACTAACCCTCCATACAAGTGTAGCTGACTTCGAGGAACATTTTAAGGAGGCGAAGACACGGTTCCGTTCGCTCTAGGTCGGCGTCAGGAATACGAACTTGACACCGTTTTCTGCCGGAACACTTGGCATCCAGTAAACCCTTGACGTCAGTGGAACATCCAAAGAAACGTTTATCCTCACTGATTGCAGCTTCTTCAGCGGTGATGCACTTGCCGACTCGATGACGCCCGTAGATCGCCTTCTCAATCACGATTACCTCGTTCTTCCAGCATTCCGGCTCAAATGTCTCCATAGTACACAACTCACCTGCACTTACAGGTAATTAGGTCTACATGTGATATGGTGATAAAAGATTGTGGCTCAAATGTTTCCATTAGACAATATTCACCTGAACACAAACCGTGGCTCAAACGTTTCCATATTACACAGTTCGTCCGCACCAGCGGCTAACACATAACGAGTAACGAAATTAATATAACTTCACAAAATCATAACAAGAAATAAATTGCCTATTGAATGATTTCTATAATTAATTCATTGGCATATCCCACAGCAAACTGTCAGCTAAGTGATCGCTAAATGTCTCCATGCATCTATCATAAGTATTGCTAGACTATCACGCGTGTTTAAAACACTAAAACTAATAATATTGACAGCTATAGGGGTACACCATCTACATGCATAGTCTATTCACTAAGCCTAGCCAACTGCAGAAAGTTTGTGAACATAAATCAAATCAAAGCTAATTATACTCAGTTTAATCGCTGAGGTTTTACATTGTAAAGTGACGGTAGACGAGTAGGCCTACGCAGCTATTCAACTGCAAAAACATTATACAAATTACCAGGTAGGCCTAGCCGACTTACTTTGTTGGTCAGCGATCGTTACAGCTGAAGCGGAAAAAAACAATAAAACTGCAACATTAAATCGTATGTTAATTTCCATTAGCTTAAACTGATATTTAGACGAACGACGTTAAAAACAAGTTACGCAGGAATCACATCTCTGCCACAGCCTAATACTGTGGCGCCGCGACAGACTGTAGTCGCCGCCGTCGGCGCCGCTGCCGCTGTGTATCTATACGCTTTGCCGACATCGAGGATTATTAGTGTCAGCTTGGGGACCGTCTCGAAGCTTCAACATGTACCGTTACTATGCAGTGCATTCAAGAACAGCAATCTCCAGACCATGCATGCACCAAGAGAAAAACTCTCAGTCAGTCAGTTTAATTCTAATCTTAGGAATTTGTAAAAATTAAGCGCTTAAGACAAGCAATTAATATGTTTAAAATATTCAAGTCACTTATCAATTTATTACGCACTCTTAGCAGTGGCTTTAGGCCCGGGCCTGGGAACACAGGCCCTCAGTTTTGCTCCAGCCCCCCTAGTTTCCTGGTCACCCGGTTTTTTTTCCAGCAAAGTTAACACAAATATCTGATTTCTTCGCTTTTCCAAATTTTAGAAAAGTGGACAAATTTTTGGCTTCCATTGAACATCTAAAACCAAGTGTTTCAGCTTTAAAGGGACTTCGTGTGCTTAAAGCGTCACTGTTATTACTTTTTGCTAAATACCACATGCCGCTAGCTATTATATAGGCCTACACCAATAGCAAACAGCAACTAAGTTATCTCGCTGCGCGGCTTTTATTCTACTCGAGTAAACCATTAACAATTCATTCAAAGACGTCGTGCCATCGCCATTTTTGTTTAGGGATATATTCTATTAATTTTGTCCACATTTTAATATGACACGCTGTATCTTTCTCGCTTGAAATATTTGAAATGCAGTTCATGATCTGCCAAGTTTATTTGTAGCTTATCATTTTAAAAACGACTACACTGAGTGTGACAGTAGCACTGTAATAAGATTAATAACGACAAACCCATCAACTAAGAGCACATTAGTATTATAGACTTAAGTAAGCAAACGACACTCACAAATGATCGTGAGTGCTTGTATAAACTTGGAAGTTAAAATGAAAAACAGTCGACAAACGAGAAATCACAATGCTTTGTAAGCCAAGCCTAAACTATTCAACATTAACATCACAATTAATTTGCTGCATAATTAGGACGTCGACACTCGACAATCGACGTAGTTTTGATATAACACAACAATAGTTGTAAGCTGAAACTTCACATACAACAACCTGCACAATTAATTAACACCAATTTACCCATACAGCAAGTTGTAGGCCTACAGCAAGCAAGTTACACAACTTGTTGTACAACACAAACCCATAGTATGTCAAAGTGAGCTTTAAAAAAGTTCGCGTTTAGTTCCCTAAATAGATGTTAAAATAGGCGTAATACTTTTTTACCAAATGGATTTCCAACAAGTGTGCCATAAATACGACCGAATAAGACTGATCGTAAATTGTTGTACAGTAAACAACAGATTCTATATGCAACCGAGCAAGCTCGTGACGTCAACAGTTGTTGCTTAGACGTTGTTGATCGATGACTGCACTGAAATTGGTCGGTTGTATAAAACGATAATCAAGATCTTGATGCGACAGTTTGCAGAGCGCAGCTTCAGCGCGAAATCTGATCGAAATAAGCACAACATAAAATAATAAAGATTAACACCAACGATATTTATCTAAATAAAAATAATTATACGCGTACACCGTGCTGCTAATCACCTCATCAGTTCTATTTCTGTCTGCCGATGCATTTCTGCGACAGCAGACACAGATTCCTAAGCACACTGTCACGTTTGTAGGTAGAACTTACTAACAGAATCTGAATTTAACCTGAGAAAGTCTAATTGCATGTAGACCTCATATGTACTTCATGTTATAAATGGCATCGCAAGCACCTGCGAAGACAGACGACTCCGCAGCAGATGATGGTCAAACAAACAGCCAGACCAGTGAATCCGACGGCTATCACTGCAGCCACTGTAAACCAGCAAACAGTCAATAGTAACCTATGTAAAACGTTAAGCATCTAAACTAGTCATTTCAACGAAATAGATCTGCCTATCTGCACTCTGTTCTTGAACATTACACTCCAGCTCGTGCATTGCGCTCATCCGACACTGTGTCTCGTGTCCGTACATGTTTTGGTTCTAGAATGGGCCTATCTGTAATTCCATCCCTTTTGACATTCGCAATAGTTGTTCAATAGCGTCCTTCCGTCGCCAACTCAAAACGTTCTTTTTTCAACCTCTAGCCATCTCTGGTGCCCGCCTCACACCAGCGCCTCAAATTCAGCGAGTTTCTCGCCGACATTATTGTGCGCGATATAAAGTTATTTACTTACTTACTTACAAACCGCCAATTGACAACATCCGATCCGTCAGCGCGTTTTACTGGCAGTCTTGATTTACAAATTCTTGCACAAACGTGTAGCACCATACGACATTGTTTTGTTTTCGACATTGGCCGGAGAACGACAGTTGGAGTGGCGTGCGGTCTTCATTTAATAATGCGAAATCCAGTAGTGCGAAGCTACTCTTATATCGCGGAACCATTAACGAGTAAAGCGATGCACTTTTGATTAGTTTATATATATTTAATTGACGTAAACTGCTTTATAGCAAGTGGCTAGAGGTCGAGATTCAGTTTCACTTTCGCGACTTAATAAGGTAAGACCTCGTTCATGTTAACGTTATTGTGTTAACATTCCAATTAATGCTGCTATTCTTTACTAACGTTTATTAGCGTTAATGCCACTCAATACAAAAATCAAAAAGACTGCCACTGATTCACTGATCGATAAACATCTATCGAAATAGGCCTACCGTTTACGCTGCTAAAAGTTACAGTGAAAAATGAAATCAACCTTGATATTCTTCCAGTGACTCAATCTTAACAGCAGAATTAGCTGATATAGCTGATTTGTCCGATGCATATGAAAGATCTGCAATAATAAAATTATACAATGCACAGTTCACTCACTGCGTGGTTATAATATATACGGCTCTAAGCACTGTAAACAAAATTCAGTCACAAACAAGTCAGATACTTAGTGTCAACACTAACACTCAGAATTCAGTAACATACTTCTCTATACTGTCATATATCTCTTACGTCTGTGGTTTTATATCGCCATGCACTGAAGCCGATAAGTCTAATGGTATTAATCCTACTTTCACACAGAAGCAGAAGATATACCTAATTCAGCAGATAGTCAGCGCATAGACGTCATCGACACGGTTGACGCGAAGATCCGAGTTGCTTGAATTTCAAACTGAACAAAGTGCTGAATGCCGCACTACTCTACGCTCTATTATTCTGGCGCTGCATCCTAACACGGCAAGATTGCTGTGAATGAACCGCTGACAAAACTTAGGTATCATAACTTCATAAGCATTTCAACTTCAACATACGTTTAGTGCAGTTGGAGACGACGCCGGTCCATCTGCCGTCGCGACAACGCAGCTGCCACGTCTGCCGTGACGTGTAACAACCGATGATGATCTTGTCATCTTCTCGTTTGATCCATGCATTCTCAGGTGGAATCAGGTTACTACAGCCGACCGCTGAAAAACAACGCAACATAACCATAAATGTTCACAACAACAAGAAGCCCAGCTGCCACTTACAGAACACGGTGTCAGCTTATTGTTTTCATTTAAACGTAATATCACGCTCAGGAATTTTTTAAAAACTTTATTTATCTATTAAACTTACTGGTAAGATTTTCGGCAATCTATATGGCAACAGTTGCATGAGAGTCTAAAAGAATAGCCCCTGCACTAGTTAGTAAAATTCCCATTATTACCGCATAAAAAGTACACCTAAACAAACTAGAGTTCAAGCTAATTATGTATTTTATTAGCTTTTAAACTGTGGTCTAATTACGCGCAAAAGCAGCTACTGCTTTCAGCGCGTCTTAGCCATCACAATTCTGTCCGTCCGTCCGTCTGTCTGTCTGTCCGTCCGTCACAGAGGTGGATCAGACAAAAACGGTGCAAGCTAGGATCACCAAATCTTTACCGTCGGCTGCCTGGAAGACTCTAGTTTTAGGAACCGTAAAGCTTTTCCGTAAATTCGAAGGGGGTCACCCCAAACAAGGGCGCTAAATAAGAGGGGGTGGGCAAAATTTGCGATTTTTGGCCAACAAGTCGCTGTATCTCAGTAACGGTGCGAGATAGGGCCTAGGTTACTATTAATCACTAATAGGAAGTCGTACACTGGCTTTCGATTGGCGCCGAATTCAATGACTTTAAATGACCTTAAACGCCAAAATAAAGGGTTTTATAAATTTTTTGGCAATTTTGGGCTGCGGCACAAGTCTATATCATTTATAAGGTTGCGCCACACTATTATCGTAATGCAATCCATATAGAGAATTTGGTATTTGTATATTAATTTTGCGTGTTATAATTTTCGTCCATTTTTTTCAAATTTCCGTGATGATCTACGAAAGTCGCATCATTTGTGCAGTTTAGGCTGTTCGATGTCATCTAAGACCGATTATTTTGATAGTAACTAAAAAGGCTTATAATATTTTTCATTAGTGATCATTAGTAACCTCAGCTCTATTTTGCACACTAATGATACGGCGACTTATTTTGCCTTCACGTTACTTATTTATCGCCTTCGATCGGGATGACTCTTTTTAAACCTCGGAAAACCCTCAAAATCTCCTAGCAGATTGCGTCGTAGACCTGGCAGCAAAAATTGTGTTATTCTAGCATTGTCGTTTTAGTAAAATAGCAGGGTTTGACAAACGGACGAACAGACAGAGATAGAGACACTTTTGCGACGGCTAAGAGAAAGCACCTGCATAGCAAACTATGCTGACGCATTATAAAAACGTATATACATCAACATTAAATGAAATTTATGTATAGACCTACAACATAAAATGTATCTAAACCTCCAACTCTGATAAGAAAATTCGCGCGGTTATCGTTGGCGAGAACGAGTTGTAAAGTGTTTGAGGCGGACAAGTAGAGGTGCGTCAGTCTGTTGGAACGAGCGTGACACACAGACACGTTCTTGTTGTTCACTGATGACTCGTCGATGATGTAGCCGTACTGCTGATTCTCATCCACACAACTACCACTGCTGCTGCTGCTGCTGGTGGTGATAACGCGTGATGTAGAGCGAGTAAGATGTTGTGACGTCAGACGTGCTGCTGCAGCTGTAAAATCGAGTAGACTGATGTTGATTCGTTGTCCAGCAGGTGCCTCCAATATCCACGGTTGAGTCTTTGTACCACAGCCGATGACGTTAGACTGTGTAGACTGACTTACGCCAGCAGCAGCAGCAGCAGCTATGTGTAGTGGACTTGACGTCACTGACACCACGCAGGATCTGTCCGGTTCCACAACTGGCATAAACGCAACAAAAATTGTATTGTTTTTGTTAATTTTTGAAGTTAAATACGTTTGCAAATTTACACTTGAAATTGTTCTTTTATCTGGCATAAAATTGGTCTCTATTAGGCAAGCAGCTATTTGTCGAATATAGGTACAGAATAGGTTAATATTCAATAGGACATTACTTAGGTCACTATTGTTATTATTTTGTGACCGCACCTAAGCAAATGATTAACTTACCTTCGACACAAGTGTAGCTGACTTCAAGAAACATCTTGAGACCTTTAAGGCAAGGTCTCGTTTCTTCCAGGTCGGCGTCTGGAATAGAAACTGCGCATTGTTTCTTGCCGGAACATTTTGCGTCCAGCAGACTGACGACGTTTGCGGAGCAGCCAAGGAATGATGGATCGTCAGCGAATTTTGCAACTTCTTCTGGTTCAATGCATTTTCCAATGTGTCGTCGCCCATAGATAGCTTCTTTTACTACTATCACCTCGTTTTTCCAGCATTTCGGACGAAACACTTCAAGGCTACAGAACTCTTGACGATTGCCTATACATCAAATTTATTTCTGACAGTTTATCAAGCATTATGATGATTAAACCATGGCCACGTTGGAAGTCATTGAAATCTCTGCCTAGGCAAAATAAAACGTGGTGACTATTCATCCGGCAGTCGTACAAAAAAGCATGTAGAAGTATGGTAGTAGTGAAAGTTTGCGCCATTGTCGTCAAATTTGCTCGCTAGCTATTTTACGCCACTGTTCACATTATACCAACTTTTATTTCGCCAGACGACAGCAACAATCAGATGTGCTCTCACTGAATAGAGTTGGTTGGGTATCGTTTAGGGTTTGGTGTTAAAGTTGTGTAGTTATCGAAATGCGTAAAAATACCAATAGCTTGAGAAAAATGTTAATAATGTGCGAATTTAAGAATATTTTACGAATTATGTGACGATACACCAACACGTGACGACCAAATTTATTAAAAACTATAAATTTGGGGCGAAGCCCAACGTCAGTCCGGCCGGCACCCTAAGTCCGATCGGGGAAAAATTTAGGAAAAGGGGGGTAAAATTCTCCACGTAGCAAAGTCACGTGCCCAAACTCAAATACATTAGCATAAGCAGAACGCGCATTGTCGACTTAGGATAGGTCAACATCTACGCCTATAACTTTTTCGTTAGTAAACCAAAGTTCACAATTTTTTGCTAAACCCCGCAGAGATGGGCCTTGATCAAGTTTGTTCCCGATTTTTGATATTTGAATCGGTTTCTGAAACATTCGCAGTTAAACTCAAAAGTTGTGCGATATTGCGCCAAATTTTGACGTTTTTGCTTTACCAAATTTTCGGGATGCGTGTCCCCCGAAATTTGTACATTAGTGATCATGCTTGCCATATGGCACGTTATATGGCAAAGTTTCATGATCTTACTCTTTCCATTCTTAAAGTTATGAGCGCAGATACGCCAAATTTTAAGCCAATTTTTGATCCCCTTTGAAAAAAAAATTGTAAAAAGTACCCTGTTCTCAAGACTTAATCATTCTCTAGCGCGTGTAAAAAATTTGGGGGCGCAGCACCCCTTAGAAGCCGAAATACTGTTTTTCGTAAAAGTCGATTTAAGTGGGTACGATTTCACATCGAGATCTCCGTAATTAGTGGAGCAAAGTTCACTGTACTTTTTTCGCCAAAGGCGGGAGGAATCGTCGTCGATCATGTACTTGTCCAATTTTAAATATCTTTATTCTTTCCGGAAACATTCGCCGCCAAACTTTAAAATCGTCCGAAATCGGGCCAAATTTCGCATGTTTTTGGCCCTTAAATTTCTTTGGGAAAAGCCCCCCCCCGAGATTTTAGACTTAGATTATTTAACCGAACACAGTTTCCATCATTATGCAAAATTTCGTGACGATCGGCCGACGGAGCTCAGAGATCTCTCAACTGGAATAAAATAAAAACGCCAGCAGAACATAAGTCTGCTCCGAAAGCTGTCGATTCCGGATGGACTAATAAAAGTTAAAGGTTGAAAATACTGTATAGCTTTTCATAGAAAACCCATCACCAATGTACGGAACGTCACCTGCCAAATGAGATCACACAGCTGCCGCCCGACACAGATGAAAGCGCCCCGCCATAACCCCAGCCAGATAGCCTTTATAGGCCAATACTCGATTTACCTACTCCGGAGAGATGTAAGGCTGAGTTGATTTAAGCAGCTGGTTACATACTGAGATGGTTTACCTGCCCGTATAGAGACAGTCATCCATCCAAGTACTAACCCGGCTCGGCGTATCACCAAACAACCGGCTAGTATAATAGGCTAGCGTTAGATATTGGAGACAGATATTTTGTGTAGTGATTGTGCATAATACCGCGCTTAATCTAGAAACAGCCTGCACACTGTCAGTAACTCTGTCAAAATAATATTTACTTTTCACTGACATTCAGTCTCTGCATATGCTAGCTCACCTGCGGCTCTTAGAACTGTGTCTGCAGCAGCAACATACAGACTTAACAAGATTGTTAAATAGTATAAACTCATTCTAATTGACTGGCCAATAGTACACGTAGGTACTGCTAAAATGCAGTATCGCAAAGTGCATTATGAGCATGCACATGAAGTTGGCTATCGATGACCTGCGTTGTGGCTGTCGCAGCGTATAAATACAGGAAATCAGTTGATGCGAGGAAAGGCGTTCACATCAGGGACCGTCTCAAAGCGTCACTGGTCTCACCGTCAGTTACGCTGACCGGCGTTCTACCGGCTTCTGTAAGCTTTGTCGTCCAGCTGGTTCGGTAGTTTGACTTGACTTTTTTGTAACGTAAGTTAAAAAGAATATTTTTGTGTTATTGCATAATTTAACGAATGCCTTAATTTATATGGAAAATTTTCGATAAGCAACTCATAGTGAAGGCCTAAGACTTATCTGTTTGCTACTAAGGCAATCAAAATGTCATTAGTCATTTGCCACTGGGTCAATTAAAGCATAGTTGAGGATAGAAAAACTCACTAACCTACTAGCCCGGAAAGCCTCAAGGCCACTGATATCGTTATAGCTTGGTAAATGCATAATAATATAGCCTAATTGTTTTGCTAAAGCTAAATTTTTGCCCCGACGATGTCATGTGCTCTGGTTTGTAGAAATATAGTCTACGAAATAAAGTCGTCAACGATCGATTGTTACTTTTGTTAGCCTATTCATTTATTCATTCGGTTTATTACTCCTCGCGCGCTACATTCCTAACGTAGCGAAGAGGAGTACATGAGATCAGAGTAGTATTGAGAACCGACCGACGACCGACCTCTGTTGCTGGAAGAGCCTTCCTGGAAGAACTTTGAACGGCCATAAAAATTATCTCCATAACGGTGATAGATAGACGAATGGTCACTATGGATTACCCATAAGAAGTCGACCACCGCGAGTCAAATGGTCACGTGATTGATAACGTCACGTGACCCCAAAAGGTCAAGGTCGTGACCACATTATCTTTGAGGAGCCATAACGGGGTCATCATCATCATCATCGACAACCGTGGGCTCAATGCCCGTTGGTGTCTGACGCCATTCTTACTATCGCTGCCCACCGCTGCCTATCTAGGGCAGCGTGGCTTAACTCCT
>Ga0209454_1000906_pt1 | contig 17019 bp, 11 predicted proteins | sample WorMetHERISLAND1_2_FD_187400 | JGI IMG/M metagenome (GOLD analysis project Ga0209454, IMG submission 187400) | Marine gutless worms symbiont microbial communities from Max Planck institute for Marine Microbiology, Germany - Olavius geniculatus... | ecosystem: Host-associated > Annelida >... | reverse complement strand
ATCTAACTAAAATGTAAGTTAAACTTTTAGTTAGTGACTTTTTAGTTTACTTCTGTCCATTTAGTGAATATTAGTCACTATTAGTATAATATTAGACCGGTCTGAAATTGTCGCCGTGTCTCAAATAACTAATTTAAAAAAACGAAAAAGCACTTATAAGAATACAGGAGAAAATAATGAGCGCGAGGAGTACATTAAATTAGTCACAATCTAATAGCACCGTTATGAAGATATGGCCGTTTAAAGTTCTTCCAGGAAGGCTCTTCTAGAAACAGAGGTCGGTCGTTTGGTCCTTGGTCGGTCGGTACACCGATTTCATAATACTCCCCTTCGCTACGTTAGAAACGTAGCGCGCGAAAAGTAAAAATGTGACCATCCGTCTGAGGTTTTGACAGTTAATTAGGACACCACCCACCATACGAGTTGCGATTTCGCCAGTAACACGACATTATCTTCATGATTTTGACACCCAGTGACCTTGACTTGTGACATTTTCAGTTAAACTGAAAATTGGTATACAAGATACTCCTACCCGAGGAAAAGATGTTTTTGCGCTTTTTAGTTTTCAAGTTATGAGCCTGTACGGGACAGACGGACAGACAGACGGACATGCAAGACGCGTAATTCTGCTATAGAACGGCCGCATACAGCAGTGGATACAGCAGCTAACCGGCGCACATGCCAATGCCGGCGGTGAGCTTGTCGTCGACATGTCGTCTCGGGATGAGCTTGGACCGAGGCACACCGTTCATGTCCGACACCGTAAAGCGCACGAAATCAAACTCGGCTGCGGGCGCCGCCCAGCCTCCGTTCTCCTTCTCCTCACTGCCTGACGATGGTGATAATGACACTTTCGACAACGAAGATCCCATGACTTTGTATCACACACTCTGCAGTACGGACACGACGTATACTTGAGTTTACATACGTTTACAACCAAGCAAACGTCACATGGCTAACCTGAGTGCATTATGTATAGTATAGTCATCGGGCAAATTGCTGCCGTGCTTCTACAGGGCAGGCCGAAATAACCGTACTGTATGAACTTCGTTAGGTTAGGAGAGATCTCAGAAACTGTTGGTCAAACATCGTCAGTTACGTTTGCTGCACTGTTTTCAGTACTGCTGCTGAAAATCGCTGCATATGTTGCCTGTGTCATTCAAAACCCTTCTCGCAGTTTTTGCGCATGGAGTGACGAGTTACAAGCGCGAAAGTTGTACGCCGTGCACTGTATCACGTTTAAAATGTGACATCGTAAGCCTAATTAACACAATATTTTGATCATGCGTAATGCGGCGAGTATAGTAAAATTGGCCTACTAAAAAATTTTGCTGTAAATACAAATATGATGGTTTTTGATCAACGTTTTGCTGAGGTATTCTTCCTAACAAAGTCAATGGTTCAGTCAAGCCACTATTATGCAGGGCTTTTTAATTGCGTTATAGCCGACCTCTGTACATTCCAAGCTTTCGCATTTGTCATCGTCGAGTCTCGGCCTTTTTCGTTACAATTACTCCGTTCACATGGTGTCCATAGAACACGGTACAGTGCGAACATCAAGAAGGTCACGCGCGCCGAAGGTTAATCGCGGTGCATGGCGTCACTGGCAAGCGACAGTCGGTGAGCAAGTAAAGTCTAATATTATACAGAGTGATCCAAAAACGGCAAAAAGTTTATGACACTATAATTTTGCAACCGTAAGTCACAGAGTTATGCGGTTTTCAGAAAATGTTTTGAAAGAAATTCTTTACATGACTGAAGTCAGTGTTTGAACACAGCAGTTAAATATTCTTTGTTTTTGCCGCTGGCAAGTAAAACTATTATAGTACTTTTTCGAGCGTTATATGATAAAGGAGCAATTTTAGCTGTCTTACGGAAATTATTCATACACGCTCAAAAAGTACTTGCCATGTACTGTAGCTAAGTTGCATTTTGACAGCCACAGTCATTCCATGTAGTTCCACTGTTCGATATACTTACAGGTATATGGACCTGCTGATTTATGTGCATAAAATAAGTCCAGTGGGGCTACTGTAGTGATAGTAATATTGACTAATCTGTAAGCCTACTCCCAAACGGGATCCAGGGATTAGAAATTTTTTAATTTTCCCCTGGCTGGAATCGTGGATTTTGGTCTCAGTCATTGTTAGTTCTTGGTCTCGGCGGATGTTTTCACATCGTCACTGCTGGCGTGGTGTGCGGAGTGATCGGCGCCTCGACTACCAGCTGTCCGTCGTCGACGACGTGCGCCGTCACGGTCACTGGGTCGACGCACGCCGGCAGCTCGAACTCGTGGTGGAACTGACGGCATGCAGCACGTCGGCCTGGACCGGTCTCATCACGCTGTGCCGTCACTATCAACCGCCGGTCAATCGTCTTTACGCTCAGTTCATCGGCGCTGAACTCTGCACCCAGCGACACCGACACGCGGAACCTGCACGCACCCGTTACGCTCTACAGTTCATAACTGAATCAATGAGTAAATCCGCCTATCAATTTCGATGACAGTTTGCATAAAATTTGAAAATATTTCAGCCCAGTGCTGACATATTATGCTGCGGTCCGTCTATAGCTATGCGCTTAGCCATTTTAAGTTTCAATCAAAAAGTCCAGTTTTACATTGCCTGGAGTGAGCGACGAGAGTTCACTGTGTTAAAAAGCACAAGCCGAGTTGCTTATATTGCTAACGTGTTTAACGTCTGGTAAACTTGACCTCCGATCCTATATATCGAGAATTGGCATAGGCCTATCAACTACGCTGGGAAACGTTGAGGTTAATTGTCGTTTTTCTGCACATTAGTGCTTCTGAGTTAGGATTCTTTGCAGAATGGACAGAGGGACAGACGGAAGAACAGACAGAGATAAGATAGACGTTTGGTGTTTGGAGGGACAAGACGCATTCCAGCGACGTTGATCCCAGGGACCCCTTTCGACAAGTGTCTCACGCCAGCAGCCCGTTTTATCTGTGCCGAACAATTTCGTACAATTTCTCATAAATGAACGAACTCTGGCACAAACCCTAACCACTGACCCTATCCCTAAGCCTAACCCTAACTGACCCTAACCCTAAAATGTGGAAAAATGCGAAAGTCGTAATTGATTTTTTTCAAGGTAATAAATGTCTGATTTGGGGTTAAATGTTGTCAAAAATGTAAAGTGAGAGGTGTTTTTGCAACATTTAACCCCAAGTCGGACATTTATTACCTCGAAAAAAGTTGCAAAAAGTATGATTCGAAACCGGGACCTTTTAGGCAGCGGATGCGTGACGATGCCTACTCGGCCTCAGCGGCGCTCGACAGAAGTGCTTCAATTGCGTATTTATGCCTGCGCCATATATACGTGCTATAGTATAATTACTGGGTACCAGGTTACTGCTAGCCTATTGGTTAGCACAGATAGGACGTGGTGCTGGCGTGAGGCGCTTGTCCCCTTTCGACCCTTTCCGATTTATCGAAAAAACTTCACCAATCTTGAGAGCAAAGATTAGCCAGCATCGTTTTCGTAAAACACTAACACGTCACAGACAGATAGACGCCCGGACCATAGATAGGCTAATACTAGAGCATCTGCAAAGCAAGGAACGCTGACGCCCTGCAAATGCATTTCACAAGCTGTAGAGTAAGATCGATAAATTTACACGCAGGAGCCGTCCGGCTGTAGAATGACGGGAGGGACAGTGCACTGGAGCGTCGATGTGCTGATGGAGTGGGTTGGACTGCGAGGCGGCAGCGCCAGGCGCCGGTCTGTGACGGACTCGTGTGCTCGTGACACTGGCAGAGATGACGTCGTGCAGGCCACAGCGTCAGCCTCCACGACCAGGATACCGCCGTCAGTCAGTGTACATCTCAGCCGACTCGCGTCCACGTATCGAGGAATCTCAATCTGTATGCAGCATGCAAATCATTTCTCTGTTCAAAAAGTACTTCAAACAATTGATACAATTAAAACATGTCGGATCAGTGCCGACATACTGTACGGCCGTCTCTATGACCTTTGACGTTTCGAGCCGGTCATTCCTGCCACGGGGATTAACGTCCCGACCGATTTCAGTTTCTCTACGCCTTTTCGTTTTCGAGTTAGGAGCCCGTGGGCTTTACGAAACAGACAGACAGACAGACGGACAAACGTACGAACTATAGGAACTCAGCCTACAAATCATCCGCTGAAACAGCGCAGTTTCAAAGTGGCATTTGAACGATGATGCTGTGCTCGCGATTTGTTGCAATGATCAAGAATGTCGGCGGGAGACTGTTCCAGCCATGGAAACCTATATGTCAGTATGCAGTCCATGTTTCCAGGCAGCTGGTGCAGACTGCGGATCAGACTGCGATATCAAATGTTGTGCGCGTGTGCGAGCGTGAGCGTTAATCAAAACGTTGCGGATTAACATCTAAGCAAATGCCACATCCACAATCCAAACCTATGTCGGTTTGTATGCCGACACAGGTTATAGGCTTATATCTTACGTGTACTGCATAATGTTAGCTGGAACAACTGTGGACTAAACATTATTTCCAGGATTAGTCTACGTCAACGAACTGTCAAATGAGTAACAGAAAAAAACCGAGCATCAAGGTGCAGAAGTAATGTCATAATTATAGAGCCTATACGAATATATGGGCCTAATATTAAAGGTACAAAAATGACAACAGCAGGGGTCTCTCGTCCATTACTAACGAAGATAAGACATAACATATTAGGCCTATACAAAATGTGCGCGACTATTGTAGCATACTTGTCGGGTAAACTGTCGGCTGGGCGTGTTCTTAGCATGGTTGTCGCTGTTCGTGCGCTCATGTCTGGCGCTCACAATCAGCTGATCGCCGTCCGTCTGAACTCTGATCTCATCGGCCAAGTACTCGCTCAGGTCAAATGACGCCTGCGTCACATTATACAATACAAACTAACAAACATGACGCCACGACACGCCCTGTGACGACATGCCTGCAGCCGTCCACTTAGTGAATACGATACGATAAAGATTTGCGCTTGAAAACTGCCAAACAGTTTAATCTGGCACCTAAACTTAACAGACGTGAAAATGTTTTAAATAGAAATGAAATGAGAAAAACTAAAATAGTCATGCAATTAACGCCCACTGCACTGTGCTTAGTGTGCAGTGGTCATGCAGCTGGCCGCAAGTAAACACGAGGTACGCGAGATATACGTCGTTTATGGAAGTTTTTGACGTTTAATTTTACATCTCAAACCTTTTGACATTTAAAGCTAAAAAGTGACACACAGTAATCCTGTCACGGAAAACGTTTAATCCATTTTTAAAAAGATTTTTTGCACTTCACTATTTTCTAGCTAGGAGCCCGTATATGGAAGAAACAGACTCAGACAGACAGGAGGATGGACGGACGGACGGACTGACAAGCAAGACCAATAATGTGGTTTATACGTATGGAAGGCCGCTTAATAACATTTGTACAGATAGCGAACAGCTATTGTAGTGTGGAGACTTCATAGTTTTGTCGTCATTTATTTTGCCATGGAAGTTGCTTGTACGAAACAAAATTAAATCGATCAAAAATCAAACTGCAGAGTTCGTAGCATTGTTACTGTATACTTCCATAAACCGACAGAGAATCGAAGCAGCAGACAGGTTGTGGACAAAGACGTGCGGTTGCTATGACACCGATAAACTGATATAACAATCATGTGCGCTAACTAGGACAGAAACTGCAGTGTTGTTGCTTATCAAATAAAATATAATTTATTTCAAAATAGTAGCACAACTGCACAAGTGCGGCAGTGGGCGTTCAAAATACACAGCATCTAAAATGCAATTAAAATTACAATGTTTTGCAGGTATATTTAGCCTACTACACCTGGAACTGTTGGCGCGTGATGGTGGAAGGTTCCCAAGACGGTCGGACGTCGATGACTCTCTGTTGGCGCCGGTCAGCTGTGATAACCGCTGAGGACTGACCAGCAGACTGAATAGCGGAATCGCCTGCAGCAGTTAGTGACGTCGGCGGCTTCAGCTTGAAGAAGTCTGCTCGCATTCGCTCCACCTGCATGATGTAACACACGCTGGGGTAAACACTTTTTATAAGACGCTAGAAATGCAGTCTTATCGAAAATATTTTAAAAAACGACTTTTGTTTTTAAACAACAAACGTGACCATTTTTACTTGATGCACTGACTAAGTCGATCATTTTTTGTATTCGACAAATTTTAGTCATCACATATGGGCCCTAAGCAAATAAAACTAAATAAAAGAAATCTATTATTATTTCATCTGCCAACTTTTGTATACAAGTATTTTACATCGCTGCCCTTTTTGTATTAACGATTCAACATTTATAAAAATTTTTTTTATAAACGTTTAAAAATGAGAAAAAAACGTTAAAGTGCATAGTTTCGGTAAAAAATAAAAGTTTACTAATAAAGTACGTTTGCAATGTGACCTGTGCGTTCCAGTCTCGACGGCGTAGCTCCATGCGTTCGTTCATCTGGTCCCAGGCCGCCTGCTGTCGCTCGCTGCGCCGTGCCGCTCTGCCGTCGTCATTCCACGTCCTCGTCTTGTCAACCCTGTCACAGTGCCACTCAGACTTGCTGACGTAATGGTAATGTGGCGGATTTATGATCGAGAGGTTGTGGGTTCGACTCGCAGTCAGGTCGCTATCAAGTGGTCACTACTTGGATGGGTGTGGACAGATAAACCATTTAGATATATATCCAACACCAAAATCAACTCAGCCTTCCATCTCTCCGCCATAGGTACATTCGAATACCGGTTTGTTTAGCTGGAGTTAAGGCGGGGTGCGTTCGTCTGTGTCGGGTGGCAGGTAACACCCTCGTGATCCCATATGGCAGGTAACGCTTCGTAGCTCTGCGATGGGTTTCCCATAAAGAGTTAAACACAAGCTTTAACCTTCTTCAATGTCAGTGGTCAAAGTACAATATAGACGCACTTCCAGTGTTCAGCCCAAAGCGTTTTTTACCTCAAATTTCCAATGGGAACGCTATATATGGTACGCTAACAACGGCACTTCAGTCTACTGTGTAGTAAGTCGTTAATACATTTAGTTGATGTCTACCGTTTGGGGGGATTAAAAAAATTGATAGACAAAACCTGACTGTGTATGCTTTATTACTTAATGCGCAGAGCCTAAAACCACCAGCAATACATAGCATATAATAGACTCTCAAATTTGGAAGGCGAGCTGCGAAAGACGCAAAGGCCTGCCGTATGTACGTAATCGACCCTTTAAGGTCGTACAAAGACGTTGATTTTGGCACTAATCGAAAGCGCGTATTATGCGAGTTCCTATGCTGTAGTGATAAGTGATCAATAATAGCCACCTGTTGTCGGCTGGTAGAAGAACTGATCGATCAGTTGGACTGCAGGTGTTCCGTGGGCCGCCACTGTGGACGTCGTCCAATGAAGACTGGTCAGATGTTTCTGCTGATGTGGAACAAAGCAGCGCGGCGGGCGCAGACAACGAAGAAAATCCGTTAGAGGCACCAGACGCCGGAAGCACTACGGATGATTCCATCTGGAATTATTATTGAATTAATATCAAGTGTTTGTCTTGTTCGCCTGCAAACAACACCGCAACGTTAAACACTTTATGCATCACCTGTAACTTGCCAGTAACACCAATCAATCAATCGGTCAGTCATCAATCATTTGTTCAGCAAATCGCGAACGATACGACAGTGAATAGTAAACAAAACACACAAGGCCCACAACGAGCACTCACAACGGCCTTAATGAAAGATGCTAAACTATAAAACACAAACACTAAACTTTACGTAACACGACCGTCTGACTGACAAGTCTTAATGTAGGCCTACGTGTACAGAGACGCTCTGTAATCTGTTGAAAAACAGCATCCACAACACCTACCACAAAACCTACCACAACAAACGATTTTACCATCTGCAGTTTCACAAATTTCGTAAGATCTGTTTGTCACATCTCCTTTGCAAAAACACAGCACGCGTGGCTTAAGAAACAAAAATCACTTACGACCGGATAAAAAGTAAGCTCTCTGCTATTTGCTTAGCAATAGGCCAGACCTCCGCCTTGCTGCTTTACCGTTGGCATTAAATTAGTTGCGGCGCATCCGTGAATTTTAACATTTTAAAAATCATTATGACAAGCAATGTAACAGCGACTGTCACCAATGCTGCTGCTAGCAGACACTGTATCGCACAACACCGCACTGATGTCAAAATTAGATATCAATGGCACTGAGATAAATTACTATAGTAGGGCATATACTATACGCTAAAATAAATTAATCACAAAGACAATGTCAGAAACTTACCGTAGCACGCGCAGCTTATGGCCAGTGAACAGCTTTGCAGTTAAAACTTACTATTTTTACTAATTTTCTAATTTTTAATGGAGTAACAAGATAATGTTCATACAAAGACGATGTCTGTCCAATGCATTTCGATAGTTTACAGTATATTTCCGTATAAACATAATCAATGAGCTGTTTAGAGACTAGATCCAAATGTTTAATTGTAAATTGTACAGCAGCAATGTTATTGTCATCCTTTGCTATTATTATAACTAAACAATTAAGTAGGAATTATATAAATAGAATGTTGTTTAAAAACATTTATTAGCTTGTGCTCTTTGTCAGCACCTTTCGCCTAATAGACACACTACAGTTGTAACAATATGTACAGTTGTATTCAACGACATTTATCAGATTTCTTTGTCTATTTGTATGCTATGTATGGTTACGTTTTGTCAATCTGTTTTATTAGAGAGATGATGATGATGATGATGATTAACGTTGTCAGTCACGTGATCATTCGATTCGTCACCGGCGCTTTACTATAAATGGCCCACTGTGACCACGCGCCTATCTTACACCATTATGGAGATATGGCGTCTCAAAAGTTGGACGGACGCTCAGGTGATTTTATACTCTGTCCAATGCTATGCATTGCATTGGACAGACAATAAAATGAGACTAACAAAACACAAGTAGAGCCTAGAAAAATTTTTTAGGCTTAACCGTATAGGCCTAACTGCACATCACTTCGGTTGCCTGTCGACACAGGCGATAATCTAGATTATAAAAATAAGCTAGTATTTATCTCTTATAATGTCAGTAATTTACGACGTTTTCGGCCAACTGCCGAGCTGCAATGGTCAAAAGACCCTCGCTGAGCTTCTGATACGGAAAACAAATCTTATTCATCCGGCAGTATGCATCAGGAATAAGACTCCTCCTGTCATGTCTGTGATAGATCGAGGGAGATGCATAAAGAACAAACTCCACTACTTTTATTTATTTTAGACTTGTTGAACAACAAGTCGTAAAACAAACCAACAACAAATCGAAGTAAGTGGAGTTCGAGCTGAAGGCAAAGCGCCGCCGGTTGATATGGCAGCGGCAGCAACATCTCGATCGCTTTCAGCCGCAGCAGCAGCAGCTACAGCCGCAAGCCGTGCGCTAGCCTAGAGCTGGTATTTTGATAAATGATATCTCTAGTTTCTCATCCAATTATATACTACCGGTACGCCGTGAAGTCTGCGTATAGGCTACATTTGTAGACCACCGTGCCGGAATTACTGGAGTGGGGCATATCTAGATTATTTTTGATGATAGCTCATTTATCAATGCATTACAATCTCTTGTCAAAATTTTGTCGAGGTTGTGCCTTTATATATTTCTGTATACTATTCTATGAAATAGAGGAATAATGAAATATTTTTAGAGTTCATAGCTTAGTAGTTCAGCACGTTCAGTCAAAGAAACTCACATACTGATATACACCGTGCCCGGAAAAAGAGGTAAAGGCAAACTTGGCCGTGCCCCATCAAGAGCATAGACGGGGCGCTTATCTCCCATACGTTAGCCTTTGAGCCCGTAGGTGGATAGACCACTGAGTCCGTGATGCATGACCAGTGCGACGCCAGACCTACGGTTACTTTGCCAGCCGCGGGGCATCACCGCCCTTTGACCGCTACCAAATTTTACTGCTTGGTGACAGAGGCACATGTGTGTGAACAACTTGCCTAAAGTCGTTACCCGGCAGTGTCCCGGTGCGGAGTCGAACCTGCGCCCCTGAGTGACCTCAGGATTATAAGTTCGGCACGTTGCCGTTAGACTACCGAGCCACACTTTTTCAATGTTGCCTACCGAAAATAATAAACATATGTTCAAATTTAGCAATATAAAGAGAAAATATTCTTGACAGTTTAATCAAGTGAACATTCAGGTAGACTCATGCCAAAAATTATTAAAAAATATGTTTAAGTTTGTCAAAGATATGTCAAAAATACCGTAGGCTTTTTTTCTGGACACGGTGTAGTTTAAAAACAAAATAAACTGTAACTTCTAAAATACCGATAATTTTCACAGTAACGGTGCAACACGATGTGACCGACTCAACCAATTTTGGGCGCTGGCCGGCCACATGGCCCCCTGACTCTAAAATGTAGCGCGTCTCGTACAAACGTAGCCTGGCTTTCTTTAAAATACGAGGTACGTTAAATTACTTAATACTTTATTATGCAGCCATCCTATATAGGCCGACTTACGGGTCTGCCCGACACCAAGGTCAACTTAGCCTTTCATCCCTCTAGGGTAGGTAAATCGAGTACCGGTCTGCATAGCTGGGGATATGGCGGGGTGCATTAACCTATGTCGTGTGGCAGGTAATACTGTGTGATCCCATAATATGGCAGGTGACGCTCCGTAGCTCCGGATGGATCTCCCAAAAAAGCTATACCATTTTAACCATTCCGTCTGCCCGACAGATACACGTAGGCCTATAGCAAGATGAATTCGGCAACAATAAAATGCACTGATACATCCACCGCGCTGCATGTCTTGAATGTTTACACCGGCAACGCTTTTAGCAGCACGCGCCGCGTGTGCGTGTGTCTTATCAAGCCATCTCAAATTTCCCGCACAGACTGGAGCAGCCACGGCAGCAGGTAGCACCGTACCGGAATGTGCGTAGGCCTATACCGGTGCATAGGAGCAATGGATGGCGAAAGAGTCCGATCTAGCCTAGGTCAGGTAGTTCGAGTTCGCACATCAGAGTCAGACAAGGGCAAGAATACAATGTTTACGGCACACAGATGACTGATACAGCACGGAGCAAAACTTGAGCTCAAACGCTCACAAATTGCCCGCATATAGTTGCTCCACAAAGCCAAAATATTAAGAAATAGCCTACAAAAACTAAAAACGCGACATACACTTATGAAAAATCTGAGAACTGTCAAGAAGTCTGCAAAGAAACTTAGCATATAGAATGACGTTTAACGCATAGGCGTATATAGCCAGAAGTGCAGTAAATGCAAGCGCACCTCTATAGCCCAAGAAATTATGCAAATTTGTGCAGTAAAACTAACATTTCCATGGTTTTTATGATCAAAAACGCCTTCCGGACCCCACCGGAGGAGCTTACAGCGCTCCCCTATATCCCAAGCTAGTAAGTAGGGAGCTCGCTGCCCTCTCCCCAAGAATCCAACCTCCGCTCTCGGTCTTCGGTCTCGATCTTCGGCCCTTTGGCCTCAAAATGCACCCCAACTTCAATTTCTGGCTACGGCTGCAGCAAAATAAAAAGTTACATTTTACTTTTCATTCTTTCGAAATGTTTTATGCTGCAATGCGCTGCATCGATCGACAAGAAATGCGAGTTTTACTTGAAATTTTCGTAGGCGACTAGTGTGTGTTCAGCTGATCGTCTTGGCTGCAGATAATTTCGTCAAGAATGCCAATGTTCTCGGACTTTCGTAACTCGTAAAAACTTGAGCGTATTGCATGTTTTACTTTCTATTATGCGCAACCTCGGTATAGGCCTAACGTACACTCTATGACCCTACTAATTGTTATTTCCAATACAACGAATTCAATTGTCTCTGTTAGACAAAACAGCGCATACCAATGCCATATACTTACCGACAAACTGAGGTTAGTAGCAGACAAACGTGATCGAGGCGCCAGCAAAAGCTATATGGACACGAATTCCGCACGATCAGGCGACCAAACGTTCGAATCCTACTGATATCGGCAAGCGGCGACTGCTGCAGCAGTGGTGCTGTTTACGAAAAAAACGACTAGAAGCATTAACGTGTTTTTGCATCCAAAGTCCTGCGCCAGTCTGTCGCCATAATAGCCATTGCAACTACTGCACTCTCGTAGAGTGCTCATTCAGCAGCTACGCCTAAACGTATTACGGCGTGTGGTAATATCGTTTAGGCATATAGCTGCTGAATGTTTTTTGCCAAAATTGATTGCTTTTTAGGCTCTATCTTTTTACAGAACACCCGTAAAGGTAGTCTCTGTCTGACGTCTGACGTCGAAACAAAGTGAGACGCTCAAATACGCGTGGACGAAGGAGCTGAGTAGATTATACTGCGTTGAGATTTGTAAAACTACCAACTGATAAAATAATCAGCATTTTTTGCATTTTGCTGCATTTCCACTATCATGATTCATGAATGCCTTGTAACTATCTAACTGTCACCTCAAAGAGCGGTTGGTCACGATCAAGGTCAATGAGCGGCTATCTCAAGTAACCAGAATTTTCACCAGATGGCGTCGGTGATAATACAGTTTTCAACCTCTGTAGGCATCACTTGTAATTACTGCGAAGCCTCTGAACACTTCGTTTTCAATTGATATTTTTAATATATTACGATCAAGCAGCGTAGGTCTAATATGCGATATGCCAATGGACATCAGTTATTTGAGTTTTAGAAAAACTACTATGAGGGGGAGTAAAAGAAACTCACTAGGCCTATACATCATGGGGAGTTATCTACGTACAGTTGTAAATCAATCAAACAATCACTTCATTTCAGGCAGTGCGTTAGACAGAGAATCACACACGATACTGATCTTACCTGTAACTTAACGAATGTGTAGTGCACGTAAACTAAGCCTACGTTACAAACCGTTATTCCATCAGCTGATCGAAACTCTACTTCGACAGCGAGACTAGCCGAGACTGCTGCTGCTGCTGCTGCTGCTGCTGCGGCCAATATGGGCCCTAGTCGCCCGGCGGCATTTGATAGTCGCTACGTGCAAGAACTTTGATATCGTCTAAGTACTGTAGGCCTACTGGTACCAGTAGCTGCAGTCCTGTGATTAAAGGCGCTCACGCATGCGCAACTAAATAAAATTTTAAAAAATAAAACAACAATAAAACCACTTATTATGTTGTGCTGCAAACTGGAGTAACTTTTCGTAAAACGTATAATTTTTTACTGCAGGGGTTCGCAATCGCATAATACTGCAATAGGACACAATACGTTGTTTTTGTTGTTTTATTTCTGTGTTAAGCTTACAGTGTACAGGTAGTAACTGTACGCTTCATGAGTCAGATTAGCATCGTGTATTAATTACTGCAGCTGGCTGTCTGCATTCAGCGAGTGTGACTGCGTGACAACAGGCGACGAGAATGACGATGGAGCCTATATGGCACTGCTGCAGCGAAAGTCTCAGACATGCCAAGGTTCAGAAACAAAAATGCTTGACACCGACTCTTTTTTTCTTTTTTATGCCCCTTTATTCTACTTCTTTTTTTGACTTACCTCTTTTTTGTTTTCAATCTTCATGCTCTCGCCTAGAGGGTCGGGGGAGCGCTGTGACTGCTAGCACATTTTATGCAGGCTTATTTTTTGGTTAAACGTTTTTTACCGTCAAGAAATAGGCCTACAAAATATTGAAAATGTGGTCAAACCAAAATGCGCAAGATATTACTTTGACAGACAGAAAACGTGCGCGAAACTCTCGCAAGATGTGTAATACTTGACGTGTGTGCATTTCCTCGTTCTTGTTCTCTACATTCGTTTTTCGTCACCAGCGTTCGCGTGCAATATATGTTCATGCACTCTAACCGACGTCTATACGGTGAAAAAAGTAAGCAAACAAGCCTCATGTGTTCGTTGTTTAAGTCATTGGAAGCAAATACATGTGAATAATACACAGTGGCCAGAAACGCTTCGTCAACTTTGCTAAGAAAGATCTCAGCACAACGTTGGTCGACAACCGTCCAATTTGATATTTTAGTTTTTGCTGCAAGATTACAGAAAAGTGTTGCCTAAATTGCAAAAAAAACGTAGTCTATAGTATCTCAAAAGCTTTGTTCATGCTTAAGTCTAGAAAAGTGAGGCAATTAATACGTAATGAGTGCAAAGCGCGGGTATTATTTATTACGTTCATATATATTGGACAGTTTCAAGCACACTGGAATTGATTAAATAACGACAATGTGCAGCATTCTTGACTTTACTTCTTTTTTACTCATTCAATTACTTTAAGATGTATTTTTTATTGCTGGACAAGCAATTACTGGTGACCCCATTCATTTTTGACGGAGTCAGAAAACCGCTGAACTGACTCATAAACCTTCGAAACTGGACAATATCAGAAGGTGGACACCCAGACTAGCAAGTCATTAGTTAACAGTTAGTTAGTTAGTTAATGCATCTTACAAAAATAAACGTGATTGTATTATATTTAGGGCCATAGATGCATGTTGTGCAGGGACATCATTAGCTGCAAATCGCGTTTATACTGTTTTACCAGTGTTGATCAATTACTCTTTTGCAATGTTTTTTAAAGATCTAAGCTACGTAATATTTTTGTTTACTTAGCCGACCGTACTTAAGTAACGGTCGAGCTTGTTGCATGGTTGTCGTCCGTCTGACTGTCGTCTCTCTGTCCATCTGTAACAGATGTATTGTAGCTATAAGCTTCAGGTAGTAGGGGAACTTTTTACACGAATAATTAGTCATGTGTCTTAAACTTAGGCATTAAAAATTTCAGCGATTTAGTGAAAGGGAAACATTTTAAAATTTGGGGTTGAATGGACAGCGGTAAAAATGTGCGTTTTTAACGGAAAATTGGCCATATCTCGAAAACGGTGAGGGATACGGCTAAGGTTGCTATTAATCACTAAGAAGTGCCATACGCCCTATGAAATAAGATATAAATCATTGACCTTAGATGACCTTGAAGGCCGCTACGCGCTATTGTGGCTATACGATGCGAGCTAGGGCCAGGCCCGTCGAGAGGGTGGGGTAGAGGGGTTAACTACCCCAGGCCTCGCGACGTTTGGGGGGGGCGCCGTCGGCCAGAAATTTAAAAGGTACGCCAGAATGTACCATTTTGAAAAGAAAAATTTAAAAAAATTTCCCCAGAGGGTCCCCGTGAAAATGTTTGGGGACCCCGCAAAAAAGTTTTCCCGGGCCCCGCTGTGGCTCTCGACGGGCCTGGCTAGGGCCTATGTTGCTATTGACCACTAATAGGAATTGGCATATTGGCTTTCAAATGACATGGAAATTATCGACCTTGAATGACCTTGAAGATCACTGACAACCAGTGTGGTTGGCTATTTTAGCGACAGCTGGGCTTCTTATTACCTAATTACTATCGTGTAAGTTGTCATCGTCAACTTGTAATAAATTAACGTGATTGATGATGACGGTGACTTTCTAGAACTCGGCGTATTTCAGACGCTTGTGCCCTAAACTGCAGATAACTACTGCAGCTAGAAAAATGGGATAAAAGTGCCATGACTATAGTGGCCTGAGACGTCCAGAGTTGCCAAACAAGCGCAACGCGAGCAACGGTAGAGAATGTTACGGAGCCAGCGATTGATCATCATTTGCGCTATATGATGTATAACGCGTAATTTATACCTATAACTCATCTAATCGTAATACTGTGTGCTCTGCTACCGTACCAGCACTACTAGCCTATATGTGGTGTCACGTTGACAGTTCACTTTTAACTTCACGTCATCGTTAATATACTAACGGCATCAATCGGTGTCACACCGTTCGAATTTTTGTAAGCTATAAAAATCCTGAAAATAAAGTCTGCAGAGCTGACGGTGAAATTGAATTTTGCGATTTTCTAACTGGCGTCATTTTGACATAGAGTCAAAATGTGACAGACAGACAGACGCCCTTGCCATGGCTAAGAAAGGGCATCTGCATATGCCGACGTCCTGTCAAACAGTAGGCTACTCAAATAATTTTGTTTTAAAATCGATTATCGAGAGAGTAAGCAAAGCTACAGCTGCTGTTGATAGCGGCAACAATCGTTCACATTGTCGTGAATAGCCGTGTAGGCCTACGCACTAGCACCTCAGGAAAGCACTAACGAAATGGGCAACAACCAATAAGCAGCCAGTAGGCTGGTACCGGATAACCATAGTATAGGACGGTTATATGGCGCTAGCATAAACAGTGTGCCATTGAAGCACGTCTGCAGAGACCTGCCACACGGCCGAGTAAGCATCCGCTGCCCGAAAGGACGCGGGTTTAAGTCCTATTTTTTGCAACTTTTTTCTCTTCGCTGTCGTAATTAATTTTTTTCGAAATAATAAATGTTTGACTTAAGGTTAAATGTTGCAAAAAAGTAAAGTGAGCGTAGCGAATTTTTTTCAACATTTAACCCCAAGTCAGACATTTATTACCTCGAAAAAAAATTAATTACGACTCCAGCATTTTCCGAGTTTTTAGGATCAGGGTCGGTTAGGGTTAAAGTTAGGGATACGGTCAGTAATTAAGGCTTATGCCAGTCTTAGTTCATTAATGTGTAATTATACGAAATCAATCTGTTGCCCATTTCCGTAGTGCTGTCCCGATCGTCTTGTGTGTAGGCTACGCCATCTCGGCGGTTCAGCTTATTAGCCTATATGTTGGACGACCGAACACTGGGAGAGATAGATACTCCATTATTTCTATCTGCTGCGGATTTATTGTAAACCTGAAACTTATTGTACAGTATGTTGTAGAACAAATTCACAATAATTGGAAGCAAGTGAAGTTTGGGCCTTAAGGGTACCCGCTGTAGCATAGAAGACAATGGGGATAGCAGGCCTCTACCTGAGTTGAAGGTCATAGTAACCAGCTAGGCGCCTAGTAGGCCCTATAAGATAGACTAAGTGATCCCCAAATTCGGTTTAGGGCAATACAATCCATTTACTTCCGAGGAAAACATTATGGATATATTCTATTTTCATCGCCTCGCTCACTAACGGTGTTAATTATTCTTTTCCTTTTACCG
>Ga0209454_1000905_pt1 | contig 17021 bp, 12 predicted proteins | sample WorMetHERISLAND1_2_FD_187400 | JGI IMG/M metagenome (GOLD analysis project Ga0209454, IMG submission 187400) | Marine gutless worms symbiont microbial communities from Max Planck institute for Marine Microbiology, Germany - Olavius geniculatus... | ecosystem: Host-associated > Annelida >... | reverse complement strand
GGTCAGATGACATTGAGCAGTGGTGTGGGGCAACCCTGCAGGAGTTAAGCCACGCTGCCCTAGATAGGCAGCGGTGAGCAGCGACAGTAACAATGGCGTCAGACACCAACGGGCATTGAGCCCACGGTTGTCGATGATGATGATGAAATGTGTAGTCAGGTAAAAGCAGACGGTCGGCCCCTTGGAAGATCATCCAGAAATTTTGCGACATTTTGGAGCCCAGTCAAAAAGAATTTTTGTCATTATGGCAACATGGGTTGGTCCGATACAGATCTGGCTGCGAGTGTTGAATTCGCCATCCTAGTGCAAAAAGTTAAAAAAAACATAATTTATTAATAACGCCAATGAACGAGTGTTTGCACGCCACGAACCCCACGGGTAGACGACAAAGCACGCTAGCGAGTGCAATAAAGCTGACAATGTAGCGATGTCTGTAGAATAAAGCACCGAGATACCTGTAGGGTCTGCTGCTGCATTTCGTCTGTCGACTTCGCCAGGCAGTCGAGTTGACAACGCTGAGTCGTTTTGCGTGTCGACGTTACTGACTGCACCGCGGTACAGATGAAGTACACCTATTCTACAATCAAGCTTTCTCTGGCAAGGGTCCGAGGTCCGATGACCTGTCCAACCATCTTCGTGGAATGTCGTTTATTAGCCAAGTAACTTGTTCCATTTCTCTCATTTCGGTTCCGTTTAAAACAGTTCTGGTTCTACCAGTTTCTGCTTATGCGCTAGATTAAACTGTCAGTTTTCCAGTCCAAATCATTTATCATAATTATAACTAGACGACATTTTTAGGATAGCTTTCAAGACTTAGACAACAGTTTCTGTTGGTCATAATGCACTCAGTGCTAGGCCTATAAAAATACCGCATGAACATGTTTGTACAACTTTGTCCCTGACACTGAGACTAATTTTGGAAAGTGTGCATGATTCTGGACAACTGACTTTAGTGAAGACGAAGAAGTGTAACCTAGAGGATATCCGCAAAGCAGGATGCTGGTGGCGAGAACGTGGTGTTTGTGGTCCTTGCGGAAGTGATCTCCAATCACGAGCGAGGAGGTCATGTACATGAGACTCGAGCCGATGCCGTACATGAGGCTGTGCGTCAGGAACAGCCACTCGGGCTGGTGAACAAACGACGACCCGATGCAGCTGACACCCAGCATGCCAGTACCGAGCAGCCCAGCGACACGGTAGCCATGGTTACTGTCGAGCGAACGAATGAAAGCAACTGACAACGGCGCGAACGTCAGCGATACGCAGAACGACAACGTTCCTATCCAGTCTGCACGACAACATACGATAACCGCAAACAACTATATGCGTACTTCATCTAATGGGGCTGTTATAAGCATGCGAATAGGCTATATCATAGCTTAGTTTAACTCTGACATACGACACAAGACAAAACAAGAAGCCCAGCTGTCGTTAGCGTAAGCCGACCGTACCGCCTAGTGGTCTATATCTGAAAGCCAGCGTCCGATTTCCGATGGCGGAAAGAAATTGATTTCCTAGAGTGGCTGCAGTCCCATAAACGCTATGGCGGCGCTATATCGAACGCTATAATCAGCGTTAGAATACGATAGGCCTACGCACATGGATGATGGCTGCAAACTGCAAATTTGGTTCAAAATTGCGACTAAACTGCTGCATGGTTACTATCGGCAGCCTGTAGAAACTCGCCAACAATACGATCGCCGACTCCCTACGACGTACGGTTTAGCCATTATACATGCGTTGCAGACTTCGCCAGACAGACAGACAGACGAACGATAGACCAGCTAAAGACTCGACCTAACGGTCAGCCAAAAACCAAAGCAAGTTAAGTGAATTTGTGCGTCAGATTTCTGCAGATCTAAACAGTTAGCCAATCATCGTTCAGTGGTAGAGAGCGGCGTACTGACTCAGGCTGACGTACTTTGTTCGGTGAGGTTGAGCTGCGGAAACTGCTGATGAAGACGGACGACGAACATGCCGAAGCTGTAAGTGACGCCGCTGCGCACGACTGTGACCGTCAGTACGGCACCACAGATCAACCAACCTCGCGCGTCCGCTCTCATCGCATCACCCACTGACCGCGCCTTCGCCGTTAACATACGCGCTCCTACCATCTCTCTCGACCAGACCGCCTTGCTGCTGCGATCAACCTTACTCTATACAATCTGCACGTCAAAGTTTGTTACGACAAAGACACAAACTGTACTTGATTTGTTGCACAACACGCCGTAAAACAAGCTCTATGATAAGTACACAGCAAATCAAAAGTCTGCACGCTATGGTGACGCTGCTATATCGAACGACACAACTAGATGTACCGCATTTACACATTAAAAATCGAAAGCCAACAACAAATGCACAACATCTTGACATGTCACAGTCAAAATGTTGTACAGCTTGTTATATGACTTGTTGTCCTCCACCACAACAAATCAAAATGCATGGTGGGAATGTAAATCAAAGTCAGTGCAATTCTATCAAAAATACTGAAAAGTTTTTTTAGCTACAAAAAACTGAGTTCATCGCGCAATCTGTTCTAGTGAGCACAGCGGTGACACCCGTGATCTCGTTCGTTCATCAACATTCAACAACGTTCATCAACATTCGTGTCTTTATGACGGACTAACGCTCTGTTGAGGTTATTTTCCCAATTCTGCAGATAAAGATGTTAAATTTAATTACATCGAAATGCTCACCATACAGTGCCGTAGACTACTTTGTGTGAGTTTTGCGCTGCCGACAACCAAAAAATGAAGAGTTTGTGCAAGTGCTTGAGCTCACCTTTAAACCGCCGTGAAGGCACCAAACGGTGCTGACGGCATCGTCATTCAGTAAGCACTGCTGCACGTATATCGGAGACATGAGCACGGGACGAGACGAGAGACGGAACGACTGGCGACTACTGTGACAGCTGTCATCGGCTGGCCAGTACTCGGTCACTGCACGGTCAGTCAGTCAGCTGAGCAGTGCGTCACCGCGGCGTCAGTCTCAGCAGCCAATCACCGTCATCAGACGACATCGGCTGCCAACGTCCACTGCAGCAGCAGCAGCAGCAGCTCAAGACACAAAGCACTGCAGCACCGCAGCTTCTTTTGTGCTTCGATGTCACTGAATGACTGACTGCTGGTGAACTGTCGTCTACAGGTGAGTCCGTGCATGCTTCTTCACAGCTATCTACATTCTATAAACTTCCAGCTTATAAGTCTTAAGCTAAATTGCGGTAACTTGGTGTAGCGTCGCTTACGTGAGCTGTGTAAACTCACGACGAGAAGCGCTTAAAATCTCGAAAGTATCAGCTGATCGGCATGAGCTGATTGTACGGCAGTGCATTATGCGACCATCTAATGCCCGCGCCATCGAACAATTGCATCCGCCGAGCAGCTAGCAGATACACCACCGCCCCAATAAGTCACACTTTCACACTGGGCAATACTGCATCGCCATTCACTGTTGATGCTGCAAGCTGTTGTGCTGCTACAGCGGTCGATTGTTGAGTTATCTGGTGCATTTTGCTTCTGCAGCGTGCGTGCACAGTAAATTCGCTGAAAATGCCTTAAAATCTCGACTTATTCAACGCGGAGCTGCAATTGCTGCACCGCGCGTCATTTATGATTGCAGTTTGTGTATGCGTACTTAGGCCTAGCGATTTTAAAGTCAACGTGTTACTTAGGTTATTTCCAGATCACGCGTGCGTGCTATCCCGCGAATTAAAAACAGTGAATTGCAAATTTCGTGCTCGTTTGTACACTGTTAATGTATTATTAAACTCACGCTGCGTAGCCTACAAAGTCGATGTGCCTGTGTATTTCGAATGTTCGCATTTGCACTAGGCCTATTACATTGCGATACATTGTCACACAGCGCCTGCAACAGCACTGAAACAAGCGGCATCTGCAGGCAGAGAAGTATGTGGCGGCGACGATGTCAATTATTATTATCGTCGTCGAGGCGCCGTCAGACTCTGCAGCCACAATGGCGAGGCGAGGCGAGGCGACGTTCTCGGTCTCTCCTGTTTACCGAGCGGGGAATTAATTTCTACTGCAGTCTAGAACGCACCTTAATAATTAATAACCGGCGCTGTCTTTCGTGGCAAACACCGATGTCGTTGAACAACCAATGAAGAAATATTCGCGGTGCATCGACAGGATTCTCTCTTCGCCTTTCGCATGACATTTTCGCTTTTCATCTGCTGAAACCCTACGTTACAATGACGTCAATCAACCAACACAGTGTACTTTAAAGTATTCGAAATGCAACTGATAAAAATTGCGAATTAATGTTCGTCATCTTTTTCGAGTCTTTTGCTAATGACTTTGCAAATGTCAGGCGTCAGGATGTCGAACGAAAGATGTTTTAAACAATGCCTTGCAAGTAGCAATTTTTCAACGTTTTTGAAAAAACTCCAATAAGTGTAGAAATTACATTGATTTATAATGATTATTTACAAAAAAACATTGAGCGCTATTGATAAGATTATAGCGAATTTTGTAAATTCTGCTGCATCACCATATCCATTTAAGCAGAATGTTTTTGACGACTCAAATCTAATAAATAAGTTGCGTGTCTTAAAACAATGAATTTAGTCATTACTTTGTCGTTAACATTTTTAATTACAGCGTTAAACGTCTTTTAGACTGATCTAAAGCGTGTAGCAGTCTGTAGTTTAAATATGACCTTTATTCTCAGCCAGACGTTTCTGGAAATTTGTTGTAAGACCTCCGTGTAAGTAAACTTTTCATTGATTCATTGATTGACTGATTAACTAAATGATTGGACAACTGTATATAAGGTAGTCGTGTGGATAAACCGGCGGATGTGTAAGATGTCGATGAACTCTGGTAGTTCGGCTGAGATGGAACAAGTAACGTCAGCAGCAGCAGCAGCACAGTTCACGCAGCAGATGCGCATCTTCCTTTGGGCTGTGCCTCGCAGCATATCAACAGCTGTGTTTCGTGCAATGATGAACAAGTCTAGATGCAAAGTACAGTAAAACGTTTTAATAATATTCATTCACAGTAATTTTGCTAACGACGTTGCCGATACGTTCTGCTAACTTACGCCTGTCGACTTCACTAATAATGTTAAAACGCAGAAAGTTTGCACTAGCCGATATAACCGTCAAAAGTTAGGGGGCCTACTGAAGGTTATCACTGGTGATGTTAATCAGTAGTCAGATCAAGATTGACTAACTACGTATTTGTCTTTGATCAATTTCCCCAGCAGTTTAGTGATCAATGGCGTAATGCTTAGCTTTTTATTGCAATTGAACGGACATTACAGACGCTATTTTTTACATACTGTTTAATCTGATTGATTTTGTGTTTTCCTGCTTGTTTTAAAAATTTATTTTAACGTATACCTGGCGTACGATTTTATCTTAATATAGATCTAAATAAATGATGACAGTGTGGATATATATACTGCAGGTGCTGTTGGAGCCGTTCTCTCGCGCGTATTACTTCGGCCGGGAGCGAGTGAGTTCTCGTTACTCAACGTCTGAAGTCCAACCAGAAGCCAGCTTCAGCGACATCAAAGCTTTGTGTGAACTCAGCTATCCGGGTCAGTAAGTCTAGTGGCCTACGTGGCAATTTGTAAACGAGTTAATTGTGTGATTGGGAAAAATGCAGGAAAAAAGTCGGTCTCATATAGTCTTATTTACATCAGTATACATCACTGACACATAGTAGCATAATCGTCGCAGTTGGATATTAACTGATTGCAACTTTGCAAGTTGCAGCACCAAACAACTATTTCAACATTTTCTGTCACCGAGTCGCATGGCTGATTCATCTCTTTCTACTGAGAAACTGTGGGCCTATTACTACTATAGTTAAAATTATTTTGACAAATTATCAGACTTTCTATTAGAAATTAGCGTTAATTTATAAAATGATGTATTCGTATAACAGCTGCAGTTGTGTGGCTGTTTGGCTGCAGAATATGACACGGTGTTCGTCAAGGATATGGCTTACTACCTGACGAAGCGTCTTGATACTGCAGCTTATCTACCTGCAAACTATATACATACGTTCCTCGTGCGTGATCCGAGAAAGTCGATTTACTCTTTGTACAAAATGTCGCTCAGCAAAGACATCACAGGTTTCTACACTGTGTCTCCAAAAACATTTCTGACATTTTCAACTGTATCTTGAAAATCAATTATCAAATTTTAATAATTTTTGGCACAAATATTCCTGACACAACTTGCCATCAAAGGACAGTTCAGTTTTTTTACCTTACCCAAGGTATGCTTCTGAACTACCTAGGGAAAGCAAATCAAGCGAAGTATGTGTTGAAATGAGCAGAAAACCTGAAAGTATCATCCTCGACATTATTGATCGTAACATGAATAAAAATTAGGAGATTTTAATAATATTTGGCAGGAATATTTCTGACGTAACTAGCTATTAAATAAATGTTTTAGTTTTTTCTCACACAACGTCTGCTTTTTGCACTACCTGGGGAAAGCAGACCATGCATAATATGTGTTAAAATAAATGAAAAAAGTCAATAAATGCCATCTCTTCTAAGCTGTGAGCCCCAACAGCCGGTCTATTACAAGGCTTGACTGTCATGCTGCAATGTGTCTACCAGATAAAGTTCAGGAATGTTTGTGAAGTCAAGAAGCAACTGGTACAGCTTGGATTGGTCTGGAGCAGAACATTATCGATACTGCTGTCAATGAATGGAGAAAACGTCTCCTTGCCTGTGTTCGCATAGTTGGCCAATGCTTTAAGCAACTTTACTGCAAGCAGTTGAAAAATGGACAACTAGATGAATTGTCTGCCACGGTGTCAGAAATGTGAACAAAATGTGTTTTTACACGTTATTGTCTGTCCAATACAATGCATAGCATTGTACAGAATATAAAATCACCTGAGTGTCCGTACGTTCGTGCGTGCGTCCGTGCGTCCAACTTTTCTTAAGCTCTCTTCCTTTCACCATCTCTTTCCCTTTTCCTTCCCCTTCTCCTTTCTTTTTTCCTTCCCTTTCCCCTTCTGTTTTCTCTTTCCTTTTCCTTTTTTCCCCATTTTCCTTTTCCTTCTCCTTTTCCTTCTCCATCCTTTTTTTCTTTTTTTTCCCTTGCTCTTTCCTCTTCCCCTTTTTCCTTTCCCTTCCTTTTTCCCCTTCTCTTTGCTTTCCGTTTTTCCTTTCTTTTACCTTTTCTTCCCCTTTCTCTTTCACTTTCCCTTCTTTTTTCCTTCCTTTTTTTCTTCCCCTATCCCTTTCTTTTTCCCTTACCCTTTTCCTTCCCTTTTTTCTTTCCCTTTTCCTTTTCATTTCTCTTCCCGTTCCCTTTATCTTTCGTTTTTTTGTCCTTTCCTTTTCCCTTTCTTTCCTTTTTTCACTTTTCCCTTTGCTTCCGTTTTCCTCCCCCTTACTCTTTATTTTCTATCTTCCATCTTTCTTTTCGTGTTCACGTTTGTGCGTCCAATATTTGAGGCGCCATATCTCCACAACAGTGCAAAATAGACGCATGGTTACTATGGACCACCCATAGGAAGTCGACCTCGGGAGTCGAACAGTTACGTGAACGATGACGTCACGTGACCCAAAAGGTCAAGGTCGTGATCCCATTATCTTTGAAGCGCCATATCTCGGTAACGGTGCCAAATGGACGCATGGTCACTGTGGACAACCCATAGGAAGTCGACCCCCGGGACCCCCGGGAGTCGAACGGTCACGTGACCGATAACGTCACGTGACCCCAAAAGGTCAAGGTCGTGATCCCATTATCTTTGAGGTGCCATATCTCCATAACGGTGCAAGATAGATGCATGGTGACGATGGACCATTTATAGTAAAGTGCTGGTGAAAAATCGAATGGTCTCATGACTGACAATGTTTATTGTTTAGTTAAAACAATAGAGAAGGATGAAAGGATCATTGCTGCTGTACAATTTGAAATTAAACTGTTTAATTTTTTCAGCCAGCTTAAACAGCGCACTGATTATATTTATACGGCCATATACTGTAAACTATCGGAATGCATTGGACAGACTCCGTGTTCGTATGAACATTATCTTGTGTTAATTAATAAATCATATCGCATTGGATAAGAAAGTGATATTTTGCTGGTTGTGTTTTCCCCAGGTAGTGCAGAAACTAACATTAGGTGAGGTGGGAAACTAAATGGACATTTAATGGCAAGTTGTGTCAGGAATATTCTTGCCAAAAATTATCAAAATCTGGTAGTTGATTTTCAAGTTACGATCGAAGATGTCGGGGATGTTTTTTTGGAACACAGTGTAGATAAATCTGAGTTTAGTTCCTCTTTCGACTTTTCATACGGCCGAAGCGATACTTTTGGTAGACTTCATCCAATCAACCGGCAGAGCGCATTATTAGTTATAGGTTCGTCACTGTCAAGTCTTGTGTGATGGGTGACTTTTTTTTAAAGGTTTGAAGGTTTTAATGATATAGCTTATTATGTAAAATCCATCTTAAAACTACGGAGCGTCACCTGCCACATAAAATCACACATCCACCCGACACACGTAAATGCGTTTCGCGTCAACCCCAGCTCGACAGGCTTTAATAATTTTTGCGGAAAATAATAAACTAAATCGTGTTGTTTAAAAACGTCGCTCCAGCTAGTAGGCCTAACGTGTTGGGCTTTGGCCGCGATTTAAAAATTTTTTTTTTAATTACTAACGTATTTGTGACTGTTCTATTGTACGGAGAGTAACTAAACAGTGCAGTAACACTAACTTTATCAATTCATCATCACTTGTCTCATCGTTATCGTCATTCATAAATTTACAGCTTAATCGATCGGTCTAAAAACTGGACACAGACAACAGTATCCCGTGTGTATAATTTTCTGTCGTTTTGATTGTTAATTTGATGTTCTTGGTCAGCGCGAGTGTGTGTTTTTGTCGACAGGCTGGGATTACTTCGATGCGAACGAAGTTGGATTTAAGGAACTTTATGAGTTGTTCACTTTAGTCACCAATCAGCTCGGCCAACAGCCCGTGGTTATTGACGCTGATGATCTTCTGAAGCAACCAGGTTTAACTCACTATTTTTCGACTTCCTGCGTTCTCAACCTAGGACATAATCGTATATTTGTTGGTTCACTTAAATAATATATTTTCACTAGGGATGCATCTGCTATAAGATGAACCTAGTGAAACTTTTTAGCAACTTGTCGATGTTTTTACAGTGCTAAAGACAAGCAGAATCTGTTTGTAGTCGCAGCTATTATTTTCATCTACATAGCTTTTTGGGCCCATAATCTCCATATATATTTTTTACTTATTTGGAAACCATTTAGTTTGTATTTTAAAGCTTTCTCTGCATTTGTTTTCGTACACGCAGAGGCCATGTTTCGCGCGTACTGCGCTAAGATCGGCGTCGCGTTTGAGGCACAGATGTTGAACTGGGACAACGACGCTAAAGACGCGTCTGTGTTCAGTCAGTGGATGCCGTGGTTTGAGGGCGCGCTGACGTCCAGGACGTTCCAACCGTCGGCGACGACGCGCGACAGTCCTTGCACGATGGTGCCACCGGAACTACCGCGCTACGTGCAACAGACGATTGACGACAGCGACGTTTACTACCGACGCTTGTACGACCTACGACTGACCCCTGCGACTCACCTGCGACTCACCTACGACTGACTCACGACCGACCTACGACTGAAGCCGTCGACTCTTCTCCTTTGATTGATTCGATCGCTTTTCGCTTCGCCTTTTCGACTTCGCCAATGTCACGCCATGTAGAGAAAGTTTAAATAGTTAACAGGATTCTTAATTATTGTAATTAGATTTCAGTTACTTGTTTTAACGGAATGTAGTTTTTTACCAATCAATTGATTGATGATGTGACTGAACCATGATGATACCACATGGCGGCACTCGTTTAATGCGTTCACCATAGTGGTGCTGATGATAAATTTTGTAAAAAAAACTTGAGGTCAGGGTACTTGCTAGATATAGGACTGCTTATAGGTTATCCAGGCCATACGCTTAGCTGAAGGCTATAACACAACTGGTCACCAACAGTGTTTTTATGCAACCTTGCAGAAATGGCAGCAGATTGGCATGAGGTTAATACCAGAGCGCATTACGCAGTCATATCGATTGCCCGCACTAAACGCGACCATGGATATATGAACTTATTGGACGACTGTGCACTGCAGTTAGCCGATTAATCCACGGAGTCGTCATGTAACGTTCCTGCCACGATTGCTGTTATGCAGTACGTGTACGCTATGTGTATAGGGTGTGTGAGACTAAATGCCTAATGCCCCAGCATTAGAATCACGATATCCCAGAACTGCATCAATATTTTTGTACTCAATTTTGACGGTTTGTATAGGACATACCTCTGTATTTTGACGTGGACAATAGTTCGGCTACGAAATAATATTTTACAACTAAATATGTTGGTCAGCTTTACTTCAAGATTTTTTCAATTTTATGCGGATTCGTTCAAATTGAACATTTTTAGTTTGTCTAGGGAATTACTTTTTTCTAAACACGGTGTAAGAGCGTATTATATTGGACGTCACATGTATATTTAAAATATTTTTATCATGATCAGGATTTATTACTTTCTGTAATCTTGCATTATAGCGGTATATTATCGCTATTTGGAACAATAAAACTTACTTACTTACTTCACTGCACTTGCCAACGGCCGGCCATGCAGGCACTGTGCTCAGTGTGCTGCTGCAGCAGCTGCTGCTGCAGGTGCTCTGCGTTTGTTGATGTTTGACGTCACTTGACGACCAATAGGCCTAAGCGTTGTGTGTGTCGCTGTTGCTGTGTACATTGTACATTGGCAGTCAACATGTCGAAATCCGCAGGAACGCTTATTACAACTCATAATGCAACTTACGTTCATCCACGCTTTATGCCTGGGTACGTTAGCTATTTCTGAACATTTCGTACATAACGTACTTTCGGTGAAAGAAGTGCATTAACGGGCTATTAAATTGATTCCATTTCAACAAATAATTCAAGCAATGCTCACGTGACGCGCGACACCATTGATGTTCCGAACTAAGGAATTAGTGTATATGTAGAAATGAATTCCGAAAGAATACCCACATTTGAGGTCTCAATATAAATAACTCTGAACTCGGGAGGTCCAAACTAACACGTACGTTAACACCTATGTTTTATGCCAAATATTCCACATGCAGGTTGTCCTGGTCTATCTCTAGTATTTTCGGTGTAATTTACTGTTCACACACATGTATACTGTGTATGCGAAAAAAATGACTTGAACCCGCTTTTTTAAATTCCAAAGTCGTTCAAGGTCATCAGTGTCGGTACCCCGGAGAGGTCGTCAGCAGTGTTTGTTGTCGGTACGATACGCAGCAACTTTGCCTATCTGTCATTGTTTTTTACGCTAAATTAGTAGCAGAATGCAGAAATGGCGCATTTTAATAGGCTACCTACATCTGACGCCCCCGTACGCAGAATTCCTTTAACCTGAGGCCCTGAGGGAGTCGAAACTTAGACTATTGAAATCTACGCTTTAATGCTGAAAATTTCATACGCAGGTTGTCTTGGTGTAGGCCTATCTCTATTCTCCAGCCGTTTCGGTGCAGTTCATTTTTGAAATTTGCGCCGCAGCCGAAAACCGGGAAAAAATACACTAAAACCTCTTATTTCGACAGTTTAAGGTCGTTTAAGATCATGGATGTTGATACCTCCAAAAGCTCGTCAGCAGTGGTAAGCAACATGTATGCAACTTATTTGCAACCGTTTTTACGCTAGACGAGCTAATAGCGGTAGGCCTAAAATAACGACTTTTAAAAAATACCCTTCTTTGACGTCCTCGTTTAAGGGAAGTCCCCACACCCTGCACCCAGTGGCATAGACTTTTTGTGGCAGCCCACAATGAAATGCATGTCATTTCTGTGCTAATGGTTATCCATCACTGTATAGCAAATGATAAAAGTGTTTTCGAAAAATTTGGAAATTTTTCTTAACGTGTCAAGGTTTTGGGTCCGTCAAGTCGTGGTTAAATGACATAAGTAAATTTGCCGATGCCCATCTCCATTTTCGGTGTGTAACTAATCAGGCGGTGTGTTGCGTTTGCAGATATAGAGGCCATGTGCCGACGATGAAATTCGACTATGCCGAGACGTACGGTAACCATACGATGAAATACTTTCAAGACTATCGGTCAAGAGTTCTCGAGTCGTCAAGCAGCAATTACAGTCGAGGTGGTTACTTTCCGTCTTATTACTCTTACAATGGGAACGCGGCCGTCGAAGCACGCACACGGAGGTGGAACCACTGGTTGCAGTCGCCGTACTATCGGCTCACGAATGTCGATCATGACCGCCAGGAAGAGTTGTGTAACTTTGCCAAGGTAATATCAGTTATTTTAATGCACTGTAAATAATAATTATGCTATTTCTTACTTTCTTGAGTGACTTTGGTATAGTACGGTGCCTATAGTACTTCGTATTCAGTGCCAGATTTTCTGACTGTTTTGTTAACCTAGCGTACTTATGTAACGGTCGAGCTTGTGGTATACAGTTGTCGCCCGTCGCCCGTCCGTGATAGGGTCTAAATTGCTATTGATTACTAATAGAAAGTCGCATATTGGCGTTCAAGTGACATGAAAATCATTGATTTTGGATGACATTGAAGGGTCATAACGAGCTATGGTATGCCAATTGTGCGGTATTGTGGCTAAACGGTAAGTTTTAGAAAGGTGGGCGATGGTACCATTGGATAGGGCGCTGGCGACTTTTTATAGGCTGTCAATAGTAACAATGTCTCTATGTGCAGCGGTTTGGCCGCAATTTTTAATGAGAAGTGTCAAGCTATAAGTGGCCGTATCTCGGAAATGGTGAAAGATAGGGCTAAGGTTACTATTAATCATTAATAAAAAGTGCCATATTGGCCTTCAAATGACATGAAAATAATCGACCTTGGATGATTTTGAAGGTCACTGACAACTAGTACGGTTGGCTATCCTATCTAAGGCTGCGCTTTTTGTTTTATTATTGGATTCAAGCTCACTATTTTTCGTCATTACTATTATTATTGGTTTTCCTTTTCCACATGGCAGTTGATTCTAATTTTCATCAAGTGTAATGTTATTAGTATACTGTATGTTATGTATCTGTTGTGTTCGATGTATGCAGTTGACAGAGGCTCACAGAGATCACTATAATGACAAGAGTGGCACCGTTCCTCAAGTTACTTACTTCACTGGCGATGCACCAGAAATTCTATAAAAGTTAACGGCTGCTGACTTGGCAAACATTGACTTTAGTGCACAGTTCACGAAAGAAGATTATTTTTTGGGGTCTGTTCGTTTGTATGCAAAATAACTCAAAAATATGATGAAAGTTTTTCGAGGGGTTGGCTATGATTCAAAAAATGTAACTAGATTTTGAGCGTGATATAAATTTTTTTATGGATTTTGGATCATCAAGGATTCTTTGACCGTTTGTGCTGAAAGTTGGAACACAGGGCACTAGATGGGGCGGAATATGGTGGTATCGTGTGGCAGCGCTATTCTTCGTAGGTGTATGTTTTTAATTATATAACCATGTGTTGACTACGCAAATATGGAAGTGTTATAATATGAGACGTATTTGTGTCCTTAATGTGGAAATTGTGTTTATCATGCACACAGAAATATAAGCATAATTTAGCTTTCGTGTTTTGTCATACGGCTAATTGAGGCAAGAATTCACACTTTTCTCAGTATACACCGCACACACCGTCGGCGTAACTTTGAAGGTTACGGCGTTAGGCGTAAAGCCTACCTTCCATTTTTGGATAAAAGTTACGCCCCTCAAACGCTCTGCACATGGTAGTTGCAACTTTTGGACAAACAGTTGCAATTTTCCAACAGAGGAAATGGTGTTCAAATATGTAATTGTGTTTTTATTTTCCCATAACGTACGACATCCGGTCCCATAATGTGCATTAAAAACATTTTCCGATAAGAAAAAAATTCCTGACAGGCTAAAACGTGGGGAGCAGTTGCTACCAATAAAACCGGCCCATATTTATTCACTTTAAGCCTTGCTTGCACAATGTTATGCTGGTTTTGCACAGTAAGTTGTGGACTTTTTTCAAGCACAGTGTATTTTTTAACGAATTAAGATGGTACATGTGCCCATCGATGTGAAATTGATTGGCACATAAACCATCTTGTGAAATGGCGTGCCCACAAGGCGGTCTGTCTACTGATTATTACAAAATGTACCCGCTCACTGCACAAAGTTGCTTGAGGCTTATGCGATAATGCGAGCACGTCTGCTGGAACGTCTGCGGTCTGCTGTTGGTCCGACTGACTCAGTCATTGACTGTCTGACCGACAGAACGCGCTGCATATTGCATACAACTGTCTTCTGTGCAGTAGGTACTGTTTAAGATTCCGCAAGGATTCGTACTAGGCCCGCTGTTGTACGTTGTGTACACAGCTCAGCTGGCCCTTGTCCTTGACCGCCATGGACTCAGGAAGCACCATGCCGATGACACGCAGGTTTATATCAGCACACTGGCCGGTGACGCTGAGGCTGCCGTCCGACGTCTCACTGCGAGTCTCGTCGACATCGAGGCATGGTTGAAGGCCAGCCGACTTCGATTAAACCCCACCAAGACTTAGGTGATGTGGTTAGGTTCTTCACAGCAACTGGCGAAAGTCAACGTTTCGGAGATTTCGGTGGCGTCGGCACGTGTCAACGTCTCGGAGACGGCGCGTAGCCTAACCTTGGCGTCATCGTCGACAGCCAGCTGACGCTGTTGCGCAGGTGTTCGCCGTGTGTCGCAGTTGCTGCTGCTACCAGCTACGGCAGCTCCGACCGCTCGTCAGATCGATGTCATCTGGCACCGTCAGGACGTTGGTCCAGGCGTTCATTTCATGCGGCCTGGACTATTCCAAGTTACTGTTTTACGGCATCACCGACGGTCTGATAAACCGGCTGCAGTTTGCTCGGAATCAGAATGCGGCTGCGCGTTTGGCGTCGGGCGCTCGATGCTATGACCACATAATGCCACCGGTGGTAGAGGAACTGCACTGGCTTCCGGTCCGGCGTTGGGTGGACTTTAAGATGGTCTATTTAACTGTTCGGCATGGCTTCAGCTTACCTGTCCGCCAACTGTCAGCTCGTCTCCGACGAAAATTGTCGTCAGCTTCGTTCTGACAACTCAATGACATGCCGTCAGAGGGATATACAGCAGTTATATAGGCCTAATTATATAGGCCTAGACAGATGTTTTGCTTCTTCAGGTCCTAGGCTGTGAAACTGTCTTCCAGCTCATCTGTAACAAACAGCTAACTCGCAATGTTGTAAAATGTCAGATTCTTTCTTATGTAGTCTTATATAAGCTATCTTATCTTATTACTTACTTAATTTCCAGATCTTTTGCAGTGTGCGTGTATTGTGTTTCGAGCTTCAAGCCTTTAAAGGCTCGAAGCTCTCCAATAAATCGTTCAGACACTTAACAGACTTTGATGATCGAAATCTAGCATTCTAAATCCCTCAGATTTTTAGTAGACAACATTAGCCTACTTGTAAATGTCGGTAATAAAAATAACACAATGCTTCAACCAAGTAAAAAGCTCGAGGAGAAGGAAAAGGAACAACCACTCGGTGAAGTCCAAATAATCTGTTCAGTCTATGCCAGCCGGTGCTCTGCAAAGATCGGCCTGGCGTCTCACATGAGAACTCACAACCGACTCACGCCAGTACGTGACGCCGCTAAAGGTAGCCTAAAGATAAAGGTAAAGTCCAGTAGTCCTACTTGCTATAGCGCTTCTTACATAAGACGAATTCGTGGCTAGAAGCGCTTTGACAAATTCGGAAGTGGGCGCTGACTGGCATGAGCTATAATGATACTGCAGCGCACTATACGCGGCTATCCATTGCTCGCGTTAACGAACAACTGGGCCCGCTGTTTGTAACTAGCTAACAGACATACCACCGCCCCAATCAGCCACACTAGGCCTTCACCCTGCAACCCTGCCGGAAGCTATTACTCATTTTCCGTTCCACGGAGGGTAGGAGGCTGAGTTGGCTTAAGCACACAGTAGGTTGGTTAGCGACTTGCTCAAGGTTGCTTGCAAATGACCGGCAGTGCTAATCGAACCGGAACCTGAAAGTAACGAGTCGACACCAACCACTAGACAGTCTTGCACCTATACACACCAGACTACCGGTGACCAGACTCGATCTTGTACCGTAGGCTATGTCAATTAGCCTAAGGCAGGGCACTCAAAATGGAACTTTAGTGATAATGGAAAGAACGACGAAACACTGCTCAAGAGATATTTCTGGTCTAGGGCTATCATATAGGCCTACATCGAGATTTTTGCTTGTCTTTAAAAACCCTTTACGCCCATGAATGATGTTCAACGTGCATCAAGACCCAATGTTTGCAGTGCACCGATTTTAAAATACCTGCTAATATTGATTGACTTTTATGACAAGAAATTTGAGCTAATGCTCACGAGACGCGCGAAAGCATAGCAGCTCCTGTTCGCAAACTATCGGTCTATCTCCAGCCATTTCGTCGCAGTTCATTCTTAGATTGTGCACATGCAGCCGAAGATCGCAAAAATCAATAAAAGCCACTTATTTTGGAAGTTCAGGGTCTTTCATAGTCATCGATGTTGATACGACTGAAAAGCTCGTCACTAATTGTGTTAGGCAGCATGCCCATGCCTATCTGCAACTTTTTTTACGAAACTGGCCAACAACGGTAAAAAAACGACTTTTACGGGGGTACCGCTCTTTGATGCCATCGTGCGCAGGTTTTCTTGAACTTAGAAAAATCGAGACTTGGACCGTCGAAATCTACGTTCAATGCTGGAAATTTCATACGCAGCTTTTCCAATTTCCATGTCTATCTCAATTGATTTCCGCGCAATTCGCTCTTGTCTCGATCGCAGCTCGAAATCGCCAAAAAAATTCATAAAACCCCATTTTGGCGTTCAAGGTCATCCTAGGTCACTGAATTCGGTGGCAATCGAGAGCCAGTGTACGACTTCCTATTAGTGATTAATAGTAACATATAGGCCCTATCTCGCAC